>ERZ1034915.1287-NODE-1287-length-14125-cov-7.866951_pt1 | contig 14125 bp, 12 predicted proteins | sample MGYA00520592_ERZ1034915 | MGnify/ENA primary metagenome ERZ1034915 (study PRJEB33766, sample SAMN09781787) | gut metagenome | biome: gut microbiome | host: Homo sapiens | place: Madagascar | study: EMG produced TPA metagenomics assembly of the PRJNA485056 data... | reverse complement strand
ATTACGCCATTTGCCGGAGAAGCCGAACCGCAAACCGCTCATCATGGTAGCGGCGCACTACTGAATTACGACTTCTACAACAGCAAAACGCAAAATGGCAGTGGTCAGGCTACGCTCTGGCATGAACTGCGCTTTTTCAACGATGCGGGATCACTTTCTTCCACCGGATTCTGGCGTCAGAGACTTTCCGGAGCTGACGATTTGCAAGAAGGTTATGTGCGTTATGACACCACTTTCACCGCCACCAATGAACAACAGGCGACCCAGTGGCGAGTCGGGGATGTGATAAGTGATGCATTAAGCTGGAGCAGCAGTGTGCGCCTTGGTGGTGTTTACTGGGGGCGTGATTTTTCTCTGCGCCCTGATCTGGTGACCTGGCCGCTGCCGACGTTTTCCGGCGAAGCCGCAGTCCCTACAGCGGTAGATTTGTTTATTAATGGTTATCGTGCAGGATCAACCAGTTTGCAACCTGGCCCATTCACCCTGACCAATTTGCCATATATCAACGGTGCCGGAGATGCGGTACTGGTCACTCAGGACGCTGCCGGACGGCAAGTCACTACTTCGTTGCCTTTTTATGTTGCCAGTAATTTGCTTAAACCCGGAATGAGTGATGGGGCACTATCTTTTGGCGCATTGCGTCGTGAATATGGCATTGACAGCTTCAACTACGGCCCGGCGGCGGCCAGTGCTTCTTATCGTTATGGCGTCAGCGATTTTCTGACTTTAGAAGGTCACAGCGAAGTCGCTGAAGAATTAGCACTCGGTGGGGCGGGGGCAGTCGTGAAACTGGGGTACTTTGGCGTTGTGAATGGTGCCTACAGCGAAAGCCGGATGCATGGACGCAGCGGCAACCAGATCAACTGGGGATATCAGTACAGTACGGCAGCATTCAGTGTGGCGACGCAACATACCCGCCGTGAACGCGGATTTGGTAACCTGGCGCTGTACGATAACGTCGTTCAGGTCGATGAAAATAATGTACCGTTAGCGACGCTCAGCCAACAAAGCGATCAATATTCACTTTCCTTTAATATGGGGGAATTGGGCAATGTGGGCGCTGCATGGATTGGAGTGCGCAGTTTCGATGCACAAAAAACTGAATTGCTGAATCTCTCCTGGAGTCGAAATTTGTGGGGGAGTAGTAGCGTTTATCTGGCGGCCAGTCGTGACTGGCAGCAGGGTGGCTGGACAGTGGCAATGTCTGTACAGATTCCGTTGGGTGAGCGCGACAGTGCTGCGTTCACCATGGAAAAAATGCCGGATGCCGGGCAAACACAACGTATTAACTACAATCACTCAATGCCAACTGATGGCGGCTTTAGCTGGAATCTTGCATGGGCAAGGCAATCTGAAGCCAGTAATTACAAGCAAGCGACTTTGGGCTGGCGTAATGATCATCTGGAACTGCAAGGTGGCACATGGGGAGAAAGTGGCAATATGACCTGGTGGGGCGAGGCACTGGGATCGTTTGTATGGATGGAGCAGCAACTGTTTGCCGCCAATAAAATTAACGATGCCTTTGTGGTGGTGAGTACTGATGGACAAGCTGGCGTCCCGGTTAATTATGAGAATCAGCCTGTTGGAGAAACCAACCGTGATGGCTATTTATTGATCAGTGGTGTGTCCGCTTATTATCCCGCCAGTTACAGCATTAATACCTTGAATCTTCCGGCAGATATCCGCCTGAAAGAGACTGAGCGAAAAGTAGCACTGCGACGGCAGAGTGGTTACCTGGTGGATTTCCCCATGGATCAGCAACAAGTCGCCAGCGTGATCCTGCATGATGAGAAAGGCCAGATACTGCCGGTGGGAAGTGAGATTTTGCTGAACAATCAGACTTCAGCAGTTGTGGGTTATGACGGTATCGTCTGGCTGGAAAATTTAGCGCCAGTTAATCTACTGCACGCCATCACACCGGATGGCAAACAATGTCAAACACGCTTATCGTTGACGCCCAATCCGCAACATAAATTAAAAACTTACGGTCCGTTGGTTTGCCGGAGTGGATCATGATCTGGCGATGGGGATGCCTGTTGCTGCTGATGTTATCAGGCAATTGTTGGGCAGTTTGTAGTGTTAATACCACTAACGGTGCTTTGGGTACGGTTACGTCATTTGCCGTTAACAACACGGTACAAACGACCAGTGCCAGCCTTATTGTGCAATGTGACAAAGTTATCGGCTTGCTAACCAACGATACAGTAAAGCTCACTTACACCGGAGCCACGACATCTGCGACCAACCGTGCAATATTAAAGCGCAGCGATAATAGCAGTGTTGCCGATGCAATCCCCGTCCGACTCTGTACTCAAGCGGCATGTGCCGGTAATAGTGATATTAATATTGGTGGAAGCTATACCTGGAGCGGTAGCACATTATTGGATTTATTGGTCACAGCACGCTATACCCTGCCGCTGTATTTCGCCACGACCACCGGACAAAATGTTAGTGCCGGGCCGTATCAGGTCACACTGAATTTCAGTGTTACTTACAATATTTGTGCTGCGGGTGTTGGGATCTGCCTGAGTCCGCAAACGGATACTGTAGTGCGTACCCTTCAGCTCAATCTCACTGTCACCAACGATTGCATTACCATCACTGCTCCCAACGTTAATTTTGGCAGTGCGCCACTGGCAAAAAACTTCCCGGTCGTTGCGCAAGCGGTAGCGGTAACCTGTACCAAAGGCAGTAGTTACACCATTGGTATCAATAACGGTAGTTACGCCACTGGAACGGTACGCAATATGGCAAACGGTAATAACCGCCTGAGCTATGAAATCTATAAAGAAAACAGCACTAACCGTTGGGGCAGCACGGGTACGGAACGTTGGGCCAGTAGTGCATCCTCAGAGACCAGCAGTGACGGTCTTTTAAAAACGTATAGCTACACGGCCAGAGTACTGCCCAACCAGACCACGCCTCCTGCCGGTACCTATAGCGATGTTGTCGTGGTAGATATTGCCTTCTGAATAAAGTTTCCTGCCTTTCTGCCGATAACGAGGTTAACTCTTTATCAGGAAGGTGCCTTATGTTTAACCGTATCCGCGTAGTCACGCTGCTGATAATGGTGCTGGGGGTATTTGCACTGTTACAGTTTGTTTCTGGTGGTCTGTTTTTTTCTTCTTTACGCCACAGTCAGGAAAGTTTTGTCATCTCGAATGAATTGCGGGAACAGCAACGGGAACTGACCTCGACCTGGGAATTAATGTTACAGACGCGCATTAATTTAAGTCGTTCGGCTGTACGCATGATGATGGATACATCTCATCAGCAAAGTAATGCAAAAATGGAATTACTTGAAAGCGCTAAAAAAACGCTGGCGCAGGCTGCTGTTCATTATAAAAACTTCAAAAATATCGACTCGCTACCTGAGATGGTTACCGCCAGTCGCAATATTGATGAAAAGTACAAAAATTATTATGCCGCATTAACTGAATTAATTGATTTTCTTGATTACGGCAATACGGATGCCTATTTCGCTCAGCCTACTCAAAGTATGCAAAATTCGATGGGCGAAGCGTTTGCTCAGTATGCAAAAAGCAGTGAAAACCTTTATCAAAATATCATTCTCGATAATGCCAGTGATTATCGCTTTGCCCAGTGGCAACTGGCGGTGATCGCCCTGGTCGTAGTCCTGATTTTGCTGGCAGTCTGGTACGGGATTCGTCGGATGCTGCTGATCCCACTGACACAAATCATTGCCCATATTCGTGAAATTGCCACTGGCAATCTGGCGCAGGCGCTGACCATAGACGGGCGCAGTGAGATGAGCGAGTTGGCCCGCAGTTTAAATCAAATGCAGGACTCATTAGTTGAAACGGTCAAACAGGTGCGCAATGGTTCAGATGCCATCTACTCGGGCACCAGTGAAATTGCTGCCGGTAATAATGACCTTTCATCCCGTACAGAACAGCAAGCCTCTGCACTGGAAGAAACTGCCGCCAGTATGGAGCAACTGACTGCCACGGTGAAACAGAATGCCGACAACGCCCGTCAGGCCTCGCAACTGGCACAAAATGCCTCTGATACCGCGCGCCATGGCGGAAAAGTGGTGGATGGCGTGGTGAAAACGATGCATGAAATTGCCGACAGCTCTAAGAAAATTGCTGACATTATCACTGTTATCGACGGCATTGCTTTTCAGACCAATATTCTTGCACTCAACGCTGCGGTAGAAGCGGCGCGTGCGGGTGAACAGGGCCGTGGCTTTGCCGTGGTTGCTGGCGAAGTGCGTAATCTTGCCAGCCGAAGTGCAGAGGCGGCAAAAGAGATTAAAGCCTTAATCAGCGACTCAGTTGCCCGTGTCGATACGGGTTCTGTGCTGGTGGAAAGCGCCGGGGAAACCATGACCAATATTGTCAATGCGGTCACTCGTGTCACCGACATTATGGGCGAAATTGCTTCCGCATCTGATGAACAAAGCCGGGGTATCGATCAAGTCGCTCTGGCAGTATCGGAAATGGATCGCGTCACACAACAGAACGCCTCCCTGGTACAGGAATCAGCAGCGGCAGCTGCAGCTTTGGAAGAACAGGCCAGTCGCCTGACGATGGCGGTGTCGGCATTCCGTCTGACAGCGCCGGTTGTATCGTAAATATGGTTGAGAAGGCGCAATGACCTCATCGCTACCCGACGGACAAACGTCGTTTTTATCACAGATGACTCAGCGCCTGGCGCTCTCCGACAGTCAGTTTCGTCGGATATGCCAGTTAATTTATCAGCGTGCGGGGATCGTGCTGGCGGATCACAAACGGGATATGGTTTACAACCGTCTGGTCCGCCGATTACGGGTGCTGGGAATAGCTGATTTCGGTCACTATCTCAGTTTGCTGGAGGCTGACCAGAACAGCCCGGAATGGCAGGCATTTATTAACTCCCTGACCACCAATCTGACCGCGTTCTTTCGGGAGGGGCACCATTTCCCGGTGCTCGCCGAACACGCACGTCGTCGCCAGGGTGAATATCGTGTCTGGAGTGCGGCGGCGTCGACCGGAGAAGAACCGTACAGTATTGCGATCACGCTTGCTGATACGTTGGGCCTCGTTCCGGGGCGCTGGCGAGTTTTTGCCAGTGACATCGATACAGATGTCCTGGAAAAAGCACGTAACGGCATTTATCGCCTCGAAGAGCTGAAAACGCTCTCTCCACTGCAACGCCAACGCTACTTTTTGCGTGGCACCGGACCGCATCAGGGGCTGGTGCGAGTGCGGCAGGAACTGGTGAATTTTGTCGATTTTTCCAGCCTCAACCTGCTGGACAGACAGTATGCAGTTCCGGGGCCATTCGATGCGATATTCTGCCGTAACGTAATGATTTATTTTGACAAAACGACGCAGCAAGAGATTCTGCGTCGTTTTGTGCCACTCCTGAAACCTGATGGACTGCTATTTGCTGGTCATTCAGAAAACTTTAGCCACCTGGTGCGCAATTTCACCCTGCGCGGACAGACGGTGTATGCGCTAAATAAGGGCAAAGTATGAGTAAAATCAGAGTATTGTCGGTGGATGATTCTGCGCTTATGCGCCAGATCATGACCGAGATTATTAACAGTCACAGCGATATGGAAATGGTGGCGACAGCTCCTGATCCGCTGGTGGCGCGGGATCTGATCAAGAAATTTAACCCGGATGTGCTGACGCTGGACGTTGAAATGCCACGAATGGATGGACTCGATTTCCTCGAGAAACTGATGCGTCTGCGACCAATGCCAGTGGTGATGGTGTCATCCCTGACTGGAAAAGGTTCGGAGGTTACACTGCGGGCGCTGGAGCTTGGAGCTATCGATTTTGTGACTAAGCCGCAATTGGGGATACGCGAAGGGATGTTGGCCTATAGCGAAACCATTGCTGAAAAAATTCGCACGGCTTCTCGCGCCAGACTGACAGCCCATAAACCTCTTGCCACACCCGCAGTGCTAAAAGCCGGGCCATTACTCAGTTCGGAGAAACTGATTGCCATAGGCGCCTCAACGGGGGGGACAGAGGCGATCCGTCATGTTCTGCAACCGCTACCGCTCTCCTGCCCGGCGGTGATTATTACTCAACATATGCCACCTGGTTTTACCCGTTCTTTTGCTGAACGGCTGAATAAGATTTGCCAGATTAGTGTTAAAGAGGCGGAAGATGGCGAGCGCGTTTTGCCAGGACACGCTTATATCGCACCGGGTGATCGGCATATGGAGCTGGCACGTAGTGGTGCCAATTATCAAATCAAAATTCACGCTGGCCCGGCGGTGAACCGCCATCGACCTTCGGTAGATGTGCTGTTTCATTCGGTGGCGGCCAATGCCGGACGCAACGCGGTTGGCGTGATCCTTACCGGGATGGGCAACGATGGTGCAGGCGGTATGCTGGCAATGCATCAGGCCGGAGCCTGGACCATCGCGCAAAACGAAGCCAGTTGTGTCGTGTTCGGGATGCCGCGCGAAGCGATCAATATGGGCGGTGTCAGTGAAGTGCTCGATCTCAGTCAAATTAGTCAGCAGATGCTGGCGAAAATCAGTGCCGGTCAGGCAATACGTATTTAAATCAGGAGTTTTAGATGGCGGATAAAGAACTTAAATTTTTGGTAGTGGATGACTTTTCCACCATGCGACGTATTGTGCGCAACCTGCTGAAAGAGCTGGGATTCCATAATGTGGAAGAGGCGGAAGATGGCGTGGATGCACTGAATAAACTGCAAATGGGTGGCTTTAATTTCGTTATTTCAGACTGGAACATGCCCAATATGGATGGTCTGGAACTATTGAAAACCATTCGTGCCGACGGAGCAATGTCAACGTTGCCCGTATTAATGGTCACCGCAGAAGCCAAGAAAGAGAACATTATTGCAGCAGCACAGGCGGGCGCCAGTGGTTACGTCGTCAAGCCATTTACTGCGGCTACGCTTGAAGAGAAGCTCAATAAAATCTTTGAGAAACTGGGCATGTGAGGATGTGATGATGCAACCTTCGATTAAACCTGCTGATGAACATTCAGCAGCAGACATAATTGCGCGCATCGGAAGTCTGACTCGCATGTTGCGCGACAGTCTACGGGAGTTGGGGCTGGATCGGGCAATTGCCGAAGCGGCAGAAGCCATTCCTGACGCCCGTGATCGTCTTGATTATGTCGTACAAATGACCGCGCAGGCGGCAGAGCGGGCGTTAAACAGTGTTGAAGCCTCGCAGCCGCATCAGGAGGAGATGGAAAAGGGCGCAAAATCACTAAGCCAACGCTGGGATGCGTGGTTTGACGATCCGATTGAACTGGCACAAGCACGAGAACTGGTCACTGATACCCGTCGTTTTCTTGCGGAAGTGCCGGACCATACCCGTTTTACCAATGCGCAGCTGCTCGACATTATGATGGCGCAGGATTTTCAGGATCTTACCGGACAGGTGATCAAACGGATGATGGATGTTATTCAGGAGATTGAACGCCAGTTACTGATGGTGTTACTGGAAAACATCCCTGAGCAGGACGCCCGACCGAAACGGGAGAACGAGAGCTTACTCAATGGCCCGCAAGTCGATACGTCGAAAGCGGGCGTGGTTGCCAGCCAGGATCAGGTTGATGATCTGCTGGATAGTCTCGGGTTCTGAGCGCAAACGCCGGATGACAGATTATCCGGCGTTACAATCAGTCTCTCAGGGATGATTAATAAAACGCGAAAGCCGGTGGCGCAACTGCCGGTTTTCCTGACGTAAATGAGCAATATCGTCCAGCAGTGTCAGCGCGACGGCAATACCCGGCCAGTCGAGGGCCAGCTCCCGACGCAGACGTACCGCCCGGCGTACCACCGTTGCCGCATGATCATCAAATATCCAGGTTGTCTCATTGTAATCAGCAGGTTCAACCACCCCTAAGCCGACGATCTCATACAGATCATCTTCTGAAACACCGGTATGCAGGCAAAACTCAGTAATCGTAAAACTCACCGTCACATTAGCCATTATGCTTTCCCCCAATCTTTACGCGGATCAAATGACGACTGGGCGTCTGCCAGTTGTTGCCACAGCGCAGTAGCGTTTTCATCTGGTTTTGGTGGCATCACAATTTTCAGCACGGCGTAGAGATCGCCGGTATGTTTTTTGCTCACCAGACCTTTGCCTTTCACACGTAAACGTTGTCCGGCCTGACTACCCGCCGGGATAGTCAGCAGAATGCTCTCTTTCAATGTTGGAACCGTAACTTTGCCCCCTAAAGCGGCTTCCCAGGGCGCAACAGGCACGACGATCTCCAGATCCTGACCTACAACATCAAACAAGGGATGGGGAGCGATATGAATAATCAGCCACAAATCACCATTGGGTCCGCCATTCTCACCTGGAGTGCCCTGGCCTTTCAGACGAATACGTTGACCGTTGCCAACGCCTGCCGGAATTTTCACATTGAGAGTTTTTGGGATCTCCTGCTCGACCATGCCAAAGGCGTTGTAGACAGGCAGGTTATAACTGATAGTCCGTTTATGTTCGCTGAGTGTCTCTTCAAGGAAAACGGGCACTTCAATTTCGATATCATGGCCACGCGTAGCCGGACGTTGACGTGCCTGGCGAGCATGTTGACCAAAGATCGACGAGAAAATATCGTCAAAATCTTCGGCATTAAAGCTTTGCCCATCACCATGGTGGAATTGACGATTGAATTGTGGATCGTTGCGATGCTGCCACATCTGGTCGTACTCAGCACGGCGTTGCTCGTCACTCAATACTTCCCAGGCTTCAGCGACTTCTTTGAAGCGGGCTTCGGCATCGGGCTCTTTGCTGACATCGGGATGGTACTTACGGGCCAGTCGACGATAGGCGGTCTTGATTGTCTTGAGATCGTCCGTCGGTTTCACGCCCATAATGGCGTAATAATCCTTTAATTCCATAGCATTATCTCGCGTAAATCAATACAGACAAAGGGAAACCCCTGACAAGGTATCAGTGTTAAGTGTAGGGGAAATCAGAAAAAATCGTAGGGCAGTGAAAAAAACATAACTAAAAATGATATTTTCAGCCTGAATGTTGGCAGGTAAAAGAGGGGGCGTTTAAGCCCCATGACGATGTTGGCAGGGGGCTGACAATGGGGGATTATCCCGCTTTTACCGCAGTGACCATCACTTCAACCAGAATCTCCGGGCGGGCCATCTCAGCCTGCACGGCAGCACGTGCCGGGCTATATCCTTCTGGCATCCAGTTAACCCATACGTCGTTGAAATCGGCAAAATCGCGGCTGATATCTTTTAACCATACCTGAGCGGACAAGAGATGAAATTTATCACTACCAGCTTGAGCAAGTAATGCGTCGATTTTCTCCAGCACTTCGCGCGTTTGTTGCGCGATGTCAGGAGTATTGCTCTTCGGTGTCTGGCCGGAGAGAAATACAAGATTGCCATATTCCACACTGGCGGCAAGACGAGGTTGTGGGTTATTACGTTTGATATTCAAGCTGATTGGCTCCATGTCAGTCCATCAAGGGAAATTACGGGATCTTCGCCCGACAGTAGAGCGCCTAACACCACGGCACTACCTGCCGCTAAGGTGAAGCCCAGACTGCCCTGGCCAAGATTCATCCACAGATTTTGATACTTCGCCCGTCCTAACAGTGGCGGACCCGCAGGGGTGGATGGACGCATACCTGTCCATAATTCGGCATCATTGATGCCTTGCAGTTGCGGAAAGCTGTTAGCGACGATCTGCTTTAACGCATTGATTCGTTCAGGGCGCAGTTCATTACCGTCATAGCCAATATCGACCATAGCGGCGATACGCAACCGGTCACCGAGGCGGGCATAGACAATTTTATGACCATAGTCGGTGACACTGATTTGCGGTGCGATCCCCATTTCTTGTGGAAAGGGGAGCGTCAGACTGTAACCTTTCAGACCGCAGAGCGGTACGTGAGTCCCGGTTCCGGCAAGTAAATGCTTACTGCCATTACCCGCGGCAACGACATAATCATCAGCAACCAGTGTTCCTGTGCTGGTGGTAAGGGAATCAATGCGCTCGCCTTTTTTATTCAACTGCAAAACTTCACAATCGGTCTGTAGCGAAAAGTTTGCGCTGGCATTAAGTTTGGCAAGTAATGCCTGACAGAACTTATAGCAGTCCGCCGTTTCATCGCCGGGGGAGTAAATACCGCCACACAATGAATGACTAATATGTTTTAGTGCTGGTTCCAGATGAACGCACTCTTCGCGTGATAACGCCTGTTGAAATTGCGGATTAATACCTTTTGCTGCTTTGGCTAAATCTTGCGGGCGGCGATGAATAATCAGTTTGCCAGAACGGCGCCAGTGAAAATCATCAAGATTATCTTCCAGCAGCCACTCTTCCATGACCTGACGACTTAACAGTGATAAACGTAAAATATGATCGCCATTGAGTTTATTTGTCCGGCTATTGCAGGCCAGTAAAAATTCCAGCAACCAGCGCCACTGGCTAAATGACATGCGCAAACGCATATTCAGGGGAGAGCTGCTTTTCCCCATCCATTTAAGCCCCTGCATCGGTACGCCTTTATCCGCCAGAGGAGCAACGTAGCGATAACTGAGTTGCCCTCCGTTAGCGAAACTGGTGGCGACACCTGCCTGGCTGTTGCGTTCTAACAATTGCACCTGATGGCCCTGTTTTACCAGCACCCATGCTGTTGCCAGACCAATTACCCCGCCGCCAATAACTACAATGCGTTTTTTCATTACTTGAGATATCCACCGCTAATAAATGCGTTGGGGTTATGTCAAAACATTTAGGCCTGAGGAGCAATTGACTTTTTATTTTCAGGGTATAACTCAAGGTTAATGGCTCGCAGCTGAAGACGTAATTGCTGACAAAGGAAATCGACAAATTTTTGTGTAATAGGGCTAAGTGAAACGTCGGCACGGCGTAACAAACAAAGGTCTATTTTCATTGGGGGTTCGATGGGGTGAATCGTCTCTGCCGGAAGGTTATGACGGGCAGAGAAAATATCGGTAATACTGCATCCCATTCCTCGTTTTACAAATTCCGTCGCCATGTAATAGGTCTGGACATTCAGGCGCGTCGTCAAAAAGTCACGCCGTTTGGCTATTGCATCGGAAAGGGAATAGGGACCGGGAGAAATCCAGCGTTGCTGGTCAATCTTGTCTATTTCTACTGCGCCCTGGCGATAGTCCCGGTCTATATAAACCAGCGGAACTTCGGCTATCAGCGTCGTCATAATCTCCCCTTGTTGAATCGGCTGTAGCGTCAGGGCCAGATCAATCTCACGGAGATCAAGTTTTTTAACCAACGTTTCGGTGTGTTCTGTCGTCAGTGTCATTACCAGATTCGCATTCTGCTGGTAAAACGCAGTGACTATTTCTGGCACCAGACTTAATCCCAGGCTTGGCAGGCATCCCAGGGCTATTCTGGCTCGCGGATCTCGCGTCAGGTTATCGGCCAGCAGTCGCAGGTTGTCGAGTTCGTGATAAATCGACTGCGCTTTTTCAAAAAGTGTGAGCGCTTCGCTGGTTGGAAGAAGCTTGCCACGTACTCGCTGAAAGAGCTGAAAACCGAGTTTTTGCTCAGCGTTTTTTAACGCTTTACTGGCGGCCGGCTGGGAAATATTCAGCGATTCCGCTGCCCGTGAAAGTGTCCCGCATGTCATCACAGCATAGAAGATTTCCAGGTGGCGCAGTTTCATTAAGAGTTAACCCAGAGTTATAGACGGTAGATAAAAAGTCATTTCATGGTAACACTAAGTTAACATAAATTTAATCTGTAACGCCTGTTCTGGTAACAATGCGTTATTTGCCCACCTAAAGGGGTTAATTACGAACTCAGAATAATACCTGTAGTACCCGGACAAACCCTCAGTGCATTTTGCTAACAATAATAACGAGGGGGGATATTTTCTGAGCTGTCCAAATACATCGGCTGATATTGAAAGTCGATTCGATGGGGTTAAGGAGTTATATGAGTGACTCAATGCTCGCTGGTGGTTCGCTAACCAGACAAAATATCACCAAAAAGAATGTCATTATTGGCTTGTTGTTGATTGCCTTTTTACTGACCGCGTTCTGGTGTCAGGGGCGTCCAGGTAATGAACTCGGACTGCTTGGTTTTACACCACTGGTGGCGTTAGCGGTGCTCTCGTTGATAGGCGTCGATATTGTTCTGGCGGTTATTTCATCGATTATTATTGCGATGATAATGACCTCCACCGGGTTACCTGAAATGGGCACCATGCTGGCAAAATCGACAGGATCATTTATCGCCACTGTTGGTCTGATCATTATGCTTGGCGCCGGTGTCGGTGAAGTGGCAACACGTACCGGAGCCGCCGTTGAACTGGTCAAATTTGTGGTACATCGTATCGGGCTTTCCAGCCAGACACGGGTCAAATTTGGTATCGTCGTGTCATCCATTCTCATCTGTGGCGCGCTGGGCACAATGGCAGGCGGCAACGCCATTATTGTCGCGGTGATTATTCCTGTCGCGGCGGCAGTACGGCTGACACCGCCTACGGTGGCTGCACTGATGATGACGGCGGGGTCAGTGGGATTGTTTACCGGGCCATTTACTCCCAGTACCGTGACGATTTTACAACTCGGCGGCCTGACTTATCCGCAATACCTGATGTACGTCGGGCTACCAATGAGCGCCGTGACGTTATTTGCTGGCTGGATAATGGCCGGGCGAATTCAGAAGATGACGGAAGGAAAATTACACTACGAAGTGGATCTCTCAGAGAAAACTCAGGAAGAAGAGGATCCTGCCCGCGATCGTCGTCGCAAACTCAGCGCCCTGGCATTTGCGGCAACCATTATTGTGATGGCGGTTATTGGCGTAGTTATAAAAGCAGGTTTTAGTTTTGCTATTATCGTTATGCTGTTGGTGGCGTTAATCACCGGGCTGGTGGGCGGATTAAGCCCAACCGGGATCCTGCAAGCGCTGTATAAAGGTTGTGGCAGACTGGTGTGGATGTTTCTGCTCTACTGGTTGTATAACCCGATTCTGGAACTTATGGATAGCCTGCAGGCGTATCAGGGATTGCTCGAATACACCCAACCACTGTTAACCGGGATATCTCCGGCATGGCTTTGCTTTTGTATTTTTGCCTTTAATATTATCGGTCATGTGCCCGGCGCTGCTGTTGCTCAGATGACCTTTACGCACAAAATATTTGGTCCGATGCTGATGGCTGCGGGGGTGCCACCTCAGGGAACAACGGCAGTATTATTAGCCTCATCGCAAGTGGACTGGTTTGGGCCTTTCCCTTCATCGGATATGTTTGGTCAAATGGGTCTGGCGCAATCTACTCACCTGAAATATATGCTTTATAACGGTTGGGCTATTGTCATTGCCAATATCATTCTTTTTGCCTTGCTGTTTCAGGTATTAGTTTAACGATACAAACCAGGCGATAGCGCGACTACTGTCCGTTATCGCCTGACGGTTTCCCGTCTCGTCATCTGTCAATTTGCGAACCTGTTCCCGGAAAAATGTCATATTTCTGTCACACTCTTTAATCATTGATGACAAAAGAGGTGCGAGGAATGAAAAAAACAGTAATCGCCGCAGCTGTGGCAGGGATGGTTTTACTCTCTTCGAATGCGCAGGCACAGACCACACCGGAAGGCTATCAGTTACAACAAGTGTTGCTGATGAGCCGTCATAATTTACGTGCACCGTTGGCAAATAACGGCAGTGTGCTGGAACAATCCACACCGAATAAATGGCCGCAGTGGGACGTTCCCGGCGGGCAACTCACCACCAAAGGCGGTGTGCTGGAAGTGTATATGGGCCACTATATGCGTGAGTGGCTGGCAGAGCAGGGGATGGTGAATTCGGGGGAATGCCCGCCGCCTGACACCGTTTATGCCTATGCCAACAGCCTGCAACGTACCGTCGCTACCGCACAATTCTTTATTACTGGCGCATTCCCTGGGTGTGACATTCCGGTCCACCACCAGGAAAAAATGGGCACCATGGACCCAACCTTTAACCCGGTGATCACCGATGATTCTGCCGCATTCAGTGAGCAGGCGGTGGCGGCAATGGAGAAAGAGCTCGGCAAACTCCAGCTTACCGACAGCTACAAGCTACTGGAAAAAATCGTTAACTATAAAGATTCTCCTGCCTGTAAAGAGAAACAGCAGTGTTCGCTGGTGGATGGCAAAAACACCTTTAGCGCGA
>ERZ1034915.1284-NODE-1284-length-14152-cov-4.676172_pt1 | contig 14152 bp, 16 predicted proteins | sample MGYA00520592_ERZ1034915 | MGnify/ENA primary metagenome ERZ1034915 (study PRJEB33766, sample SAMN09781787) | gut metagenome | biome: gut microbiome | host: Homo sapiens | place: Madagascar | study: EMG produced TPA metagenomics assembly of the PRJNA485056 data... | reverse complement strand
ACTCAGAATGTATGATATAAAGCATTTATAGGAAAACATCCTTGGCGGTATATGGCGAGGAAAGGTATTCCCGCAAATATGGTGAATATAGGGATAACAATTAAAATTCCAGGGTCAAAAGCTTTCTCTGCAATAATGTTAATTGAACACAACCAAAATATATTAAACTAAAAATCAACATGACTAGCATGGCAAAAATAAAGATTGGTATTTTAAGCAAAGTCAACTTCTTATTGAAAAAATTATTCCAAAACTTATTGGTACATACAGCCTGTGAAAAAGCCTCTTTGGTAGAAAGAACGATATAGTTAACATTGTAGTATAAGTACTCCTCCATAAAAAGAATGTACAGTAAGGTAGTAATCATCAGCTTTGGATAATACATCCCATGAAAAACTGGTATCAGAAACATCAGTGCTTCCAAAATTAAGAATAACCAGAAAAGTATCACGATTAAAGTAATTATGTACTCGTTTCCTTCTCCCTTTTTCTTAATCGTTTCCGAATCCAAAGCTGCAACTCCCTATTTTGTCCTTGTATTTTCCTCACTGGAATAAGCACGACTCACTCCATTTTACCATGTCTTGGCTTTGCTTGCTTGTGAATGTTTAGAGACATTATAAGGCACAAAGAAGCCACCATATGGTGACCTTTAATTAAAAATATTTCTTTTATAAACTTCCCTTAAGTGAGTTGGGACGTCAGCGATCTTCTTCAAAGTTACATAACTCATTTTTGAGCCTAAAGTCTCAAAAATCCCGTGCAGCTAAAACCAGATTGTTTCAACCACTTTTCTCACAACGGAAAGTTTTACTTAAAAATACTTCACACTTACTAATTAATCTAATTCAAACTTTTAGTTACAGCATAGTGATAGAAAATTTATCTATTTCTCCTCACACTAGCCAGTCTTTTTCTTTAGCAATGCGGACAGCTTCTGTTCGGTTGCCTGCGTCAAGTTTGGTCAGGATGGCTGTCATGTAATTTCGGACTGTTCCATTTGAGAGAAAGAGGTTTTCGGCGATTTCTTGGTTGGTTGATCCTTGGGCAACCATGGCCAGGACTTCTTGTTCACGTTGGCTGAGTGGATTATTATCAAAGGCGACACCTTCAACTAACTCTGGCGAGTACTCCTTTTGACCTGCTAGGACGGTATGAATGGTCGCCATGAGGTCACTGATGGAACGTTCTTTGAGCACATAGGCATCTACGTGGGCTGCAAGGGCTCGTTTGAAATAGCCTTTACGTTTGAAGGTGGTCACTATAACAACCTTCGTTTCTCTTTGATTGGCTCGAATCCACTCAAGAACATCAAGACCTGTTTTAACTGGCATTTCAATGTCTAAAATGGCTACGTCGACTTCTTCTTTTTCTAAGAGAGCAATGGCTTCTTGGCCATCACTGGCCGCATGGACCTCTTGGACATCGTCTTCCAACATGAGGAGTTGGCAGAGGGCATCCCTCAACATTGACTGGTCTTCAGCGACTAATAATTTCATGCTTTTCCTCCCTCTTTCAAATGCACACGAATAATGGTTGGATGCGATTGTGACAGGATTTTCAAATCTCCATCTACCAAACTGAGGCGCTCCCTGATACTGTGTAGCTCTTGCCCTGTGACTTCCTTAAACCCACAACCATCATCCTCAAACTCAAGAACAATACCATGATCACGTCTTAGACGAATCTGACAGCTATCGGCCTGACTATGTTTGATAACATTATTGGCCAATTCACGAAGTACCATGGACAAGGTCGACTGGCTAACAGGTGACAGGCTGTCTAAGTCAAGGCTACTATCCACAGTCAAGACAATATCAGATAGGTCAAAGAGGCGCTCGAGTTCCAGTAACTCCTCGGCCACTGTTCGGTACTTGAGCTTATTGACAATCTCACGCACCTCGTACATGGAGTCACGACTAATCTGGTTCAATTCTTCCAGATTTTTTCTCGCAGCATCATACTGCTCCTTGTCCATCTGTTTCAGAGCCAACTCGGTTTTAAGACTCATCATGGCAAAGGTGTGTCCTAAGGTATCGTGCAAATCACGGCCGATACGATTGCGTTCATTTTCAGCTGACAAGATATTGATGGTCCGGTTCTGCTCCGCAAGGGCTTCTTCCATCTTTCTCTCCTGACGCATACGGCTTTGAAAATAGTACATTCCCAAAGAAAAAAGAGTAATAGCCAGGGACATGAGGTGGGTGCTCAAATCGTCTGTCAGTTGGAAGGATGATGACGTCAAAATCAAGAGCGTCGCTAGAAAGGAAAAGAATCGATAAGAAGATATACTATCCTCAAAGCGCCAAACGAGAAGGTTAACATTGAAAAAAACAAACCACATCATGCCACCCTCGAAGGTCACAGACATAAAGATAATGTAAGCTAGAGTGTAAAACCACAGAAAGGGAATCCACTTGCTATAAGCTTTTTTCAAATACACTATAAGGAGATAAGAAATGGTAAACAAACCTGTCAATAACAGGGTCCAGACTGGAAAATACCCGTCAAAAACTCCAAAGATTGGGAAAACAAGGAAAATCAGACTAACAAAATAAGCAAAATCATTTTTCTGGTAAGTTCTAAACATGGTCACTTTCTCTGTAAGATTTGATAAAAAGGGCTAAGCCTGTAGCTATTGTAGCATAGACCAAGATAAAAATGAGTGATTTCCATGAAAATTCCCCTTTTTTTGCAAAATTGACGACTAACTGATTGATATGATAGATGGGGGTCCACTCCGAAATGTGCTGAACCCATTTTGGAAACATGGTTACTGGCATCCAAGAACCACCAATAATAGCTAGACCAAGAAAGATGATATTTCCGACGATAGCCATGATTTGTTGAGACTTAATTTGGGCAAGGAGCAAGCCAAAGGATAGGAAGACTAGGCTTGACAAGAGTAAAAGAGCCCCTGAACCAAGCCAATGTGAGAATGGCATCTCAACATCACGCACAAAAGCTCCCACACAGAAAGTCACTAGGATAGCAACCATAAAGTTCATAAGAACTCGGAAGATCTTAGAGAGGTAATAGGATTGAATACTGATTTTTGAATGTTCGATGTAGGTTAGCCAGTGCTCGGTTTGATCCTCTCTAAGCATGTAGGGGAAGGTAAAGAAACCAAAGCTGGACATAGAAAATCCAGTCATGGTCAACATATAGGACAAGATAAAATCTTTTTGTGACGTTGGGTCAGGACTCATTTCCATACCTGAATACAAGAGGAAGAATCCGACGGGCATTCCGATGGACATGATGAAGACTGGCCAACTGCGCCATGTTTTTATCCATTCGATTTTAAGTAGTGCTTTCATGACTTGTCCTCCCTTGTGCTATCAAATAGGCTATCTAAAAGTGTCTTGTTTTGAATTTCAATGTCAGAAATGCGACAGCCTTGCGCTTTTAAACTACTCCAAATACTTTCAATATCTTTAGTCATAAAGGTGACAACATCACGTTTTTCAGTCACATCATAAATGGCTGCCAGTTTATCAAGACTTGGTGCAAAGCGACTTGGTAAGGTGACTTGTTTTTCCTTTTCCTCGCTACGCATAGCATGTGGCGTAGTATCCCTGATGAGTTTCCCCTGATGAAGGACCAAAATGCGGTCAGCTGTGTGTTCCACTTCTTCGATATAGTGGGACGAATAAAGAATGGTCACACCTGACTTTTTCAAATCATTGATGATTTCCCAAAAACGTTGGCGTGTCGTAGTGTCCATCCCTGCTGTCGGCTCATCTAAAAAGAGAATGTCAGGCTTGCCAATAAGACAGAGAACAAAGGCAAGAAGACGTTTTTGTCCCCCTGAGAGTTTGTCCGCGAACTGCTGATACTGGTCGTCTTTGAATTGTAAGAGTGCTTGTATCTCTTCTTTAGATAAGCCATTTTCAGAAATATCTTGGAAAAAAGCAATCAGTTCCTTAACTCTTAATTGTGAGGGAATGGTATTTTCTTGGAGGAGAACAGCAATTTGATCTTGTGCTTTCCCCTTTTTGCCCTTGATAAAGACTTGACCGCTACTGGCTTTCTTGTCACCAAGAATGCAGGACATTAAGGTCGTTTTACCAGCACCGTTGGGCCCGATTAAGGCAAGACAGTCACCTTGTCCCACCTCAAAGCTAATATGGTCTAAAATTGTTTTTCCTTTGATTTTTTTGACAAGATTTGTGACTTGAAGGATTGCTTCACTCATGTGTGTGATTTCCTTTCTTTTGATAGAAGGCTAGAAAAATATAACAAGCTGCAACAGACACACCCATGACACTGTAGAGAATATCACTACTGCCATGAAGTAGGACATAGGCAAAGAGGATGGTCCAAATTGCTGCTAGGAGCATAATGCTTAGTATTTTCAATAATTTCATACTGGGCCTCCTAGTTTTACAATTCTTTAATGACAAGGTCGATAAAACTTTTAGCCATAGTGATGAGAATATAGGCTGAGATAGACAAGCCAATAATCATGCCCAAATTTGAGAAGATAGCTTCAAAGTTTCCTTTTTCAAAGATGTCAGTAAACATGCTAAGTCCAGCAAAGACAGTTCCGATAACAGCGTAGATAAGGTAAGATGTTTTGATTTTCATGAGATGACCTCTTTCGTTTTTTATTATTTCTAAGTTATGACTAAAGTATATCTTTTTGGTCATTCTCTTTTTAGCACCAGATGTCATGACATGACATGACATTTGTCATGTGACGTAAAAAAGCCGACCCAAGGTCAGCTTTTTATTATATTATTAATTATTTTTTGAATGGTTCTTCCACCATGATGAGAGGATAGAGCCTGAGATATTGTGCCAAATACTAAAGATAGTTGATGGGATAGCAGCTTGTGGTACGAAATATTTCATGGCAAGTGTTGCCCCCAAACTTGAGTCTTGCATACCCACTTCGAAGGTAATGGCTTTTTGTTGAGGCTCTTCCAAGCCAAGGAGTTTTGAAAATCCAAAACCAAGGGCATAACCACAAAGATTGTGGAGCATAACAACTGGAATGACAAGAGCTGTCGCTGCTGTGAAAATATTGGCATGGTTAGCAGAAACAACTGCCCCAACAATCAAAAGAATGGCAACCTGTGAAATCAAAGGCATAATCTTAATGATGGCATCGATTTTCTGACCAAAAATAGAGTGGATAACCACACCCAAGATGATAGGGACAACCACGATACGCAAGGTACTAAGGAAGAGGCTTTGAGCAGGGACACTCACGTACTGACCAGCCAAGAAAGACAAGAGGGTTGGAATCATGAGTGGTGCCAAAAGAGTTGAAAGGGTTTCGATAGAAACATCCAAGGCGACATCCCCACCTGAAAGAAAGGCCATGACACTAGATGAAGTTCCGCTCGGACAAGACCCAACTAGGATAACACCTGCTGCTGTCGCACCCTTAAGATGGAAAATCATACAAAGCAACCAAGCCAAACCAGGCATGATGATATAGTGGGCAACAGTCCCAAGAACAACTGGAATTGGACGCTTAGCAATTCGCTTAAAATCTTCAGTGGTCAAGGTAAGCCCCATACCAAAGAGAATCAAACCAAGCAAGTAGGCCGTATTGGGAATGACCCAACTACTTGTTGATGGAAGGGCGTAGTTAAAGACAGCCCAGAGGATAACAGCTACAGTAAACCATTTGCTGAGCCATTTACTAAAAGATACAAGTGAATCCATAGTGAAACCTTCTTTCTATTTTCATGATATAGTATAGCACTTTCATTTTTAATTTCAAGATGTGTTTGGAATTTTCTGAAATTTATTTCAAAAAAATAAACCCTCGCACTCAAGATGCGAGGATTTTGTGATTTCTATAAACGTTAAGCCTTGTCTTGCGACTTTTCTTCAAATTGTTGAGCCCGTTCTTCTCCCCACCACAGTGGCAACAATTCACCCAAAGTAATGGTTTGACGTGTTTCGTAGTCAACCATGAACTCTAAATTACGATTGTCAGGATGCAGTTCCATTAAAAATTCACGACAAGCTCCACAAGGCATGCCAGACGGTCCACCATGAGGTGGCTGGTCACGAAAGGCGATAATTCTCTTAACCTTAGTTTGACCAGTTTCTTGATACATATTGAAAAGGGCAGCCCTTTCGGCACACAGATGGAAAACACCACAAGTTCCCTCCATACAAAAACCTGTGAAGATTTGTCCATCTTCAGCCTCAACAGCAGCCACGACATGCTTAGCATAGACAAAGTCTGAGACTTCCTGTGGCTGATACAAGGCTTGGGCCTGTTCATACATTTTCTGCCAAATATCCATTATTTCTCCTCTAACCTCGATTACTTTCTCTATAAGACTTGATAAAGAGTGACGGGAATCCCGATTCCCATGATAAAGACTGGCCAGCTACGTCATGGTTTTATCAAGTCTATTTTTAATAATGCTTTCATGACTTGTCCTCCCTAAATCCTATCCTTGAGTTTTTCCACAAAAAGGTAGGCTGCTGGACAGAAAAGCGTATTTTTGATGGTCAGATGATTGATCTGATAGATTTTCTTACGATTCGTGTGGGGAAAAGCTGCACAAGCCTTGGGGCGGACGTCATAGATATCACAGAGATTATCAGGCCCCAAAAATGGACAAGGCATAGACTTGAAGACCTTATCACCATCCTCATCTACCTGTAAGTACATCTCCTCAAAGGCAGGTAACTTCATACGAAAATGCTTTGCAATACGAGTGATGTCCTGCTCTGTGAAATCTGGTCCTAGCGTCTTACAGCAATTTGCACACTGGGTACAATCAATTTCTTGAAATACTTCATTATGCACCTCCTGAACAATCTTATCTAAATTTTTAGGGGCCTTCTTCTTGAGCTGGGCGAGAAACTTACGGTGCTCCCCCTGCTTTTGACGTGCCAACTCCTCGTAACGTTTGACATCAATAGTCTGTGACATGTGTTTTCTCCGATGATTTATAATTCTTTCATCTATTATAGCATAAAAGAAATAGAGCCTAGCATGAACTAGACTCTATGTAAGTTACATTGATACGATTCTACGATAAGAACGCGACGTTAGGGCGAAAACCAAGACATAGGCTAGGAAGAAAACGCCACAAACAATAATAGTGACCACTAACATAAGATCTGGATTGAGAACCCCAATAAGACGTATAATCAAACTGAGCATATGATAGGCAAAGGCCAAGTGAATAAAGGCAAAAATCAGAGGGAGGAAAAAGACGGTAAGAACTTGTTTACGAATGGTTTTCTTGACTTGTTGATCGTCCAACCCAATCTTTTGAAGAATAACAAAGCGCTCACGATCCTCATAACCTTCAGAAATCTGTTTATAGTAAATCACAAGAACTGTACCAATCATGAAGATGATAGATAAGAAAATACCGATAAATAATGTTCCGCTAACAAAGCCATTTAGTGCCCCTTCTACATCATATCGGCTATTAGTAATGAGGTTAAACCAAGGGACACCAGTAGTTTGTCCATCTAACTGTTGCGTTTCTTTATCCGCGAGTTTGTCTAACAAATCTGAATTTTTCTTGGCATCATGTGCAGGGTCTTTGACGTTAACACCAATATAGGTAGTCTGAGTGGTTGCTGTTCCTTTGATACTTTCTTTAAAATTATCCGTATCAGGAACGACAAGGTAGCTATAGTCAGAAGATATAATTGAAAAGTTATTGGGTACTTTACCTTTAATAAAGTCATTAAGGCCATCATGAATCTGGTAGTTTTGACCATTGATAGAGACACTCTTTTGATCTTTCAATGTTTTATTTTTAGTAAATAAGCCAACTTGATTTGAAGTCAGATTGAGGTCTTTACCTGTTAATTGTTTATAAGTAGCTTGTGAGAAGACAATAAAAATTGACTTTGGTAGAACTTTTCTTTCATTCTTAGAAAAGATGGTTAACTTGTTTTTTTCTTGTTCTTTGATACCAAAGTAGATGTAAGTTACTTCCGTTTTTCTATTGACCTGATTTCCCGACTGTGATAAGAAATCATCCATAACCTTCTGTGTACTTGTTACATCCACATTCGTTCCGGTAACTGAGTAATCATGTGGAGCAGAACTGGCCAGATAGTCTTTTTTTCCAGCATAGATATTTGTAGCACCTACAAGCGTCACGAGAACCATACTTGAGAGGATAGCAATGGTCGCCAGCCCAACTGCATTTTTCTTCATTCGAAAGACAAGGTTGGAAATGGAAATCATATTATTAGGCTTATAATAGTAGCTTTTCTTCTTTTTCAAGAGTTGCAGAACTACTGTTGTCCCGGCATTGAAAAGAAGATAAGTCCCTAAAATGACCAGTAAAACAGCTAGGAAAAAACTGATAATAGCTGTTACTGGATTCTTAACAGAGAGAGCAAGATAGTAACCGCATCCCATAGTCCCAAGTCCTAAAAGAGTTTGAACAACTAGGAAACGTCCTTTTTTTTCACCCTTAAGGCCATCTTTCGTTAATTGTAAAGGATTAAGCCGTAGTAATCGGAAACCATTTACCAAAACCAACAAACTAAAAATACAAGCAAAGATGACAAGAACAATAGGAATAGTCATTACTTGAAAGGTTGAAACCAAACCTGTACTTTCTCCGATAATTCTTTGAAGAAAAGCATAAATGAGTTTATCGAATAGCGCCCCTACACCTATACCTAGAAGCAAAGTTACAACCCCCATAATCATCGTTTCTTTTAATATCATGCTAAAGAGGTGACGCTTCTCCAAGCCTAGCACACTATAGAGACCAAGCTCCTTTGAACGATTTTTCATAACAAAGCTATTGGCATAAAGAACAATAATCCCAGAAGAGAGGGCGACAATTACAAGCCCCATACCCAAAACCGCCTTGATAGAATCTGCCCCAGGTAAGTCACCCAGATGCGGATTAAGCAGTAAAGATGTAAAAATATAGGTAATAGCAATAACCAGAATAGTTGCCAATGTATACGGATAATAAAGCTTACGATTTTTGATGAGATTGGATAAAGCCAGTCTATTGGTTAGACGAAACATATTAGTTCACCTCACTTGCCATTGTAGTTAGTGTATCGGAAATTTCTTGGAACATTTGATGTTCAGACTTATCCCCTTTAAAGATTTGATTATAAAGAATACCATCCTTAATAAACAAAACACGCTGAGCACGACTGGCGGCCGATGTTGAGTGAGTTACCATAAGGATGGTCTGACCGCTGGTATTAATAGTATCAAAGACATCCAATAAGGCCGCTGAAGATTTTGAATCCAAGGCGCCTGTTGGCTCATCTGCTAAGAGGATTTCTGGTTTAGTGATGATTGCACGCGCAACTGCAACCCTTTGCTTTTGCCCACCTGAAATTTCATAAGGGTACTTCTCTAGCAAGGAATGGATTCCCAATTGACAACTGACTGCTTCTACTTGCGTCATCATTTGCTTAAGTGGACGTCGAGAAAGGACCAAAGGTAGTAAGATATTATCTTTAACAGATAGGGTATCCAAAAGGTTAAAATCCTGGAAAACAAATCCTAATCTTTCACGACGGAAACTGGAAGCATCCTTATTTTTAATGGTTGCTGTGTCCATTCCATTAAGGTAGACACGCCCTGCCGTTGGTTTATCAAGCATAGCAAGGATGTTGAGCAGGGTTGATTTTCCTGAGCCAGACTCACCCATAATAGCAACATACTCACCCTTTTCAACCGTAAAATGGATATCTTTAAGGGCCTCAACCTGATTTCCTTTGAAACGTGTTTTATAAATTTTTTTAACATGTTGAACATCTAGTAATGTCATAATAAGCTCCTTTATTTAGTAGATTTTGGAGAGATTTTAGGAATCTCTTACTTAACTTCTGATACCATTTTATAGAAAAAGCAGGGGCAAAACCATAACCTTTGCTTTCATTTGTCGTCTAATTTCTTACACTTTTGTAAGTTATCAATCAATGGCTAACTTCTTCTTTTGAAAATGAATGGATACTGTGGTTCCTTGACCTACTTGGGAGCTAATACTAATATCATGTCCAAGCTGATCAGCAATTTTCTTTGAAAGATAGAGACCTAACCCAGACGACTGCTGAGTCAATCGGCCATTGTAACCTGAAAAGCCACGCTCAAAAACCCTTAAAATATCACTATCCTTAATACCAATCCCAGAATCCTTAAGATAAAGCGTATTATCTTTGAAGTAAACTTCAATACCGCCACTCTTTGTATATTTCAAACTGTTTGACAAGACCTGCTCAATGATGACCAAGAGCCATTTTTCATCTGAAATAACCTTAACATCCAAGTCATCTAGGTTAATAGTCAACCCTTTTTGAATAAAGAAAAGACTATACTTTCTAACAACTTCTTTAACTAATTGTTCTAATGCAACCTGTTTCAACTGCAAATCATCATGAAAGTTTTCTAAACGTAAATACTGCAAAACCAAATGAGTGTAGGCATCGATCTTGAAGATTTCTTGCTCCAAGAGAGACCTAATATTCCTATCTGTGACATCCTGAACCAACAATTGACTAGCCGCTATTGGCGTCTTGATTTGATGAACCCAAAGAGTGTAGTAGTCCATCAAATCTGTATAACGCTTACATTCTTCCTCAGTCTGATTCATCTGATTCTCCCTTGCATTTTCCAAGGTCTGGGCTAAGTAAAACTCCAAGGGACTTGACGGAGTAATTTCCTCATATAGATATGCTAGCTTATAAGACTGATAGGATCTAAACAAGTCCCAAGCCACCATAATGATGGTCACAAAAGTCAGGATTGTCAGGGAATAATAAAGAACATCTGCTACCTCTTCAAATAAAAAGGCAAACAAAAGCAAGATGATTTCGTTAAAGATAACCAAGAGATAGAAAGGCAGACGAGACCTAATATAGTATTTGATAAATTGACGCTTACCCATCATGACGCAACCCGTAGCCGACACCTTTCTTGGTTTCTATAAAATCCTTCAGACCGACTGCCTCTAACTTCTTACGCAAACGTGCCACATTAACTGACAGGGTATTGTCATCAATAAAGAAGTCACTGTTCCAAAGCTCCTTCATGAGGTCTTCCCGACTAACAATATTACCAGAACGCTCAAAGAGAACTTGTAAAATCTGAAACTCATTTTTAGTCAAAGAAACGACCTCACCCTGATAAACCAAATCCATGGCCTTAAGGTTCAGAATCACACCCATATATTCCAGGAGACTCTGATCCTTACCAAACTCATAAGAACGACGTAAAAGCCCTTGAATTTTCGCTAGGAGAACATTTTGGTCAAAAGGTTTAGTCACAAAGTCGTCTCCACCCATATTGATTGCCATAACGATATCCATGGCTTGATCTCTAGAGGACAAGAACATAATAGGGACCTTTGAGACCTTTCGAACTTCCTGACACCAGTGATAACCATTAAATAGAGGTAAACCAATATCCATAAGAACCAAATGGGGCTCTACTTTTACAAAAATAGATAATACTTCCATGAAATCTTCAACAAGAATAACTTCATAACCCCACTGTTCTAGCATTTTTTTAACTTGTTGACGGATAACCTCGTCGTCTTCAACTAATAAAATCTTATGCATAACTCAACCTCTTTCATTTCTCACTATTATAACAAAAATGACATAAGAATCGCACTTTCTCAGCAAATCTTACAATAGTGTTAGATTGAATTTTCCAATTTTTCAAAGGGTGCGTTTTCATAGAAAAATTCTTTGAGTCTTCAAAGAAAATATAGTATTATAATAGAGTTGATGTTGGTTTATCATCAACCAATGACAGCTTCATCGAATAATGAAAACATTACTTATTTATGTCACGAATGGGCGTGACGTTTCTACAAGGTGCCGTAACACCTAACAATGAGTAAGCTCATTTAGTCATAGAGAGATTTCACTGTCTTTTTGTGATTTTAAAGGCTTGCTTTGCAGGCCTTTTTCTATTATTCGATTGTTTTGATTTATTATTCAATTTATAGGAGGTAATATGAAATTACTGGAAGACCGCATTCTCAATGATGGGAATGTCCTTGGGGAAAATATCCTCAAAGTTGACTCTTTCTTAACTCACCAAGTTGACTTTGAGCTCATGCGTGAAATTGGAAAGGTCTTTGCTGAAAAGTTCAAGGATACTGGCATCACCAAGGTGGTGACTATCGAAGCATCTGGTATTGCTCCAGCCCTCTATGCTGCTGAGGCCTTGGATGTCCCTATGATTTTTGCTAAGAAGGCTAAAAATATCACCATGAATGAAGGAATTCTCACTGCTGAGGTCTACTCCTTCACTAAACAGGTGACTAGTACTGTCTCTATCGCAAGCAAGTTCCTCACTCCTGAAGATAAGGTCCTCATCGTTGATGACTTCCTAGCTAACGGCCAAGCTGCCAAAGGCTTGATTCAAATTATCGAAGAAGCTGGTGCACACGTCGAAGCGGTTGGTATCGTTATTGAGAAATCTTTCCAAGATGGTCGTGCTCTTTTGGAAGAAGCCGGCTACCCAGTGGTTTCACTTGCTCGTTTGGATCGTTTTGAAAATGGACAGGTCGTATTTAAGGAGGCAGACATCTAATGCAAAATAAAGAGAAACACTCGCAGGCGGCGGTCCTAGGACTACAACACCTACTTGCCATGTACTCGGGATCAATCCTAGTTCCAATCATGATTGCTGGTGCTTTGGGGTATTCAGCTCATGAATTAACCTACTTGATTTCAACAGATATTTTCATGTGTGGTGTAGCAACTTTCCTCCAACTTCAACTTAATAAATACTTCGGTATCGGTCTTCCAGTTGTTCTTGGGGTTGCCTTCCAGTCAGTGGCACCACTTATTATGATTGGTGAGAAACACGGTAGCGGTGCTATGTTTGGTGCCCTTATCGTTTCAGGGATTTATGTTATCCTCGTTTCTGGCGTCTTTTCAAAAGTGGCCAATCTCTTCCCTTCTATCGTTACAGGATCAGTCATTACGACTATCGGTTTGACCCTCATCCCTGTGGCTATCGGAAATATGGGAAACAATGTTGATAAACCAACTGGTCAAAGCCTCTTCCTTGCCGCTATCACCGTTCTTATCATCCTTTTAGTTAATATTTTCACTAAAGGATTTATCAAATCTATCTCAATCTTGATTGGTTTGATTGTCGGTACTGCTATCGCAGCAAGCATGGGCTTGGTTGACTTCTCACCAGTAGCTGCGGCACCTATTGTCCACGTGCCAACACCATTCTACTTCGGGATACCTAAGTTTGAGTTGTCATCAATTATTATGATGTGTATTATCGCCACTGTGTCTATGGTTGAATCAACTGGGGTTTACTTGGCCCTCTCTGATATTACCAAAGAACCACTCGATAGCACTCGCCTTCGTAACGGTTACCGCGCTGAAGGTTTGGCTGTTCTCCTTGGTGGACTCTTCAACACCTTCCCATACACTGGTTTTTCACAAAACGTTGGTCTTGTGAAATTGTCAGGTATCAAGACCCGCTTGCCAATTTACTATGCCGCTGGTTTCCTTGTTCTTCTTGGACTCCTTCCTAAGTTTGGTGCCTTAGCGCAAATCATCCCAAGCCCAGTCCTTGGTGGTGCTATGCTAGTCATGTTCGGTTTTGTTTCTATCCAAGGGATGCAAATCTTGGCGCGTGTTGATTTCGCCAACAACGAACACAACTTCTTGATTGCTGCGGTATCGATCGCTGCAGGGGTTGGTCTTAACGGTAGCAACCTCTTCAACAGCCTACCAAATGCTTTCCAAATGTTCTTCTCAAACGGTATCGTGGTCGCAAGTTTACTTGCCATTGTCCTCAATGCCATTTTGAACCATAAGAAAAAATAAAAATAATACAAGAACACCCCTTATAGATTCACCAATCCAATAAGGGGTGTTTTTATTATAGTCTTAACGTACTGATGGTAGCAAGATCTTTGGTAACAATAGCGGTATCAAATCTCACCTCAAATAGAATCAGCGATTCTCCTGCGTAATCTATCGTCTTTTTATAATCTGGAACCTTTGCAATGAAATGTTCTGCCATATCAACTACCGTTTTCGAACTTCTTTTTGCGAGGCCTTTGGCTTTGATATGTTGGTTTCCAGTGTGAGGAATTGTGGTAAAAGCGATTGAAGGATTTTCTTCTATTTCCTTGACTTTATTATTATCTTTAAATGACGAAAAATAAAGAATGTTTCCACAAGG
>ERZ1034915.1273-NODE-1273-length-14218-cov-47.559204_pt1 | contig 14218 bp, 15 predicted proteins | sample MGYA00520592_ERZ1034915 | MGnify/ENA primary metagenome ERZ1034915 (study PRJEB33766, sample SAMN09781787) | gut metagenome | biome: gut microbiome | host: Homo sapiens | place: Madagascar | study: EMG produced TPA metagenomics assembly of the PRJNA485056 data... | reverse complement strand
TCTCTGCAATCTGATGTCCCGGAACGATGGTAGCCTGTCCTGGATTAGGTCCCACCTCCTTTACCACACAATCGGCATAGCGCTTGGCGATGTTCAGGAACTTGGTGCTTCCTGTAGCCTGATAGTGAGCGCAGGCTGCATCTACCATGTGACCGAGGTTGTAAAGCTCGTGACTCAATTCCTCGTCCTTGACCCAACGCTTATTTCCCGACCACTGATGTGGATGCTTCGGGTTGATGGTACGGGCTGTATAGAGATAGCCATCTGACTCCTGTGCTGCAGCTACTACATCGAGCACGCTGTCAATATAAGCCTTCAACTTCTTGTCAGGATAAGTCTGGAGGATGTAGCTGGCACCTTCGATGGTCTTATAAACATCGGTATCATCGAAAGAGAAGCCCATGAACTTGCTCACATCCCACTCTTTGGTATCCAAGCCCGGGTGGTTAGGATGCTGCAAAGTATAGGCAGCCATCTCGAAATTCTTGTAACGGTGCTCGCTCTCGCACTTGCTGAAAGCCAATGGCACGGTTACCTCTCGGGCAGCCTTCAGTCGGGCACCCCAGAAGGTGTTCTGTGAAATCTTCACACTGGTGAATGGTACTTGAGTGAATGGATAGCCATTGCCCAATGCCTTCTGCTTCTGCGCCATCGTAGGCATAGCTACGGCTGCAGAAAGCAATACTGCAGAAATAAATCTCTTCATATTGATAGGTTTAAAATTTATTATTGTTATATGATTTGCGGTGCAAAGATAACAATAATTTTCGAATATAGTGTATATCAAACAACAAAAGATGGGCACTAATCGTTCAAATGACCACCTTTTTGGGAACAAAATTAGCAAAAATACACTTTACTTCCCATTTTTCAGAATATTATTGTATCTTTGCACGCATAAAAAACAAAGAATCACATAGAACAATGGAAAAAGCAAAACAGATTCCTTACCGTGCCATCGCACTCGACCTGGATGGCACCCTGACCAACCACGAGAAGGTGGTCACCCCAAAAACTCGTGAAGCTCTCCTCAAGGCTGCCAGCCAGGGAGCCGTCATCATCCTTGCATCCGGTCGCCCTACCTACGGCATCGAACCGGTGGCAGAATGCCTGGAACTACAGAAGCGAGGGGGATACATCCTTTCCTATAATGGTGGCAACATCGTGAATGCCCAGACCGGCGAGAAACTCTTTACCCAGTTTCTGCCAGATGAGGTAATCCCTGTATTATATAAGTACGCGCGAGAGAAGAACCATGCCCTGCTGGGATACGCCGGCAATGAAATCATCACCGAAATGCCAGACGATCAGTATGTGAAGGAGGAGTCGCGCATCAACAAGATGAACATCCGCAAGGTAGAGAATCTGCTCGAAGCCCTGGAGCCTCATCCTACCAAGCTCCTCATGACGGGCGACCCATCGGATATGCTCAAGGCTGAACAGGAACTGCTGGATGTGGTGGGCGACAAGATGGATGTCTTCCGCTCAGCCCCATTCTTCCTCGAACTGGTGCCTAAGGGAATCGACAAGGCGCAGTCGCTGAGAAGACTCCTGGCGAAGATCAATCTCACCCCTGCCGATATGATAGCCTTCGGTGACGGCTACAACGACCTCAGCATGCTCAAGCTTGCCGGCATGGGAGTAGCCATGGCGAATGCCGCCCCGGAAGTAAGAGCCGATGCCGACTACATCACCCTCTCGAATGAGGAAGATGGCGTAGCTGCGGCACTGGAGCACTTCGGCATGTAGCAGGCCATCGCCCCCACATACTTACTCCAACCACTAAGGAAACTTGAGGGGAATAACAAAAATTAAATTGAAATATTTTGTGTTTTCTTCCTTTTAGAGTACCTTTGCAGTCAAAAATCACTCAGGAACTATCATCCTGACAGATAACAGAATTAAAGCATATCAACGATTATGTTACAACTTGACGATTTCTACAAGGCCCGCTTCGTGCTGAGCCACGTGATTAGAAAAACTGAGCTGGTTCACACACCGAGAATCAACCCAGATAGTGATGTTTATCTGAAACCGGAATGCCTCCAGAAGACGGGGTCGTTCAAGATTCGAGGTGCATACTATAAGATTTCTCAACTCTCTCAGGAAGAGAAGGAGAAGGGTGTGATTGCCTGTTCGGCAGGCAACCACGCACAGGGTGTGGCTCTCGGCGCTACCGCCATGGGAGTGAAGAGCCTCATCTGTCTGCCCGAGGGTGCCCCTATCTCCAAGGTAGAGGCAACCAAGCGTCTGGGTGCAGAGGTCTGCCTGGTTCCAGGAGTCTATGATGACGCTTACCAGAAAGCGCTGCAGCTGAGGGATGAGCACGGCTATACCTTCGTGCATCCTTTCGATGACGAAAAGGTGATTGCCGGACAGGGAACCATCGGACTGGAAATCCTCGACCAACTGCCTGATGTGGAAGCTGTGGTAGTACCGGTAGGTGGCGGCGGACTGATTTCGGGAGTCGCTTTCGCCATCAAGTCGCTCAACCCCAACGTCAAGGTCTATGGAGTCCAGGCAGAGGGAGCAGCCAGCATGGTTCAGAGTCTCCACGACCACAAGCAGGAGAAGCTGCCATCTGTGGCAACCGTAGCCGACGGCATCGCCGTGAAGGAACCGGGAAAGATTACCTTCGAAACCTGCTCCAACTATGTAGATGAAATCGTCACCGTAAGCGAGGACGAGATCTGTGCAGCCATCCTGAAGCTCCTCGAGAGCGAGAAGATGGTGGCAGAAGGAGCCGGAGCAGCCAGTGTGGCTGCCGTGATGTACAACAAGGTACCGGTGAAGGGCAAGAAGACCATCTGCGTGGTAAGCGGCGGTAACATCGATGTTACCATCCTGAACCGCGTCATCAACCGTGGATTGGTAAAGAGCGGACGTCTCTGCACCATCGAGATGGAGCTGGACGACAAGCCGGGCGAGCTGGTAGAGGTAGCCTCCGTCATTGCAAACCTGGGCGGCAACATCACGGGAGTTCATCACGACCGTTCTGCCAACCGCAACAAGGTGAATGCCTGCGTGCTCCGACTCACGATGGAGACCCGCGACTCCGCACACGTCAAGGAGATCAAGGGTGCCCTGGAGCAGAAGGGCTTCCATCTCTGGATCATATAATGTTAAATTGTAAATTATTAATTATAAAACATCAATTATCATGAACGCAATTCATACAGACAATGCGCCTGCAGCTATCGGTCCATATAGCCAGGCGATCGAAGTAAACGGTTTCGTATTTGCATCAGGTCAGATTCCTATCGACCCTGCAACAGGCAACTTCGTAGAGGGTGGCATCAAGGAGCAGACTCGTCAGAGCCTCACCAATGCCCAGAACATCCTGAAGGCAGCCGGCACCGATTTTTCTCACGTAGTGAAGACTACCGTTTATCTGAACAGCATGGACGATTTCGCAGCCATGAACGAGGTTTATGCCGAGTTCTTTAGCCAGCCATATCCAGCTCGCTCAGCCGTAGCCGTAGAGAAGTTGCCTAAGGGCGCACTCGTAGAGGTTGAGGTTTTGGCAGCTAAGTAATTCCTGCATTCCAGGAATCACAGGTCCGAAAACAACAAGGAAAAATATTTTTGATGGAATCCTGCATTACATTCAAGAATCTAAGCATTGGCTATCGTCCGAAGCATCAGCTCCGGGTGATAGCCTCTGCTGTTTCTGCCTCCCTGCATCCGGGCGAGCTCACCTGCCTCATCGGCGCCAACGGAGTGGGCAAATCCACCCTGCTCAGAACTCTTTGCGGTTTCCAGCCAGCCCTGGATGGCGAAATCCTTCTTCAGGATCAGCCTCTTTCCGCTTATCCGGCGCAGCAGCTAGCCCGTCAGATTGGCGTGGTTCTCACCTCCCGCATCGATGTTCCCCAGCTGTCTGTCAAGGAGATTGTAGGCATCGGCAGGTCTCCCTACACCAATTTCTGGGGCACCCTTACTCCGGCAGATCAGCAGATAGTAGATGAAGCCATCCATCAGGTCGGCATCCCCCACCTCGCCCAGCGCAACATCTCCGAGCTGAGCGATGGCGAGCGCCAGAAGACGATGATAGCCAAGGCGCTTGCCCAGCAGACCCGCATCATCATTCTCGACGAGCCTACCGCCTTCCTCGATTTCCCCAGCAAGGTAGAAACCCTTCAGATGCTCCGCCGCCTGGCACACGAGCAGCACAAGGCAATCCTGCTCTCCACCCACGATGTAGAGCTGGCGCTGCAGCTAGCCGACAGTCTCTGGCTGATGGAGCAGGACCGTCTCTCCGTCGGCACTCCGAAATCGCTTGCCGCCGATGGTTCCCTCTCGAGATTCATCGATCGCGACGGCATCCGGTTTAACCCGGAAGGGATGAGGATTGAAATAGAAAATGCAGCGCACTGCAAATTTTCCTAGTTTCCATAAGAAATTTGCAGCGCACTGCATTTTTTAGATGATAGTAATCCAGATACCTTCTCCCTGATTCTCCGCCGCCTGGATGCGATTCATCAGACGATGGAGCCAGATGCGGGAGTTCACCACCATCAGCCAACAGATAAAGTCGGCCAATGGTATAAGTCTCCTTCTTTGCGATTCTTTCTACAACAATTTCCATATAAAATAGATTTTTTCGTTCACAATTTTAACTAAACTTTCGTAAGTAAGCCCCACACGCCCTGAACAAACGGTCACCGGCCGAAGGGAAAGGTAAAGGGCAGAAGCTCCAAATGCACCAGAAGCAGCACGCCCTGAAAGGGCAGAAGCTCCTAGCCCAGGGCATCGCCCTGGGTAATAATGGATGCAAGCCTGCCGCCCTGTAAGGGCAAAAGCTTTTAAATACCAGGCAACTCTTAATAATGGGTCTTGATAAAAACTGAGTATTTGAGTAACTGAGTATTTGAGTCATTCTCCTTCACCTTGATGTAGCCACGGAAGAGCCAGTTGTTCAACATTTTCATCGTGTCCTTCGCACTCATCTTATGCTCAACTCTCAAGGCTTCCACCTGCTGATAGTTGAACTCCTCTGGCAGGAATCCCAGGATGCTTGCCGGACCCCTCTTGCTCTCCTGATCGCACTCCAGCTCCGCTTTCTTGATAGCATCACCGAAGAAACGCATCTTGCAGTAGAGGTCGTAACGCTCGCTCCAGCGGATGAAATCCTCAATCTCAGGCTCCCACTGGTAACCGTTCGCCACATAGAGCACACAAGCCTTCAGATAGCCGATTACGTTGGCACGGAAACTCAGATTCTCATAGACCCTGTCCTGCGACAGACGGGAGAATTCCGCATTCTCATCCTTCAGTACCTCGGCAAGATGAAAAGCCTCCTTGCATTCCACCACCCCCGAAGCCATGCAGAGATTATCGATGTAAGGTTTCAGAGAATTTCTGAAATCCTCATCATAGGTTCCATAGATGGGAATGTCCTCGCCGATGTCTCTTTCGGGGATGGTACAGAAGTTGATACGGGAAACCTGGCCATCGGTCAGCACTCGCTTGAAATACCTGATGCCTTTATGGATGGTGGTAGAAGCATTCCAATTGAAACGGATGGTGACACGCTCGGTGACACTTTGTGTTCCGACTCGCGTTTGTCCATATAAGTTACCTTGGTCGAAGGCGAGACACATGATGCGGAACTGCTGATTGCCGATACCCTTGAGTGCATCAAACTGGTCGATTTCGTTCAGCGAAGTATAAAGGAAATGTTCCTTGGCTTCAGCGGTACGCATCACGAAGGCTGGGTTAGTCATATCGGCATCAATCTCCTGGATAATCAGATTCTCAGGGCGTTTGCGCTTATCCTTGTTGGCACCCTTACGCATCATTTCATCCTTCCATTCCTTCTCACGCTTCAGGTTTTCCTGGTCGCGCTTACGGATATCCTCCATGATGAAATCGATAGGTTTCTGTACGCAACTTTTACCTGCACCTGTGCCTGCAAGCAGACAGGTCATCAGGGTAGCTTCGTGCTCCACGTTGTCGATATATCTGAATCTGGTTTTCCAGAGATGGGTAGCGAGCGAAGGAAAAATGGCGTGCGCCACAGCCGGCTGATAGATTTCCGGAGTCTTGGATATCAGCAGCTCCACCAGTTTCGGCAGCTTCTTCGGCATCGGAGGAGGGGCAGGATAATCCTCGTCTTCGGAACTTTGAACACAGGCGTTACTTTGAACATTGAGATTTGCCCCCGCCAGGTGTTCCGGGGATTTGCAATCCCCGGCAAGCAAGCTGTAGCGAGCCGTCCCCTTACCATCGATCGTAAGCCCACGCTTCAAGAAAGCCTCTCTGCGAGCCTTAATCTCCTCATCCGGCAGAACCCCATACCACTCCTTCGAACGGTAAATCTCCGAGTCCTTATCCGTGATAAAGATGATTCGCTTCGGCGTGATGCAGCTCTTGTCGTAGGGAATCCCAGCCGCCTCACAATACGCCTTCTGCGTCTCCTCGATGGTCATACCCATCGGCATACGGATATCAATATGCAGCTTCTTTCTAGCCGAATACTCCAGATGCAGCAGCTTCCCCTTCCATATCGTGTTGCTGCAGTTCAGCTCACGAGCCTTCTCCAGGGCAGCATCAACACTCTTCTATGTTCTCCTACATTCAACATTTTAATGTAAATTTATGCGAATTTACAACTAATAGTTGAATTGGCAAAATCAAGGTCGCATCTACAAACGATATGCGTGAGTGTTTTTTAAAACACATTAATATTTTCTTTTTATTTTACTACAAAAAAAGAAAAAAGAGAGAAAGTGAGCATTTTTAGTGCTACACTTCCTCTCCTCGACTTTTATGGATGGGTAGGCAATTCTATTACCATTTCCACAGCTCTTGTGAACGACATAAGGGGTGGAATTTTCACTCCAGCGCTTCACTCAGAAGCTCTCGTAAGGCTGGTCTTTTTCATCTTTATATATAATAAGGTAATGCTCCAATATTAACATATAGCACTTTCATCACTTGACTTCGTCTCATTCAACAATTCATCAATTTTTTGACGCAGTTCCTTAAGTTTTTTCTCTTTCCTTTCTTCTTTGGATATACTTTTGATAGTCATATCCAATTTCAACAAAGCTTTTATAGTGAGTAATATCTTATGCTTACCTTTAGTACTGTCGGGAATAGAAATCCAAAAATCGCCACAAGGGTATTGATCCCCATAAATATGCATCGGGGTTACAAAATCTTCCGAACCATTCTTCAAATTCAGGTTGATTACCTTCTTTATGCCAATACTCTCTATCAATTTGGCAAAAACTTCACGACCACTTCTGTTCTTAAAATCAAAAGACTATGACACAAAAGTTATCATCATATAAAATTAACGTTACTTTAACTTAAGAAATTGGGAATTCACAGTAAAAGCGATTCGACTACTAACTTCTGGAGAAGATTGTAATTCCACACACCAACAGAGATAATTATAAACTTTTGTGCCGCATGGATTCTTTAACAGAGTAAATACCTCTTTTCCAGTTAAATTCCGTATCTTTGCATTCTAAATTTTGAATAATAAGAGAAATAATAATAAGTACGATAAACATAGAAAGAAAAAGAAATACATAGAACATCCTTGACTCGACTGGGTATCAGAATTAGCACTTCACAGACCTCCATCGCTGTCAAATCATCGGATGCTCACGCACCTTCTGGGGGCGTGGACAAGGGTGGTTATTGACTGGAGCGGCCGTGCTAAGCCTTGATACCGATAATCATCCCCACGCCCTCATTTCTTTGGAATGAGGGATTTTTGTCCTCTCATAACTCGTACTTCAAATAATAACCGAGTAATAATCAAACAGTGTACGTTATGAATGAGGCAGGATTTTACAAGTTGTCTATGGACCTGAGAGATTTGGCAAGGAAAATACCTCTTCACTGGGGTCAAGTGCAAAACAACAAAGTTGATGACAAAATCAATATGTTTGACATATTTCACTATGAGGAGCTGGAGAAACAAATAGCAAGCTTACCTATTACAAGCCAGAACTATCTCCGCAGAAGATGGTATCTATGGAAATGCTCAAAGTGTGATGAATACTTGTTCTACTGCAATGATAATGTAGAGAAGAATCCGAACAAATATGATAAGGAATATGATGTTAAAATCAACAACCGTTATCATTTTGACATCAAGGGAACAGTTGTACCAAGAGAAATGAGAGATAATATCGAAATACTTTTGGAAAATCCGCAAGAAATGATAAACTTTTACTATGACCGACAAAGTACAGGGAGACGATACGATATTCAGAACCGACTGTTTGTTGTGCACCATTCCTTTGTCGAGCCTCAAAGAGAGTTTTACTTACGCTGTGCCTGGAAATCAAAAAGAGCAATATACAAGTATTTTTGTGATATCGTGGAAGATATTGAATTCTATCAAACGCATGGTGTGTTTGCTGGCGTAATTTTTATACTAGAGAGAGAACGTGGTAAGGTGGAATTCAAGATTTGCGGATTGAAAAGATAAACACAGAAACGATAGATGAAAACTCGTGTTCCACATGGATTCTTTAACACAAAAAATGATCTTCTTCTAATTAAAATGTGTACTTTTGTACTCATAAACAAAACATAAAATGAATTAAATAACAACAGGTACGAATGCCAATGAAATAAAAAGAAATTACGTTAACATCCTTGACTCGACTGGGTATCAGAATTAGCACTTCACAAACCTCCATCGCTGTCAAATCATCGGATGCTCACGCACCTTCTGGGGGCGTGGACAAGGGTGGTTATTGACTGGAGCGGCCGTGCTAAGCCTTGATACCAATGGTCATCCCCACGCCCTCATTCCTTTGGAAATGAGGGTTTTTACAAACCCTCTCATCGTACATAAACATTATGCACTATGAGCAAGGTAGACGATTTTCTTAGAGCTTGCAAAGACAATGTCGGCAAATGGACTTGTTCTTTACACACTACGGGTAGCAACCAGCCTGCAGCTATTTTCCGTGAAGCCAAAAAGCTAGGTTACGAGTTTGAAGAAACTAAACCTCAACGATGGGCAGAACAAAAGTACTGTCCAATATGCAAACAGACAACAACTCACTATAAGTTACTAAAAATCGAACCAACTTCCACGGTCCATTCTCGATACAATATCAATCCAAAAACTCGAGAAAGAATCTTGAAGATCTTCGAAAATAAAGACGCCTTTACTGGAGCTTCCATTTCTTCTAAGCCAGAGATAGACCACAAAACTCCTTGGACTCGTCTCGAACATGATATTGACGCATCAAATCTTTCTAACGAAGAGATCAAGCAACATTTCCAACTTCTTACAAGAGACCATAACCTGCTTAAAGACAGAAGATGTGATTATTGCAAAAAACATAACATAAGACCTCCTTTTTTAGAAATACCATTTTGGTATGAAGGTGATAGTCAGTATACGGGTTCCTGTAAGGGCTGTGGATGGTATGATGGCAAAAAGTGGCGTGAAGAACTTTCAAAGAAACTAAAATAAACGAATATGAAAAAATCAGATATAAAAAAAACAGATTTGTTCATTGAGTTGGCGCAACCAAATGACAAGGGCGTCAGCCGTTGGGTTAGTGCTTCAGAATTTGTCGGTAAGTATCATGACCTTAAACTTGGCAACGGTTTAAGTTGGGGACGTAAGGGAAAATCACTGGAAAGGAATTTTATAATAGAAGTTGATAGAAGTCTTACTCCAGGTGATAGTATAGACAGAATCAGATTAAATGGTTTTAATACAGAATCTAGATTCAACCAAAATATCAGAAGCGACATAAAGAAAGCTCTCTCTTCTAAACCCTGCGTCATGCTTGGTACGTTTGGAGGAACTACTGCGAATATGAAAATCGAAGTGGACCACAAAGATGGTCGTAAAGAAGATATGAGAGTTTCAGACCTTCAAACACAAAAGCTTGAAGATTTCCAACCACTTTGCAAGGCTGCAAATGATTTCAAAAGGCAGAAGTGCAAAGAATGCAAGGAAACAAACAAAAGATGGAGCGCTTCTGTTCTGGAAGGATTCGAAGACTTCCCGTTTTATGATGGGGATGAGAATTATACCAAGGAAAAAGGTTGTGTTGGGTGCTACCTGTACGACCCTGTAGCTTATCGCAAAGCTTTTCGAGAGTTTGTAAAAAATCAAAGAGGATGAGATGGGCGAAAGATAAGAATTATTTGAAAAAACGAGGTAATTCTTATCTTTTCATCTTGCAAGTTTTAAAAAATGCATGAAATAATCTGCCCTTTCTTCTATCTCGTATTTTTGTATTAATTTTGCGCAAAATTTACTCTGAAATGGAACTAAATAAGGAAACCTGGAAGGAGCTAGACATAAATGTTGATAGTCTTTGGATGATTGGTCCGCGCGCTAAAGGCGGCAAGCGAGAGAACAATTATCACGGAAATTTCGTACCACAGATTCCTGACCAGATGATTAGAAGATACACTCCAGAAAATGGCATCGTGCTAGATATGTTTATGGGAAGTGGCACAACATTGTATGAAGCAGAAAGACTGGGTCGTTCCTATATCGGATTAGACATTAATGACGAAATCATTAACTACGTCAGAAGTAAGATGGATGGAAGTAAAGCCAAATACTTTATCCATAACTGTGATGTCACCGATTCCGAACAGGTAAGTCTCGCCCTGTCTGATGATGTTATAAAACTTCAGAATACAGGTGTAGATTTAGTGATGTCGCATCCTCCATATTTAGACATAGTGAAGTTTACTGATAAAAAAGAAGACCTATCCAACATATCTGACATAAATGCGTTTATCGAAAAATATACGCAAAGCGTCAAAAATGTATGGCCTTTCCTGAAGAAGAAACAGTACTTTGTGCTCGTTATTGGCGATCTTTGGAGGAATGGCGAAGTGATACCGCTTGGATTCTATCTGATGTATGCTATCAAAAAAGCAGTAAAGTGTGAGCTAAAGGGTATCGTGGTAAAAGATATGGTCGGCAACAGAGGAAAAATAGGTTCAGAAGGTATCTGGAAATACAGAGCACTAAAGAACGGAAACTTCCTCTTCAAGCATGAGTACATATTCGTTTTCAAGAAGAAATAATAATAATGGAAAATATAAATAACTATTCAATAAACGAGGTTGCAAAAATGATGGGAATGACCTTAAAGATTGTTCGTCGTTATGTAGCATCGGGTGAATTAAAAACAACAAAAAACAACAATACATATAGTATTAGTGAAGAAGATTTCAACGCTTTCAAAAAGTATATCAAGGAGGGAGGAGATGCCAAACGTGCACAGGAAATTGCAGATTCGTTCAAGCCAAATGCTGAACTTGATTTATTCAAGGGAACAGAATACGAGGCATCTGATGATTACAAAAAAGGCGGTGATAGAGTAAACTGGGCTGACATCAATAAATTCTGGGACAATCCAGGCAAATCTGAAATGACTTTTGTAGATTTGTTCTGTGGTGCTGGTGGCCTCAGCAAGGGACTTGAAATGTCGGGATTGGAAGGAATCTGTGGTCTAGACTGGTTTAACGAGGCTTGTATGACCTACAACCGCAATTTCGACCATCCATTTGTAAATGGAGATATCAAAGACCCTGAGAATAAAAAGAAATTTTATGAAACTGTTCGAAAGCAGTTGAATGGTCGACGTTTGAATATTGTGGCTGGAGGATTCCCATGTCAAGGTTTCTCTATGGCAGGAAATCGCATCGTTGATGATCCAAGAAATTCCCTTTACAAGGAGCTTATTGAAATCGTAGTAGAACTTCAGCCAGACTTTGTCATTTGCGAGAATGTGAAGGGATTGCGCACAATGCTTAAGGGACTTGTTGAAAAGAAAATTCTTGCTGATTTTGAAGCAATTGGCTATGAGATGAATGTCACTACACTTTGTGCTGCTGATTATTATACACCACAGAAGCGCGAGCGTGTGATATTTATCGGTAACAGAAAAGGATTGAAAAACTTCCATCCTAAGCCAATGCTATCTCCTCAGGAATACATAACTACAGGTCAGGCTATCGGCGATCTCATCGATCATCCGGTTGACCCAGAGTTTAACCATGTCCCAACTGTTCATCGACCTGATATGGCAAAGAGAATTATGGAAACTCCTGAAGGCGCCAGCCTCTACAAAGGTTATAGTGATGCTTGGAAAAAATGTCCATGGGACGCTCCTTCATGTACTATCAAAGAAAATCATGGCGGTGTGAATCTTCATCCAAAATTGCCTCGTGTTTTGACAGCTAGAGAAATGGCACGTTTACAGTCATTCCCTGATGATTTCATTTTCGAAGGCAAGAAGAACAAGCAGCTGGTACAGATTGGTAATGCAGTTCCACCATTGCTTGGTAAAGCAATTGGACTTGCTGTGAGATATTCTAACCATGATTTACCCAAAGACGAATAATATTCAGAGGCAAAAATAGCAACATATACAATTCCCTCGAATTTTATAAAACAACAAGGGTCTATGCTTCACTATGACATTTGTCGCATAGACCCTTGGAATAGTCATAAGAGTTCCCGATAAAAGTTGGGAAAATGTTTTTAGCAATACGTTGGTAAGTTTGATTCTTATCCCCAGCTTAAGGTGAAAGTTAAGTAAAATGGGGTGCACTATAATTTCCCACAACTTGGGGGAAAATTATATTTATCTGATATTGAACAGCATATAACTGCCATCTAAATCTTTTCTTTCATCAGAGCCGAAATTCAAAGTCGCACTTCTCTACGTTGCGCAACTTCTCCAGTTGCTCAGCCTTATGAGCCTTCAGTCTCTTTACCCATTCCGCCAACTTGACAGAAGAGCTTTTGATTACTATTGTTTCATTTACATATACCATAAGCCTATAGATTAAAATTCGAATATTTTTTAAGCTTTTGCCCTTACAGGGCGCAAGGGTGTATTCCGTTAACACCCAGGTCGTTGCCCTGGGCTAGGAGTTTCTGGGCCTTCAGCCCGTACTTGATCCACATACAAAAGTTCAGATATTATTTCAAAATAAAATTCAATCAGCCCACTGCCTACAACTTCATTAGTTCAGCCTTGCTTTCTTTTTCCGGTAATGCCGAAATGTCTAGCAAGCGCTTGCCAAACTGATGGAGTACAGGATTATCCATCCCTTCTGTAAGATCAAGAATATCAACAGACAGATGGAAACACAATTCACTAAATTTTCTGAAGTTTTCATGGCGTTTCTGAAAATCAGCCTTCAACATCGGGAATGTAGCGACATCTTTTTTAAAATTCTCCACTCTTCGTTTTTCATACAAAAAATTGTCATCAGACTTGTTGCCAGGATAATTATCCAGACGCTGATCATATAACAGCTCTGCCAAGTTCAACAGCTGCTCGGTATACAGCATGTCAAAGGATACAAAGGTATGATGCAATATATACGGATCGTAATCGGCAATTTCAGAGAAGGAACAACCATTGGGAAATATCGTAAAGCTCTCCATGCCGAGCTTTGGATGCTCCACTATCTTAAAAAACGATTCAACAAACTGAGAGCGTATAAAATGCTTCACTATATCCATCATCTGTAATGAAGAATCATGAAGGTATCGCTCGTTGTAACGCTGAAAAAAATGATGAGTGAAAAACTGCACATGAATCCATGGCAATACCGTATGTGAATATACAGCCATATTGAGCTCACCCTTATATAGGAAAACACAGCAAACATTAATAAAAGGACCATTTTCCCGTGTTTCCTTCTTATTCCTGCTTAATGGTGTAAGCAGCATCTTGTTGTGTCTGGGAGATGTCCACTCCATGGTCTTGAACAAGAGCTTGCCATTAGGTCGGTTCATAACCTCTTTCATATACTTCTTAACGGGCAGGTGGATTTGGTATCTGACTACGTTCTTATAATCCTCTTCCAATTCCTTTGCAATATCTGCATAGCTCATTGTATCTGTTATCATACTAATTTATTAAGTGATTCATATTCCATAAGTTCTCACTAAAGCGGAGGGCAGCCTAGCCATGACAGCGAAGACCAAAGAGATCTTCTGCAAAGATAAGCTTTTTCTACGATATATGCAAATCTTTGAGCGTTTTTTCGAGAGGCATCCTTGCAGTTTTATTTACATAGAAAGAAGCCACACGGAGATTATCTGTTGATACTGACACGAACCTAGGATTTGGCCCGGTTTGACTCAATTACTCAGTTACTCAATTACTCAGTTTATTTCTAGACCCCTACACCTGTAACTTGGTTATAAATTGAAAGTATATTTTTTATATTATATATTTAT
>ERZ1034915.1265-NODE-1265-length-14301-cov-6.600800_pt1 | contig 14301 bp, 16 predicted proteins | sample MGYA00520592_ERZ1034915 | MGnify/ENA primary metagenome ERZ1034915 (study PRJEB33766, sample SAMN09781787) | gut metagenome | biome: gut microbiome | host: Homo sapiens | place: Madagascar | study: EMG produced TPA metagenomics assembly of the PRJNA485056 data... | reverse complement strand
AGATATTACAAATCAGTATTTTAAGGAAGAGCTAAATGAATTTTAATATAACATTAGATAAAACATATTTTGAATCTGCGAAACAAGAATGGATTCGTTTGCTCTATTTGGCATCAAACCAAACAGGTAAAAGGAAGGCAAAAACTGAAAATCAAATGGCAGAATTAGCTCATAAAATTTTTATGATGCAGTGGTTCTATTTCTTTCGCGAGAGAAAAGAAAGGATGTTAAATAATGAAGTTTGAGAAAGTTAGTTTTGATGAATTTTTTAATGCACAGAAGAAAGCGTTTGCAGCCAATTGTAACCTTGATACAATTCTTGAATTTGCTAAGAAATCCGGCGATGGTAAGAAATTTACACAAGAGGAATTGAACGCTTCGATTGAAAGGATTGTAAATAATCCAAGTTTTAAAAGAGATGCTAAAAATCTCTACGATAAAATTAAGCTTCCAAGAAGAGGGACTATGTATTCCGCTGGATATGATTTTTATTTTCCTTGTGCAAGTACTCCTGTTCCTGCCAACAGTGAAATGCTGATTCCAACAGGTATTAGAGTTAAGCTTGATGATAATAAAGTTCTTATGATGTATCCTCGTAGTAGTTTCGGTACAAAGTATGGATTTGTTCCTTGCAATCTTACGGGTATCATTGATGCTGATTATTATAATTCAGACAACGAAGGGCATATTATGATGAAGATGAAAAATGGTAATACTCCATTTACATTGGAAACCGGAACTGCATTCTGCCAAGGAATCATTTTGAATTACTTTAAGACAGAAGATGATGAAGTAACGAAAATGAGAAATGGAGGATTTGGTTCTACTACAAAGTAAGGAAAAAAAAACATGAAACTTAAATCTATAAAATTACGAAACTTTCGTTGCTTTAAAAATTTACAATTAGATTTTCACAAACAGCTTACAGTAATTTCCGGAGGAAATGCAAGTGGTAAATCTGCGGTTTTAGATGCTGCGGCAATTTCTGTTGGGGTTTTCCCATCATCTTTTGACGGAATGAATAATTATGGAATAAAAAAAGAAGATGTAAGGTTTGTAATAACAAAAGAAAAAAGAACGAAAGTTATAATTAATGCATTTGGCAGTTCTCTAAACGTAAATTTCATATATCCCGTAGTGTTATTATCAACTGGAATTATCGACAACCAAGAAGTACTCGATAATCAACTGTCACATTGGGAGCAAAAGTTGACGGGTTCTTCTAATGCTCATGCAATTGTATCTGCGAAAGAAATTATTTCAGTAGCGGACGAGTATCAAAGAAGAATCATTGAGGGAGACGCAACAGTAACGCTTCCTCTGATCGTTTACTATAATTCAGAACGTACTTGGCTTCCCTATTGCAGAAAGAAAAAAAGATCCTTTTCTGGAAGCTTCGAGAATAAACGGATATATTGATTGTATGAATAATGCAACAAATAATAAATTAATGATAAATTGGTTTAAAAGAGAAACATTGAAACAACTTCAAAAGAAAAGCAACAACAGTTCTTTTGAAGTTGTTATTAAAACTATAGAGAAATGCTTCTCTATTCTTACTAAAACTAAGAATGTAACCGTGTCTTACAATTTTGATAATAACGATCTTGATATTCAATACAGATACCGCTCCAAAAATATTCTTTCTTCATTAAGCAGGATAAATGATGGATATAAATATGCTATTGGTCTTATTGCAAATATCGCTTATCGTATGGCTGAACTTAACCCTCAATTAAGGAATAAAGTTCTTAATACTCCTGGTGTTGTAATTATCGATGTAATTGAACTTCACTTAGATGTGGAACTACAAATGAATATTCTAAAAATTCTAATAGACACTTTTCCAAATATCCAGTTTATTACATCGACCTCTTCTCCACTTGTTATCAGTAGTATAGAAAGTGAAAATTTAATTATTCTAAGAAAATAGGAAGATAATTGAGGTTTAATATGGCTACAAAAAATAAAGGAAGAATCACTCTTCAAAAACTGCTGTGGTGTAAGATAAGATATTATCAAATGTTACACAATATAACAGATGACACTTTAGCCACAACGCTTGAGGTAAACAGACGAACTCTAACAACTTATGACAAAGATTCTGGGAACATAACTCTCGCTAAAGTAGACAAATTTCTTTTTGTAAACAGAATCACCTTAGAGGAATTATTAAAATAATTCCTTGACAATAGTAAAAAAATAGGGTACAATATAAACGAACTAATCGTCATATTGTACCCTATTCAATTAAGAGGTGCTTTATGAAAGCAAAACAATTACCATCTGGCAATTACCGTGTTCAGGTGGTTGCTGGTTATGATGAAAACGGTAAACGTATTGTTAAATCGTTTACCGCCGAAAAAGAATGGCAAGCATTAAAGAAAGCATCTGACTTTCTTGAATCAAAAAATAACGAAATAGATTTATCAATCACATTGAGAACCGCCGTTACAAAATGCATTGAATCCAAAAGAAATCTTATCGAAGAAACAACTTTATTGTTTTATCATAAAGTTCTTAGAAACAGGTTTCAAAACCTTATGGATGTTAAATTAGAAGACTTAAATATTCTCATAATTCAGCAGGAGATAAATAGAGAGAGTGAGTATTTAAGTCCTATAACGGTAAGAAATTCTTATGAGGTTATTCGCTCTGCCTTATTAATGTATGATGTAGACATCAATTTAAAAAGAATAAAACTTCCTAAAATGAAGAAAAATGAAAAAACTTTACCTTCATTTGAAACAGTATTTAAAGCCGTCAAAGATACATCGGTAGAACTTCCAGTTCTTCTTGCATGCTGGCTATCGTTAAGAAGAGGAGAAGTCCTTGGATTGAAGTTTAAAGATGTTGATTTTGAATCTCAAATTATTCATGTGAGAAGAACGGTGATAAAAACAGAAGAAGGCGAAAAAATCAGAGAGGGATGCAAAACAGAAAGTAGTAAAAGAATTCTTCAACTGCCAACGTATATTCTAAACTTAATAAATGAAGTGCCACATGAAAACGAAGATTCTTTTATTATAAAATATACAGGGCACGGTTTGTACACGAAATTTAAATCGGTAATGAGAAGAAATGGAATTGAAATGACCTTTCATGATTTAAGAAGACTGAACGCTTCCGTTATGCTGATGCTTGGCATACCTGATAAATATGCTATGGAACGCGGTGGATGGTCTACAAACACTATATTAAAATCCGTATATCAAAAGACCTTTACATCTGAAAGAAGAAAAGTTGACAAAATCATTGATAATTATTTCGATGAAATCATAGAAAACGATTCTACTGATAATCACACGAAATCACACGAATAATAAAAAACATCGGCAATATAGGGATATTTTTGATTTTGATTAATTTCAATCCACTCCCTCTATTCCAAAATTATCATGTGACAGAAAATGCCTATAATGCTACAAATTCAGTAATATGGCTACTTTTTTTATTTTTAGCCATTTGATTATAACTGCAAAATTGCAATTGAAACTGCATAAATGCAATTGAAATTCGCTATTTGTCACACGACAAATCACACGAATATGAACGTACAATATACGATTAGTTCACATATTTTACATATAACAAATCTCAAATCAAACATTGAAATCTGTTATATGTAAAATAACGTAAAAAATAGGGGTAGCTATTTTGCTACCCCTATGCACATTTTCTTTCGATGAATGTTAATATTAAAAAGGTGGGTCGTTGAACAAATCACTCTTATAAATTTAGCCAAAAATGCTTTTAATGCGATTTTTAATATTCAATATTCGTTTCTTCTTCCGCAGGCGGTTCTCCATCCGGTGTAATCGTAACCGGCACGTCCTCCAAATCTTTGCCGCCGCCTAAAAACTCCTGCAACGACATCAAAACGCTATCATTTTCTCCGAGTTGCATTCCCGTTTTATAATTTGTATATTTTATGTACATAAGCTTAACTCTCCTTTGTAAGACCTGACACTGTCCATCCGTTTGCAACCAATGTTGCAACAGCGTCATCGGATGCAGCCGTTCTTTTCATTCCGGTTGCTGTAAACGTGCCTGATTTGACGCCACTTGTGGCAAAATTTATCAAATTTGCGTCCATATCGGATGACGCAATAGCTGTCTTTGACATGTAAAATGTTTTTGGGTATTTTGTCCCAGAGTAAACGCCTGTAATATTTGAGCAGTAGCCTAAGTTCAGCATGCTTGCAATCTTACCACCTAAATCAGACAAATCTCCTGTAATGTTTGTGCAGCCTTTTAAACTTAACCAATTTGTAATCTTACCACCTAAATCAGACAAATCTCCTGTGATGTTTGTGCAGTTGTCTAAACTTAACCAATTTGTAATCTTACCGCCTAAATCGGATAAATCTCCTGTGATGTTTGTGCAGCTGGTTAAGTTTAGCGAGCTTGCAATCTTACCACCTAAATCAGACAAATCTCCTGTAATGTTTGGGCAGCTTTCTAAACTGAGCACGTTTGCAATCTTACCGCCTAAGTCTGATAAATTCATCTTGTTTGTAGTATCATTTTTGATTGTAAGACTTTCAACGGTATCACATTCCAGCGTAATCAGCCCGTTATCTGATTTTATATCAAACGTGCAGTTGTTCCCTTGTGCTTTCTGCCCACCGTACTGCCACGTGATGTTTGTGCCACTTGCTGTTGCAGTAAACGTTCCTTTTCCATGCCGGAATTGGATGGTTTTCCGGCTTAGCTGTGATTGTAATTCAGCTATCGTAATAGCCAATGCAGAAACATCCACGCCTTCCGTAGCGTTATTCACATAAATCTTACCGTCCCAGTCTACAGAGAAAGCATTGGAACGTGCTGTATCGCTTGTACCGTTACCAATAATAAATGCGTATTTGTTTTTCGTGTCTTCTATGTTATATAACCCTTGAACATGTTGACAAGTGGCGGTAGAAACAGTTCCTTTCCCTTCCGCATGAGTGTAATCGCCTTTCGCCGCAGTCTGTTCTCCTTCTGCGTGTGAAAACAAACCTGTCGCTTTATTTGATGTATAATCATTGAATATTTCTGCAAATCCAATGTCCTTTTTACCTACCGCAGAATCTCTAAGATACTGAATATCAGTAGAATATCCATCCCACGCAGTAATTTTATTGCTTGTAATTTCATCTAACACATCTTTATTAGAATGCGTATGAGCAGATTCTTTTACTTCCGCTATTTTATCCCCAACTGCTTTTGCATCAGCAGCTTGTCCGGATTCAGTCAATGTTTCATCAATTAAGATAGAACTTCCACCGCCAGTAGCCTTATAATCTTTTAGCAAAATCCACTGATTATCTCCATTCAATATGTACATCGTTCGATCAGAAATCACTGTAGCCTTTGAACCGATAGAGCAGGTATCCAAATTTTTATATTTACCAATATCTTTATTAGTCGGCAAGTCTGCTATATCAGCTGCTGTATCACAAGTAAATTCAGAATAATTATAAGGGTTACTTACTCCCCCGTATCTAATTCTTTCAATCAAGCAAATCACTCCTTGTCAGTTTTATTATCGTCATTTGATTTATTTTGAAGAATATCAATTGCACTCATTAAAGACTTTGGTAATTTGATTCCCATAAGTCCTGCATTTTCTACGATTGAAATTAATTCATTTACCATAAATGCAATACAAACAGCATCTCTAATGTAACTTACACCGAGAACCGTATCTAATTGCACTGAAATCATAACAAGCAAAAGAGTTGCAAATTTTCTACATAAACCAACCCAACAAGCATGAGATTCCAAGCCGCCACCTTCACTTTTGTTAGATTTTTTTGTCCATGCACAAACAAGACCTAAAACAAAATCAATAACCATAAAAAGAAGGAGTGCTTTAATGGATGCGTCCCAACCACCGAAAAATCCAGCAGCAAAACTTCCAAGTACTCCTAATGCAGTACAAATAGTTTCTTTCATTTAATTTTCTTCCTCTTCTTTTTCTGGAGTATAGCTCTCAATTGCGTTATTAATTTCTGACAAATCGTCTTCTGTAAGAACGCCTTTCTCGTGCCACCCAGCAGCATTCAAAATAATCTGATAATCTGCCATTTTGCCAACGGCATCTAAAAATCCTTTTTTAACAAATTCTCTAAGACTAAACATTATACATTACTCCCCATAGATAAGATTGCAGCAGTAGCTGTCTGCTGTGGTAATACTTGCTGACCATCTACAAAAACGATGCCGTTTGAGCCATTTGCGTAAGAAAAATTTGACCCTGTTGCATTGTTGATATAGACAACGCTACCGCCGCCGGAGCGAACGCCCTTTGTGGTTGCATCAGTGCAGGTATAAATTTTCGCATCGCTCAGCCCTGTCACATAGACTGCATACTGCGTTGCCCCCTGAAAGGTCGTATTGACGAGGTTTGCATTTGACATTTCCATAACACTAATAGCATTCTTCCCAGCTGCGTTTACACTGCAATCCACCATACGAATCGCAGCCCGATACTGTAATGTGATGGTGTCTGCGGTTGCGTTTGCATTTGTGCTGTCGGTGCTATCAACGGTAACTCTCCGCATCAGCAAAAAACCATTTTCGCAAACAATATTCCCTTTAATAATGGTTGTTGCGGCTGCATCTCCGTAAATACGAACATCCTGACCAAGCAGATTTAATGTTTTGTCAGGAATGGTATACTCTCCGGCTGCTAAATAAATCACGGCTTTTCTTACATATTGTGTAAGTTGTAAAGCTCTTTTTAATGTTTGAACTGGAGAAAGACTGTTACCGTTATTTTCAGTATCACTACCAGTTGCAGCATTTACAAAAATAGCTACGACTTTCTGAGTCAAATCAACCCCAGTCGTATCGTTGCCTATGTAGATTTTTCCATTCCAATCTATAGCAAAAGCATTAGAACGAATCAGTTCTTTTTTTTCAGCATCAAATTCTCCATTACCGATAATAAACGCATATTTATTATCAACGTCTTCTAAATTGTATTTACCTGATGCATGCTGACAACTTCCTGCTGCAATAGTACATTCGCCTTCTGCGTGCGAAGATTCCCCAGATGCTTTTGTGTTTCGTCCTTCTGCGTGTGACCATAACCCAGATGCAATACAATCGCTTCCTTCTGCGTGGGCTTCTGCCCCAGATGCTTCTGTTTTCCACCCTTCTGCGTGAGAATGATCTCCGGATGCAATAGTCTGATAACCTTCTGAATGAGAACAAGGGGCAGATGCTTGTGTACTATAACCTTCCGCATGAGAATGATCAGACGCAATACAACCGCCTCCTTCCGCATGAGAACAAGTCCCGGAAGCCTGCGTATTATAACCTTCTGCGTGAGAATAATCTCCTGATGCTGTTGTTCCATGCCCTTCTGCGTGAGAATAATCTCCGGATGCAATAGTCTGATAACCTTCGCTAAACGAAGCAAGTCCTGATGCCTTTGTAAAATAGTTTGCGGCAAAACTATAGTCTCCTGTTGCTTCTGTGTTTTGCCCTATTGAAGCGGATGTATTTCCAGATGCAGTGGCATAATTCCCAATAGCAAAAGTACAAATGTTTGTTGCCAGACAATTAAAGCCACCTGCAAAAGAACATTCTTTAGTTGCCTTATTACCTTCTAAATCTCCAAAAATTACCCCTTGTTTATTCCCATCTGAATCAATCCAGTATTTCCCTACGCAATCAGCAATCTTCAAATAATTATTTTCCGCATATAGATGAAGAACTCCAATTGATTCAAGCGTTACAAGTTTGTCTTTTATGTCAACATCAATGTCATTTGTAAGAACGCCATTCTCGTCAAATGTGTAATCAAGTCCGTCAATCGTAATTGTTTCATTTACAATCTTTCCTTTATCATAGTCAACATAATAAAACTTACCATGATATTTAATAAACCCAAAGACAGGATTTCCATCTTTGGGTGAGTAGTAATATCTTTTATCACTTGGTGTTTGCCACTCTACTTTTAAAACACCATCAACTGTGCCAAACAAATAATAGAACCCATTTACTTTATTGGCACCTTTCAGTCTATTTCCTAATTCGTCACAGTAATAGAAATCTCCGTTGTCGTCTTTTAAAAAATCAACATAGGTATATTCTCTTTCTGAATCTGCCATATATGTACCTCTTTAAATATTCAAATATTTTTTTACTTCTTCTGGCTTTGAAACAATGTCTTTTGTATGTTTCCAATAATTGTGGTAGATTGTAGAAAAATCGTTATACATCTCCCAAAAATTATTCTCTTCTAATTCCGACTTTAAATCAGATTCAATGCTTTTTACCAATTCCAAAAGCTCGCTAAATGTTGAAACATTAATTTTCATTATTTTTTACCTGAACCTTCTAAGATTGAAGCTCCACTAAGCCCCTTTAAATATCCATCTGTTTCCTGAACCGTAGCAATGTACAATCTAAATCTCTCTAAAATCAACAACAACTGTGCAATCTTTTCGCTGAGATTTAAATCTTCAATTTCTTTTATAAGCTTTTCAATTTCATTAATCTTGTCATTAATTTCAATTACTTCAATATCGGAAGAACATGGATAATCATTTGGGGGTTGCCTTTTTCTAACTGGGATTTCAACGAATAAAATTGTTTTCTTTGATTCGGTTTCATTCGCATCAGTTAAATAAACATAAGCAAAAAGAGGTGTCGCTTCTTCCAAAAACTTGTTTGGAATATTAGCGATCACCTCATATTTGTTTTCTTCTTTTGTTCTCTTTACCGTGGATGTTACGTTCCAAGTTTTTTCTGTGTGCTTGTTGCAAAAATGCACTACAGGCGGTATACTTAAATCATAATTTTCAATATACACAATTAACTTTTGATTTACATCCCACTGTGTCAACCAATGAATTGTATATCCACGGTTATCTAAACAGGTTGTTTTTATCATTCAATCACCTATTATAATTTTTTATTTATGCTTTCTACCTGCTCTAATATCTTCTTTAATGTATCATTATCGTCAGTTTGATTTTTTTCAGAGGTATCCTTTATATCTTTATCCGGAGCAGGTACTTCCGTTTTAGAAAAACCATTCAAACCAGCATTTTTTATAACGCTGGGATAATCTTTATAAGCGTAATCCAGATCTACATCTCCGGAAATACCACTTATATTTCCTTTCCAGCTATACTGCCATAAACCATAATCACCAGAATAATCTGACTTTTGCACACCGACATGTGAGAGAAAAATATCATATCTCGATTTTATACAATCACTGAAATATTGCTGCAATGCAGATTTAAATGTATAAATAGCGGTATAGTATCCAGCTTTTTCTAATGCACTGCAAAAGGCATCACATAAATCATTTGCTTTTGGAAAACATCTCGATTCCTCAATATCGAAAGCTACTGGAAATTCAAACTGTTTTCCTTTGATAATCTGCAAACATACCTTTGCTTCCTGCTCTACTTCTGCAACCGTAGTAGCATAACTGTACCAATATACACCAATTGGGATTCCAAGCCTTTTGCATTCGCTATAATTTCTTTCAAACTGATTGTCAATTTGATTTAATTCTTTCCCGTATCCAGCACGAATAATTGCAAACTCAACTTTCCCAGAAGACTTCACCTTATTCCAATCAATCTTACCTTGTGAATAAGACACATCAATTCCTTTGAGAATGTATCCTATTCCATCGCTTTCTTTTTTGATCCCAAAATATTTATAGAAATCATTGGTTATTGTGCCAGTGCCATGCACTTCATCCCCTAGCCAGCGGTATCCCGTCCGGACATCCAAGTGCGTGTACTGGTAACTACTTGTGATGTTAGCAATACCACCAAAACCTAAATCCTGTGCCTTGCAACACACCGTCTTGCTGCTGATCGGCTGCCCGTCCTGCCCATAACAACAAACGTCCGCAGCAGTCCCCTTTGTATGCTGCCCACCGCCCGTACCGCCTACAGCTTTATCATGCTCCGAACAACGATAACCGCTTGTCACGATGATTTTACTACAGTTCAGGGCAGTATAGAGGGCTTCCAGCTTGTCTACTAGACCACTATCTATTAAAATATCGTGCGATTTACCGCACTGGCACTTAAATTCCTGCACGTTAAAATGAGCAGATAGTTGTGTGCTATCTGTATTTCTATAAGTATTCACTGCCATCTATAATCACCGTCTTCTTTTCATAACAATAAAATTTTTATCAAACATTCTTATTATCTCAAACCCAAATCGTTTATATAAACTAATGGCTTCACTATTTCTATCAACATATAAAATTTCCACATCAAAATTTTTAATCATATATTCAAGAATCTGAGTGCCATATCCATTTCTGCGATACTGTTTTTTTACTTCGAAACCATGTAAAAAAGCATTCGGCTTACCATTATACACTACGGTACAAGCTTTACCTACAACTATGCCGTTATTGGCAAAAATGATTTCTACTCCAGCCCCTTCTTTATATTGTCGTGTGATCGTTTGCGAAGTCATAATCGTTTCCATTATTCCACTCCCTATTTTTGATTTATTCTACAATCATCCAATCCTCAGTTAGCATATCCGTCTGAGATGCAAGCCACGGGCAGCATAAAGCTGTTCCAGCTTGTCGACCAATTCAGATGCAATCAAGTTTCGTGTGGTTGTCCACACTGACACCGGAATTCACGTGCATTGAAATGCGGGGAAATCTAGGTGTTATCGTCAAATTGATACGTTGACATAGTTGACACGCTCCTTTTTAATTAAGATTGCAACATATTTTTTAAATCTTCAATAGATAATGTAACGATGTTACCATTGGCATTTACATAAAGCAGTTTTCCAGCATTCTGAACGCCTACGTTTTTGGACAATGCATAATCATAGACTGCTTTTGAATTTGGTATCTTATCTGAATTATCAATAGAATTAGAAACAGATTCCCACTCTGAACCATTTCCTACTTTGCGGAGAATTGATTTATTAGTAGCGGAATTGTTATTAGATGGATTATCAAATTTTGCATTCAAATCTGGCAAATTCGATAAATCATTATAATCTCCAGATTCAGCAACGGCAGAAAGATTTGGCTTATTATTCAAGTCTTCATATTCACCTGAAATAGCCACTTTATGCAGTTCAGGAGTGCCGGATAAATCCGAATATTCCCCTGTGATTGCAACCGTAGATAACCCTGAAATATTTTCGTGAGAAATGGTTACTCCGTCTTTTAAATAGAATCCCGTAGCATGAATTTCTCCTACTACAATCAGGTTTCCTTTTGAATCAAAAGAAAACGTATTCTCCCCATTTGATTTAATTGTAAAAATAGATTCTGCATTTGGATTTATAATGACACTTACATCCTTGCTAAATACACTAAGTCCATCTTTATTGAACATGAAACTATTATCCTTGTTATACATGTTCAGCTGTTCACCGATAACGAGCTTACCGACTATTGTTTCCGCATTTATTCCATAATAGTAGTTTACAGTTCCATCAGCATTTTTATAGTTGCAATACCCAATTGCTGTTTTAGCAGTTTCCCAATTGTCATCCGTCATGTAAATTCCATTATTTATAATCTTTAATTGTGCATCGTCATAGGTATTGTCGTCCTGAACCTGTCTACACAATAGACCGTTTTTATCGAGAGTAATCGCTTGATCCTTTGATTCAGAAAGAAGTTTGATGTTATCTAAATAAACACCGTCTGTAATTATCTGATTAATTTTATTATCGCCATCTTCACCTTTGCTTGCTTGTCTTTGTACCGATTTATATGAAGTAGCCATTGTCGAAATTTGTTTCATGATTGATTGCTGATCCGAAACACCGTCTGCTATTTTCAAAACATTAGACAATTCCAAATCAATCTCGTTCAAATTGTCATAATCAATTTCATAGCCAATAAGCCGTAGTTTAAAGATAGAGCCGTCAACACGGTATCTAATCCAATTTCCTACTTTAAAAGAATCAACCAATGGTTTGAACTTATCAATAAGAAGAATGTTTTTTAAGGTGGATACGATTGAGTATTGTTTTTCAGATGCTTTATATATTTCCTTTTGAGCAACTTCTATAAACTTATTCGCATTTTCAAATAGTTCAGATGTCGTAAGTCCCTCGGAAATATAATTATCATTCTTATATTCATCTTCTCTACGATAGCAGGAAAATTCTTTTAATAATCCTTCTCCTAAAAAGACTTCAAGATTCAAGCTATTATGAACACTTGCAATAATTTTTTCTATTGAATATTGGATACTACGTTCCTTTTCTGGGTCTTCTGGATCTCCAGAAATCATTTTTATATTAGAATCCATTTCGTTCAAAACAGAATCTATTATTTCATTTTTTTTACAATATGGGAGATATAAGCTTTCATATAAACTGTTTTCTTCACTATCCCAGTAAGAGCCATTTTTATCTGAAACACCCTGTTGTATTAAGATGTCAATGCAAGCAGTGCAAGAGTCTTTGAATATTTTCAAATAATCATAACAATATTTTCTTATCTCCGATTCGAAATCTGCATCATTCAAAGAGAAGATTTCTTTTATATTTGAATTATAATTCACACTTTTATTTAAAGCGTTATCTACTTTCTGCTTTACATAATCTTCGTAATTATCGTTTATATCTAATGTAATAGAATCGCTTGTTGAATTATCTGTTTCATCATAATTGTTCTCAATATAAAACTTGCCAGACCATTTCCATTCGCCGTTTTCATCAGAGCAATTTGATTCGGTAACTTTCATTTTATATCTGTTATCGATAATCGATTTTGCCATAGATTCAATAGAATTTTCTACTGCTATTTTTGAAACAGAAGAAAGGGAAGAAACGGAAATGGTTGATTTCATTTTAGATAAAAGAATCTCCATTTGTTCAATAGCGTTCGTTTCTATCATTTCGACAGACGGCATAAGTTCTGTTTTTAAAAAAGAACAAAAATCGATGGTGTTATAATAATTTTTAATAAGAGAAGGATAACCTCTTACTGGGAAAATAAGTTTTTCAAGGTTCTTGTTATATTCTTTATAATAATCAATAAGTGAATTATAATAATCTATTTTTTCTTTTCCGACACTCATATCGAAAAATGGATAAATAATAAAATACATATTATAAAGATTATTATACTCTTTTATTTTATCCTGTAATTCTTCGCTCATATCCTGCATCATGTATTCTGGTATTCGCCATAAATAGCCTGATCCACTGGGGTCGCAGTTTATAACAGTAGCCGTCATTAAATCGTCACCTGCTTCTAATTTAAAGCAGGTCTTTGTAGACTCGCTATCTGTTTTTAACTGAATATCTTCTGTGAGTTCGTTTGATTCTATGAAAATGCAAGTATCTTCTCCATAGCCTTCTTTGAAATTAGTACTATTACATTTAGGACATTTATTTGAAAACTCCCCTCTGTATCCGCAATCATTACAAACTTGCTCAAGGTCATAAACAGAAATACTTCTATTTATAGAGCCGTCTTCATTTGTATTAGAATTGAATACAAAAAGACAACCAATTTCTTCTGCGATTTCTTGCAAACAATCGTAAATAGATTTGCCATCGAACGAAAATGTTCTTTGTATCTTTTTTAAAGAATTATCAACGTGTTCAATAGAATAAGCATACGCCTTTTCCATAACTCTATTTAACAAAGAAATCGAACTATTTGTTTCATCATAAAATATAGTAGGCAATTCATAGTCATCTCTCGCTATGTCATTCTCTGTATTTATCTCAGTTGTATAAACCATAAGTTGAGAAAGTTCCGCTATGCCTAAATTAGTAGCGGAAATTTTTTTTTGGATTGAATTAGATTCTTCTAACTCAACTGCTATTTCGAACCACATATCCCATTCTTTGCACCAAACTAACTTGAAATCTTGAATAGAATCCCAAAGATAATCCATAGCATTATTGTCTTTATATTTCTTCACAGAAAAAGATATTTCTGGAGATTCATTCATAGCATCATGAACAACAATTTCTTCTGCCAACAATTGCCCAAGGAAATTTCCACTTCTTGTGGCAAGAATTAAAGTTGGCTTTTCTGGAATATAGGCAGAATCAAAATTTATTTTTATTGCCACAAAGCATCACCTCAATCAAATTCCTATTTTAGCAATGGGCGAATAAACCATTTCTATTTCACATGGTATTGAAATCTGAATCAAATTTCTTTTATCTTTGAACTTGTTTTCAATTCTAAAGAAGTTCCAATTAAAGTCGTTTTGAATTTTGTGAGATTCTAAAGAGGACTTTATAACAGGGTAGTCCATTTCAATCACTTCCCCTGCTTTACAATTTTTAATAATAGTATCACGCTGAACGAATATG
>ERZ1034915.1252-NODE-1252-length-14434-cov-37.340983_pt1 | contig 14434 bp, 29 predicted proteins | sample MGYA00520592_ERZ1034915 | MGnify/ENA primary metagenome ERZ1034915 (study PRJEB33766, sample SAMN09781787) | gut metagenome | biome: gut microbiome | host: Homo sapiens | place: Madagascar | study: EMG produced TPA metagenomics assembly of the PRJNA485056 data... | reverse complement strand
TTTGGTGGATTGAAGCTCTTAAATATCCATGCAAGGTTGCCACCACGAATCGCAGACTGTTCGATTTTTCTAATTTCCTCAGGTCCTGCGAATTGATCCAACTCCTCAAACCAGAGAATGCCAATATATCCGAACTCAGGGTTGATAGATTTAATCTTATCAGGGTCATCAGCACCACGGAAGTATATCTTTTGTCCGGTTGCTTTTAATGTAATCTCCATGGGTGATAACTTAGAATCAAATTCTTCTGTGAATTCCTGTTTTCCAATAGCCCATTTGATCTTGTTATACACAGAATCTTTAATTGTATTCCCGACCTTACGGCAAACCACAGCATGAATGTCATGATTGTTCTTCATCAACTCTATTATAGTCATTCCAACAGTGGTTGATTTCGTGGATCCACGTCCGCCCTTAAACACATACTCCAGATGTTCCTTATCTCGAATATCTCTAATAGCTTGGTGAAAGCGATCAGGAATGTTGTACAGATCCATGTGATACGGCTTCGCATTTCTGACAGCTTCTTCCGCCGCTTTTTTTTCTTCCTGTTCCTGCTTAATTTTTAATGCCTTTTCCAGATCATTCATAGATTTCAGCTGATCGGAGAAGTCTGGAGCAAATCCAAATGAATCGGTCAGTTCGCCCCTTGCAATCATGGAACGGCGTTGCTGGATTTCTGCCAGAGACATGATGTCAGTGCCTTTTTGTTTTTCGATGAGAGACTGTTTTCCGGCTATATAAGATAAAACCTTATCATTTCTTATCAATCTATAGCCTTCCACTTCATAATTTTTATATCCAGCTTTTCTTGCGGCATCAGATGCATTTCCGCCATTTTTTATATATTCATCTGCAAACGCTTTCTGCTTAGGCGTCAAGTCCATCTAATCACCTCTGTCTATCCTCATTGTCTGACCGCCTCCCATATTTCTTTTAGGCACATGACCACATCATACTGGGATGCAGTTCGTAAGATTTCATAATCGCAATCTTTCCACTCGCCACGTTTTGTTGGTCTAAATACCGGTGTTGATATGATCGTTACTGTAATCAATCGTTCCTGTTCATGACTATAGAATTGTGATGTTCCAATTTTTATGATTAGTCCGGTGGACAATATAGCTTTTTGAAGTTTTCTTGTAGCTGCTTTTAAGTTCGCCATATTACCACCTCCAACTAGCCATAAAACCCCATAGTAACACTTCTGAGTATATTCTATCATAGGTTGGCGGAAAAGTTGTGGTACATGTTTGAGGAAAAAATAATGGAAAATATTGTATAAAAGCATTGACACACCACCAAATTGGTGGTATTATATAATCATCAAAGGAACGGAGGAAAACAAAATGAAAAGATACAACTTATCAAACATTATGAAAAGAGCATGGGAACTGGTTAAAAAAGCCGGAATGACAATTTCCTCCGGACTTAAAAAAGCATGGGAGGAGGCAAAAACAATAGAAAAGAAGATCTTTGAAGGACGCATGGAAATGACAGTTCCAGAGGCAGACAATAATACTGTAAGTGTTAGATTATGGGAAAAGGGATCCTACAAAAGGATCTACTTCAATGACTACAAAAACAGAGCTGTTGGTTACATCGACTGTGTAGCTCGCACAGCGCATTACATGGATGGATACGCTAGAATGTATGCACCGGCCATCGACAGATTTATGGAAGAATATGAGTTTTAATTTAAGGAGGAAATAAAAATGGGAAAATGGACAATTCGTATTGATGATTCTAAGATGTCAATGTTGAGAAACTATGGGAGTTGCTACAAGCACAGTGGAGGAGCTGGAGGGTATTTTGATTTCTTCGGGGATTCCTTGCAGGAAGCCGCTGATAGTCTTATACATGTATTAGTTGATGCATTCTCTGACGACAGCGTTACCGTATTGGAATACCCTGAACATGCAATTATCGAAGAGAGAATACATGAATACGCGAACTGTGCAGAAAAACATATTACTCTCGTCTTTCCGTGCAGGTGTCAGAAATATAAAACTGGCATTGGAGATACTACTTTCAAAACGGAAATTCGTATTATTTTGCAGGAACAGAAGATGCAGATTGCCGAAATGCGTGCATTATTAGATGAATCACGCATGGCGTTTTCTAAGCAGTATAATATCCCTGTAAGAACGCTTGAAAACTGGGAATCCGGAAAGAGTCAATGTCCTGAATACGTGAGACAGCTCCTTGAAAGAGCAGTTAAGGAGGATGTGAAAGTAAAAAATGATGCAGCAAACACCAACACAGAAGATACTGGAAGCTTGTAAAGAAAGTCAGACATTGAATGGAATTCACAAAATTACAGGATATAGCTGGCAAAGGATAGCAAAAACGCTTTCTACGGAAGGAATCATAGTCAATGAGACGCAGGCGCTTATCATAGACCTGTATTATCACGGAAAAAGTGCCGGTGAAATTTCAGCCATTACAGGTTTTACCATGAGCACGGTTATGGCATATCTTCCACGAGTACGACCGCCATATTTGGAGAATCGGTCAAAAAATGCAATGAGAATTGAAAAATATAGGCGCAAAAAGGAGAGCCGGTAAATACCGACTCTCTAATTTTATTCATTGCTTTGTAATTTTCTGATCGTCTCACCTTGATCTCCCGGACACCCCATGAAACACTCCGGGCAATGCTCATAGAATGCACATCTGACGCAGTCATGTGGACTGATTGAGCTGCAATATTGATGCAGTACTGCGAATGCTGATATGGCGAGTTGTGGGGTTATGTCTGGTGTAGGATTGTTATTCATTCTTCATCTCCTCCAGCTTCTTCTCAGCTTCCTCACGTGTGAGAAATACTATTTTTCCAATATCTTCTAAACGGTAGCAACTTTCTCCCATATCTTCTTTGCCTATTGCGTCAAACCTTACAGCACGTTCATTTTTGTAACAGAGAAAATGAATTTCTGAAACAGTCATCGGAATAATCGGTTGCTTGGCTCCGGCATTCACTCTATAAACCGTGTCTCCAACCTTGCACGGTAATCTCACAAGCAAGCCCTGTTCTTCTAAGTCCTCGTATTCAGCGAGTTTTTTAATCATATTCTTTATTGTTTCGCAATTTCCTGCGCCCTGTGAGCAGCTATCACAATATTCACCACATTCAATCTCTCGTTTTTCGTTATATGTGACACTACCATTTTCCCATTCTGTTAATCTCTCCATCTACTTCACCTCTCCTATATCTTTCTTTACATTCTTGACAAATAAAAATTTCTTTCGGATGCCTAAAGCAACTGTCATTAAGTATCGGATAATCAGGTTTATATTCTGTAATTACCCACTGTCCGCAAATATTGCACTTTCTCACAGTTTCGTTTATATTTATTGTCATGCATTATTCTCCCCTGTAATCTCATCAATTTGCCATTATCAATCCGCTTTGCCTTGAAAAGAATTTCTCTCATTCAACTCCACCCTCCTCCATGATTTTGATTGCAAATTCAAACGCATCAGTTTCACCCTCAAAATACTCTGATGTATATTTTTTCTGTAATGCGGCAGCTCTTGTCTTTCTTGTTTCCAACTGCTCCACAACCTTATCCACATCAAAAACTGTCGGCTGTTCGTCAATAACTGCACCTATTGCAAAATCCATATCCGAATTTCCAAGAGAGTCAATTATTTTGTCAGCATCAATCAGTCTGCTCATATTCTATTCTCCTAACTGTTTTAAAATTTCTTTTGCAATTTTATTACTTTCCTGCATGGAAACTCCCCATCCATTATATTTTCTGTGGCATTCATCACAGTTCCATTCACCATTATCACTTTCTTTAATTTCGCTATTGAATCTGCAATTATCGCAATACATATGATCGAGAGTGCCGTAAATGATGTTTGCAATATCGTCTTGTTTACTATTAGCATCGTCTACGTGTTTCTGTCTGTTTAAATATTCAAATACTCTCAGCTCATTTTTTCCGACCCATTTAATCCATGCACCGCAATCCCCGCAATACAATCCTGTATTATTCCTAACTTTCTTGACAAAAAGGTTTTTACTATTGCACTTTGGGCATCTATATTCTTTCATCTTTCATCCTCCCACACTCCCAACAGCCTCATTCTCTCATACAGTACAGCGACGGTCTTGCGCCTGTATCCGTAGAAGTCTTTTGGATTCATCGGGATATATCTTTCTTTACTGATTTTCCTGTAACTTTTCCGGTGTAGGATATTTTCGATAACCATATCCGCTATCACCGTGTTTTTCGGGCAAGCTGATAAGGCAGCACTGGAAAGCAGGTATCCGTACTCTGCCGGGAAGTCTTTCAGCATCGTATTCAGTTTTTCAATGTCCTCAGCCGGAATACCGTAGTCTTTCAGCTTTTTGTTCCTTGTCAGCATACCGTTCTCCTTTCTAATCGTCTGGGTGGTGTTTATCGTACATGATCGCTACACATACAAGACCAGCCACTCCGAATATGATTCCAAGTGTAAGTCCTAATAGGAATGTAATCATGGCTCATCCTCCTCAAAATGCTTTTCTAATGTTTCTTTCGATATTTCAATCCATCTGTTAACATTTACTCCGTCAAGATGAATGTCTCCATCGATAATTTTTTCATTTCCTACTTCGTAAACTTCACCTACCTTAATTTCCATGTATCCGTCAACGTAAAATCCATCTTCATCGTATGTATCTAACATGAACGCCTTCACGCATTTATACTTCATGCTTCTACCTCCTCATAAGTTTCTCTGAATATATCTGGCTTACACGGATAAAACTCACCGTGAACGCCGCGGATGATATAATCACCAATATTCGCCAAATGTTCACCCTCTAGTGTCTTAATAACCAATCCGCCCGAAACCTTCCAATGGTCAATATAGAAATTCTTACCTTCTGCCGACATGTACTGGTCCGTACACTGATAGTCCGTCAGAAAATCGAACATTTCTCGATGATTTGTACCAGTCCACTGTACTGCATCAATTACAACTGGTTTCTTTCTGTACTTCATACAACCACCTCACTATCCTCTGGCATCTGATAATCAATATGTCCATTTACATAGGCTTCCTGAATCATATCCAGTACTTTCATGGCTTTTGCTTCTGAAGAATATTTACCAAGTCTATATCTGTTTTCGTTCTTTAGGCTTAAAATAGCAAAACCCTTGTCATTTTTCGCAATATAAACTACAGTCGAATTGCTAAAGTTTAATAAAATTGTTTTATTCTGACTTCTGATTAACATACATTTTCTCCTTTGAAATGCCAATTTCATTATATTATTCGATGCTTACTTTCTTTCCATAATACATTTTCATCCGCTTCATCTTTTTAAGAAATAGTTTCATTTCATATCCTGTAAGACCAACACAAGTATTTCCGATTCCTTCGCTATCTCCTAAATCTGGATCATATGACTGCAAAATATGTCTACCAGATTTTTTGTGTCCAATGAAAACTTTTTGTGTAAAATTATATTCCTTATCTTTTCTCTCATAGATACATCCATACTTATCCTCTTCTACTTTTGTGAATCCAATTTCTGCTAATTTCTCATCTACTGTTTTAAATAATTTCATTTTGCGTCCTCCTTCTAATTCTCAATCTCATTGCAGTTAGGCTCATAAGGTTTTGGATATACCGTATATCCGCACTTCGGACATTTGATTTCCGGCGGATAGTATTCGATCCATTCCATGTTTCCGCCACATTTTCTGCAACGAATGTATTTCTCTACTTTCTTTGGTTTCGTTTTGAAGAATGAAGTGTAATTATTCTTTCTCATTTTCATTCTCACTTTCCCCATGTAAGCAACTGACACGCTATTGCGCAGTTAGTACATGATTTTATACTCCCATCTTCTTAACCAGATTCTTATTCATCTCGTCAAATCTTACATCTGTGTTCTCCTCAATGTCCTGCATCATGTTCAGAACGCTCATTTTTCCCTCATTTGCCATTTCAACGTACTCATTGGCAGTTCTTATCACATCAAGTAAACGTTTCGTAGAAAAGCCATATAAACGTCTCAGAGCCATCATGGTTGTAACAGTGTTGATCGTATTGCTCCAATCTTCACCAACAGCAAAGCCATCTTCATAGGCTTTCTGTTCCATGTCTTTAATTTGGCTCTGACAGTTCTGCATAGCCCGCCCGAACGCCTGAGCTGCATGGTTAGAAGTCTGAACAGGAAATCTGGTCTTTTTCTTGACTTTTAACTTACTGCTCATTTTTCTCACGCTCCTTTCTCAGTTCTTTGGATTTGTTGTACATTTTTTCAAGGTAATCAACGTAAGCGAACAACATATAATCCACGAAGCCGTTTTTCTGGTACTTCTCTGACACAATATGTGTCTGTTCTATCACCTGTGCCCAGTATTCATCACTTTCTTCGATTCCGGCAGTCTGGAGAACCAGTGCCGGAAAATCAATTTGCAAAAATCTTATCGTGTTCGGTATCTGCTCGTGTGTCACTCTCATACTTATGCACCTTTTTCTACCTCAAAACTCCGTTCAAGAAGTCGTTCGTTATCCTTACTAAACGCTTTAATATAACTTTGTTTAATCGGTCTGATAAAATGTATGCCGTCTGCTGATTTCGCTCGAGAGACAGCTACGTAGAACTGCCCAGGATCCCAACAACAAGGATCAATGTTAATTTTCTCAAAAGTCTGTCCCTGTGATTTATGAATACTGATAGCCCAGGCGAGCTTTACTGGAAACTGAGAGAAAGAACCAACTTTCTTACGGACAATCTTCTCTTTCACGACCTTCTGACCATCCTTTTCTTGTTCGGATTCCTCAATAACCTGTTTCTCAATGTCTTTACTGTATCTGTACAAGTTAACTGTTTTACCCTTATCAGTCTTGATAACCAGATAGGATTCTTCAAATTCTCCGTTATCCACAATTTTCTGGATAATGCCGATTGTTCCGTTTACGTAATTTCCAGACAGATCATTGACTGTAATCATCACTTTTGCACCAACATTAAGAATTAAATCCTCTCTGGCAAATGCAATGTTCTTAATATCGGCAGATGTTAGCTCACCGTCAACTGCTGCACGGAATACTTTTTCCGTCTTTTTATCTAGTTTTCCGAGGAAAGTATTATTAATACGATCAGCTTCAGCATTTGTCCCAACCAGAAACGGTGCTTCCGGTATAACCTTGTCTGATTCGTTGCTCTCCAGATATGCAATGGATTTTCTAATATTGTTGCCATATTTAATATCATTCAGCACATACTTAAATCCCTCATCATTCTGCCTGCATACCTTATCAAGTTTGATATATTCAAACCCCATTTCTCTCCAGTATTCAGACATGAAAGCATATCCGTGTTCGTACTTTCCGCCCTTTTCATAATCAGATCCATACATCCGGCAGAGAATTTTACGGTCATCTGTTGTGATAACCGGTGGAAGCTGGTAAAAATCCCCAATTACGATCAGTTGAACGTCTTCTTTATCCTCTCCGCTCAAAAGTCTGTCAACGGCTCTCTCTTCATTCTCCGTGATAATTGTCTTTGCAATCATGTTAAATAAATCAAATCGGCACATGCTGATCTCGTCAATAATAAGAATATCCGCTTCCTTCAACAGTTCAGCTCTGGATTTCACTTTTTTCTTGTAATCCTCAAATTTGATTGAGATATTCAATGCACGATGTACGGTAGTCGCCCCGTATCCGATATTGTCCGCAGCTATTCCAGTAGTAGCAGATACCAGAACACTTTTACCAGCTTTTTCCGCCTCATCAATGAATGTCTGAATAACCGTTGTCTTGCCTGTTCCTGCATCACCTGTCAGAAAAACATTACTGCCAGACAGCATCGTGTCTAATGCATATCTCTGCTTTTTATTGAGATCGTCTTTTTTCATTTTGTAACCACTCCTTATAATAATTATGTCAACTAAATATTTTTGCAATATTCAATTAATTTTGTTATAATAAATCTAATTGTATATACTTTTTAATTTTGTAACCCATGTGTAACCGACTTTTTCAATCTATTGGTTACGCCAAAAACCCTTATTTTATGCGGGTTTCAGAGGTATGTAACCGTGTAACCAATGTAACCAAGGTTTTTGTATAGGAGAATCACTAGAGCATATGTTTTTTATACACTCTCAAACTTTCTCCTATAGGACGTTTTTTTTCGTGTTACAACGGTTACATGGTTACAAATTATGAAAATGGAACATTTGTTTCGGCATTAGTTGGCAGAAAACCAGTTTCAATAACCTCATTTTCTTGTTCATTTTCGAGACTTTTTATATCAACGATTTTTACTGCAATAAGCCTCATCACGCTTCCCCCGTCTCTTTTTAATATCGTATCTCTTTTTCCTGTGTGTTTGATTAATTCTCGATTAATTGCCCAGGCTGAGAAGGCTTTTCTGGAGAATCCATTGCTCTTCAAAAGGTTTTCAAGGGGCTTTGGATAGAAGTATATATATACATCTCCATACTCATCTGGCTTTTCCTTGAATCCCCACTGATCACAACTGAATTGTGTATCAAAGTGCTGCCCGTACACGGAAAGACTTTCAAGAATGAATTCATAACACCTCTGTCCCTCAGATACGTCTTTTTTACGTGTAGGTATGTCCACAACGTCCTCAACCGTCAGCTCACGCCCATCCTTGAATATGAAATCTGTAGCTAATTTGTCAGCCAGCAGAAGCGTAGATATGGCCATGACCTGTTTTGCTGGAAAGTCATATCCGTCAAAACCTTTTTCAATCTTAGACTTCATTTCTTTTAAGTCGTCTAGTGCGAACTGTTTGAGATTCCCGACAAATACTCTTCCTGCAAAGCCGTAGTTCTTCGCGACAACGCTGTTGATCTCTGCCGGATTCTCATAAATATCCTCGCAACACTCAATCTCAATAATTCTGTTGATTGCTCCTCCAGAATCTGCAAACTCCGAAATAGGATTCTCACCATTGCAAATAGTCACATTACTCCATGTATTTTCCTTAGCTGCTCCGAGGTCTTTATTTGAACGTGCTTTCCCTTTACCGGAACAGAGATTGTAAATTAATGTTTCGTAGTTGTCCCGGATATATTGAGAAGCATTTTTTGAGTCATCAAGGATCATCGGAAAGTTATTAAGCATGTCTGCCCTTGTTTCCAATGACGTATCTGTTGATCGAAAATTTCCAACGTAAGCTCCCGGCGCCGGATTTCCCCAAACCGATGCCGCTATATTGATCGTTACCGTCTTTCCACCGCCTGTCTGCCCGTAAAAGTCTACGATGAACGGTAGCACATCAAGCGGCTGTATAAGAACACTTGCAAAAGATGCTGCAAGTGCTATCCGTGGTTCTAATCGTCCACACGACCGTAGCTGCTTAGCCAGAGTCACCCACTTAAAGTAATCTCCACTTTCCTGTATGCTCTGAAATAGTGTTTTAAAGCGGTATTCGCCATCAAAAACGATTGAAAGGTCGTAAGGCACAAATACATTGCCATGCCACCCTAACTTGCTTGTGGAGTGCTGTATGTCGATCATATCGGCATTGTACATTTCAACATCTGCCAGATACTTTACAAGGAGCCTTGCGTTCTCTGAATTGACCTGCACCCCGAACCTTGCAAGATTAGTTATTGCTCTGGAAGTCACAATGTCAATTTTTGGAACAGTTATTTCTGTCCAATATCCATCCCTTTTAAAAGCCACTGTGATCTGTTCTTCACCTGTTTCAATGTTTTTTAGTCGACGTATCGGCATGATCGGGTGGTGGCATACAAGTTCTCTTGCCTTAGATGTTTCGGAAGAAAAAATTCCGTTCTCTGTAGCTATCCAGCTGCCACAAGCCATGTTAGGATATTCCTTATCAACAGAATCGGGATAGAAGTTCGTGATATTTTCAACTAACTGCATAGAACGATTTGCTTTTTCTTCTTTTTCCTTTTCCTGCTCTGCTTTTTGAAATTCCTTTATGAACTCTTCTGCTATATGTTTCGCTTTCACACTTTTTGCCCGGTCCATCAGTTTAAATTTGATTTCTGAGCGGTCGATTTTACTTTTTACTGAAAAAAGTTCTTCATACAACTGCTTTTCCATAAAGTCTTGCGCTTGTAAATTTCCAATATTTTCAAGAATTTTCCTCACCTCCTGACTTAACAGACAGTAATTCATGTCTGCTTTTTTCTTTTTCAAGATTGAACTGGCACATATACCACTCTTCTGAATCAGGAGGGAATGTCTTTAGTGCTGTTTCGTACATAAGTATGTTCTTTTCTACCTGCTCAAGCTCGTTTGGGGCCTGAGCGGGATCGTACTTTTTTGTTTTAATATCCCGCATTTCATGTCTGATCTGGTTACGACTTTTACCTTTTTTAGAGATATAAGTACCACCCAGCTCGATAAATGCAGTACTAAAAGGGACGGATTCGTATTGCATCACGAAATCAAACACATCGCCACCGATTCCACAGCCGAAGCAGTAAAAGGAATCATCGTAGATTTTACAGGATGCTGACTTTTCCTTGTGAAAAGGGCAACATATAAAACCAGCTCTATTTGGTTTTAGTCCATATCTGGAAAGAATCTCAGACATTTTCACTGATTGCTTGATCTCATCTTTTGTCATGACAGCAACTCCACGATTCGCCGTCCAGTCTCTTCTTTTGTACAGAATTCAAATCGAACACCGTATTTATCTCTGATCGTGCATAGAGATTTATATAACTGGCAGCCATCAACAGCCTTATCGGAAATTACAGTCTTTACTCTCTTACCGTTTACCGTCTTCCAGATGACTTTGTGTTTTCTTGGATTCTCCCAAAAATACACATCACCAACTGTTTTGATATCTGTCCCGTGTTCACATAGAATAATCAGCTGAATACCTGCTTCACGCGCTCTGATAAGCTCCGCTTTAAATCTTTCATGCTGCTGGCAGACATTCCCACATAACTCCTGTAAATCCTTTTTACGATCAATACAGAGCTTTGCATTGTCTAATGACTGATAATCTCCACAATACAATTTCGAGCGAAAATACTGCACTCCAAGGTCATCAAACTGCTTTTGAATCCGTTCCCATTCCTTTTTGTGTTCTCTTGTGTCTGTCTGTATAACCATTAAAAACACATCCTTTTAATTGAATGGAAGTCCTTCGTCAATTCCATCCGGAATACTCATAAAGTCCGTACCTGCCGGATTTTCCCACATGATAGCTTCTTCTTTCAGATGATCGTCATACGCTTTTGTGGTACGCTCTTCTGGAATATCTGCATCTTTGATTCCTTCCACGCTGCGGAACCATGCAAGCTTGTGGCGTTTCACTTCTTTATTGTCGTACCAGTCTCTCTCCAGTCGGAAGATACCGCCGATCAACTTGCCTTTGAACTGCTGCCCGAAGTTATCACCCCACTTAACAGCAAATCCCGGATTTGACTTTTCTACGCATGTGATAAATGTTTTAAGGTTACGGACGCCATACTCTACGCTCTCGTCAATGACCATATAGTTAGTACCGGCATTCGGATACTTCTTATCTGGTCGGATATCATTCTCAAACTGCTTCATAAAATACCCAGCTTGTTCATCACCTTCGGCAAAGTCAAACAGAATAACGATCATATTAAGTCCACCCTGAGACTGACGTTCGGACACCTGCTTAATTACCATCTTGTGTCCGCCAAGTTTAATAGGCTCAAACTCTCCTGCTGCCTGAGTTGTATCATACGCTGTTGGTTTATTCATCTTTATTCTCTCCTTTTCCTAATTCATAATAATCTCTGATAACCTTGTCTACTTCTGCAAGGTCATTATCAATAGTCAACGTGTCAAACATCCCGATCGGGGACTTGCTTACCGCTCCTTGACTGGACTGAGTGACAAATAAATGTTTTCCACTCTCTTCGATACATCTAAGAACGATAGTAAACATGCCCTCGATGCAAACTTTTTCGTCCAGAAGCTTTCCAATGGTCTTAGGCTTTACCTCTCCGGAATCATCCTTTTCTTCGTGCATCATAAGGTACACAATTTTGTTCTGCGGTACTTTTGTGACAATGAACTGGATTAACTGCCAGAAATAGTCGCCAATGTCATTATACAGAGCAAACACTGCATTACCTTTTCCAGCAGAAGCGTGTCCTTTCATGAAATGATTTGTGATAAGATATCCGGCATCATCAATTACAATGGAATCTGCTTTTGATGCGATCAAGCACTTCATTACCTGCTGGTAATCATCTGTAAACCATCCGTCAATCTTTCCCTTAAACGGAAGCGGTTTATTCAATACTCTAATAAGATTCCAGTGTTCATTCTGGCAGTTTCTAAGACTGGTACTCTTGCCAGAACCAGATTTTCCAATAATCAATACTGGTGTTGCCATTGTCATTCCTCCTTGTCATAAACTACATGCTTACTGCCCTCAACGATCAGCAAACTTGCGATATCTTTCATTGATAAGGTCGATTCATTGTAGATTTCAACCAGCGCGTTGTATGCGTCCGGCGAAACTTTCACAACCGGGTTATCCTTATCAGTTGCAGGCTGTTTCTTTCTCGCCGGAATACGGATTTCAAAATTACTCATTGCTTTCCTCCTTATATGCTTTCTGAGCCGTTAAAAGCCCATTCAAAGCCTGTACATAGCTTGCTAGTGCCCTCGCCTTATACTGTTCCTCTATTGGATTATCTGGGACTGTGGCAAGCTGTATATCAATCAGTCTCAAGACTTCTTGTATCCTTTCGTTCATAGACAGGCTCCTTTAACTGCTTAAAAAAACAATAGATCACGTCTGACTTATCTCCCATGCCCGGAATCGTCTTACCGTTCTGGATAGAATCGGCAGCGTGATATTCAAGATGGTCGATAAACATGTCCGGATTTTCCCAATCGACAATAGGTGCATTTCGCTTGTTCAGTTCCTCCAGCAAGATATTTACCGCAAGAACCATATTCCATTTTGGGAGAAGCCTTAATTCCTCAAGATTCATTTAACGGACACCTCCCATTGATAAGCAGTTCCAGAAGACATTTCTTTGCATCTTCATAATCCTGAGCTTCAGATTCAAAGTTGTAAAACTGACATAACGTAAAATGTTTTATGATTTCCCTAGAATTATTAAAAATATAAATGTAGACTACAGACATGTCACCATCCGCTGAATAGTCAAAATTCACATGTGCCGCTGTTTCATTTGAAACTCTCAAGCACAATTCAAATAATTCTTTAATTTTCTTCCCGTTCATTTTTTCTCCTTTCATAGATTCCCTATCAGAATCAGGCTGATGACTGTCGCTGTCAGAATCTGATCAAGCCCATTTGTCCACTCCCATACTGGAAGAAATGTTGAAAGGATCCCGATTACTATTGACATCAGAACTTCTCGTTTACGATATTTCTTCATTTATGCCTCCTTTTATCTAAGAAATACCCACGCTGCATTTGAAAGAATCAATGCTGCCATGGTAATTCCCCATGCACAGAACCATTTCTGTGTCTGTTTCTTGGCTTCTCTTACGACTTCTACTGCGTAGAAGTTTTCAAAATCTTCAAAGCTTGTTATCTTTGCACTGTCCATTGTGCTTTTACCCTCGGTTTTCTTCATAAAAAATCCTCCTGTTCTCTTGCGAAATACAGGAAGAAATGCTATGATTGTCCTGTAATCCGCTAAGTCCTGTTTAGTGGTTTACGGCTCCGGAGTGGAGGTGCTGACTCCCTCCGGGGCGCTCATGTCAAATTTGTTTCTTTTCTTCGATAGTAGTTCAAGATGATTCTTGAACACTCATCTACAATCCTCTGATTGTCTTCCGGTGTGTTATCTTTGCAGTAATCATCATGTATTCTGATTACACCAGATCCCTTTTTTATTGTTTTAATTACTGCCATAAGATCAGCTCCCTTCTACGATAGAATATGAATATTTTGCTATTTTGCCTCTTCTGCAAAATGTTTTTCCATCAGGTCTGCAATCATTAAATATTCTTCTGCAATTTTTCCCTTCCTGGTATTTTTCACCTGTTCGCGGAACTCTGGAATTGTTCCGAAGAAGCAGCCGCAGGAAACTCCGATCTGTTTGTCCTTGCAGCGGAAGAATGTAGTTGTACGGAAATGAGTACCAAAGCCATGAATGGTAGTGTAATCTGCATTGCCGGAGACCCTTGCATTGCCGTAGACCTCTGCATTGCCGGACTGGTTTACATTTCCTTCTTTTTCTACCCATCCGCCAGTTTCTCCGGCTTCTACATTCCCAAATTAAATGAGTGCTTTGATTCGGAAAAGTTTCTTTCCGAAAATGTTAATTTTGGTTTCTGATGTTAATTCAAATTTCTTCATTTTCTTTATCCTCCTTAATTACTGTGAATGCACAGTTTCTTTGTTTCGTCTTTTGAATTTCGTGTTATACTCTCCTATGAAAGGAGAGATGTTATGGAAATTTCTGGTTCACAAATCAAATTGTTAAAACGT
>ERZ1034915.1251-NODE-1251-length-14447-cov-17.944691_pt1 | contig 14447 bp, 10 predicted proteins | sample MGYA00520592_ERZ1034915 | MGnify/ENA primary metagenome ERZ1034915 (study PRJEB33766, sample SAMN09781787) | gut metagenome | biome: gut microbiome | host: Homo sapiens | place: Madagascar | study: EMG produced TPA metagenomics assembly of the PRJNA485056 data... | reverse complement strand
ATAGATAAATATACATAAAACACGTCCTCCTGCAATAAAAATCGAAGGATCTGCCGAGAACTCAAGCAGATTTCTTTTTTTTAATTCAGAGGGTTCACCGTTACTACATCCAGTAGCCAATTCTTATTATAAAGGTCCAATGTGAAAACATTGTGAATTCCAATAAATTTGTAGAAATCGTTCCTATTTCATCTAAAACGCATTATTTTCATCAAATTAGATGCGTTTTTTCTTCTAAAAGAACTAAAAATTGTCTTTTTACGTAGGATACGTTTTATAAATGTACAAAAAAACAATCGTATTTTTTTACGATTGCTTTTTTGATTGTATTTAATCTTATGTCTGATTCTCCTATTTCTTAACAATACAAAATCATTTTTCATTGAATATTATAGTCTTATGTCACATTTTATTGATTTCTTCATTCATCGAACGAATCTCGTCTGTTTCTATAAAATTAAGTAATATAGAAATGAAATATTCTGCACCACTCTTATTTCCATTTTCCATACAACTCTTTGTTAGATGATATGCCATTGCGATAATATCATCATCTGCATTTGAAGGAATATCATTTGATTCAAAACAGTCTTCAAGTAATTCTACTTCAGGATCCATATTTATAGAACTATCTAATGTAGAAATATAATACAACTCAGATTGAGCTATATTCGAACCTTCAAAAATAGTACTGTATATATAGCAACATACAGCCGTTTGTAAATCTTGTTTTTCTACATAATAATATCCAAGATTCCTATAATATCTAGCTAAATCACTGTCATGAAATATTATCTTATGAATTTTTTTCGTTATCGTATAATATTCTTCAATCATGCCTCGAGCCTTAAATGTTTCTGCATATTCAAAGGCAATTCTAGCATTCGATGGATTCCAACGCATTGCTTTTTCTAATTCTCTTGCCGCATCCTCATATCTTTGTAGATCCATCAACAAGCTTCCATACTGATAATATATTTTAGTATATTCAATTTGCGATCTTCGTACATCTTTTTTAGGACTATGCAATTGCACATACAATACTTCTTCAAACAATTCATTAAAATCATAATACTCACTCACATTATCATCGGCATACATATTTAGTTTCTCGTACTTTTCTACCATTGATTCCATCATTTTAAGTGCTTTATCGTATTTTTTATTATGTATATTAAACTGAATTTCTTCCATAGCTGCATCAAAGCCCGCTGTATCTTTACTCACCATTTCTTCAAGCTCTTTTTCTTATCTTCAGGCATAATTTCATAAATCAACCGTCCACAAGCTCTTAATATTTCTTTCTCATATTCATGACCCTTATATTTTTCCATCTGCTCATTCAAATAAGAAATATCCTGTTCAAAATTACCAGTTAATCCCCTGGTAATTTCTTTCATTATAGATTCGAAATCCTTGCTTTCCATATTAACCTCCACTATAATCTCGACTTTAAGTTCTCAATGACATCAAACAATTCACAATCAATGACCATTGATTCTGTAAAGGCATTAATCACAATACCCTTTATATCCTTTTCATTTGCCCTAGCTAATGCGATGGCTTCTAAGAAATGTTTTTCTACTTTTGAAAAATGTTGTCCATACTCTCCTATTTCTCGATCCGTGGTAAATACAGGAAAATAATAATCATCATCACTCATTAAAATATCTGGAATCAAGCGAACATCTTCTTCAAATTGAAGCTCCATACCTATTGATGCTTCCTCCATATTCTTTTGATCTTTATTACTCACAATCACATTACAAGGAATCCAGATATAGCTATCTCTTAATAATTCTAGAACATGAAATAATGTGCCATTATTCGGTCTTTCATGAAATAATTTGATTGCATCACACAACATACTTCCATCTTCTAAATCTTCCGCTGTTAATTTCTTACTTTCATTCATATCCGAAATCAAGCAGCGGTTTCCTTCATTCTCATATAAGAAAAATGCGATGGAATCTCCTTCATGAAACCCAAAATCCTGGTTTGGTTCATTCAACAACGTACCAAGGATACACTCCTCATACAAATCTGTAATTCTTACCCAACAACCCTCTGGCGTTAATCCTTCTTTTACTGTTAGTACAAGCACATCGTCTGGATACAATTCATTTCTAAATTCATCTAGAAATTTAAAAGAACGCGACTCTTCAACCTCTTCACTCACATCATATGAATGGACCATATCTATGATTTCTTCATACTCTTCTTTTACATAATCCTCTAAATCACCCACACACAAATATTCTTCATCGGCCACAGCACCAATTTGAATAACCGTTCTAACATCTTTCGATGGATTTGAAAGAAGATAATGATCCGAATCCGTATATTGTACGCAACACAATATTTCCAATCTAAAACCCGTTTCTCGATCAATATACCCATATGTTAATACGCCATTCGCATAGTCATATCCTGGATATTCTTTAACAACATCCCTTATCGTTTCACTCAAAGGGAAAATACAATACTTATGATACAAAGGTCTAAAACCTGTTTCTGTATATTTCATACGCCACCATCCTTATATCCATAATACACTATGTAACCGTGTTCAAAAAGAGCAGAGAATCAAATTCCCTACTCTATTTCACCGCTTAAATATAACCGCACCTATTTATTACACAACTTAGCGATAACACGAATTAATTTATCCTTATCCAATGGCTTTGATACATGTGCATTCATTCCAGCTTTTTTAGCCTTCATTTTATCTTCCATAAACGCATTGGCTGTCATCGCCACAATTGGAATATTTAAATCCATTTCACGAATCATTCGAGTTGCCTCATATCCATCCATTTCCGGCATCATAATATCCATTAAGATAATGTCAAAAGATTCGGGTGAATTCTTATAGATATCCACCGCTTCTTTACCATTTGTAGCACAAGTAACTTTAGCCCCTTCGTTTTCAATAATAAACTTGGCAATTTCCATATTCAATTCATTATCTTCTACAAGTAAAATGCTAAGTCCTTCAATCGATGCGGAAGCTGATTCTTTAACTCTTTCATTTTTATGTTCTTCATCGATTTTAAATGGAATGCGTATCACAAATTGAGAACCCACACCTTCTTGACTTGTAAACGCAATGGATCCACCCATCTTTTCGACAAGGCTTTTTGCGATTGGCATACCCAAACCTGTTCCCACATATTTAGAACGACTTCCCATATGTTCTTGGGCAAAAGGCTCAAAGATTTTGTTCTGGAATTCTTTAGACATACCAACACCTGTGTCTCGACAAGTGAATTCAATCACTGTCGAATTTGAATGATTTGAATCCAACTCTTTATAACTTACATAGATAAATCCATTATCCCGATTGTATTTAATGGCATTGGAAAGAACATTCATTAATACACGCTTTACATGGATTGGACTTCCGATCAAATATGGATGGGTAATATTTTTTTCTTTGACAATCTGAATATTACGCTCTTTTGCGAGTTCTTCTACTATTCCAATCGTTTCATCACTCAACTTATCTATATTAAATCCAACTTCTTCAAGGACGATTTCACCCGACTCAAGCTTACTCATGTCTAATACTTCATTCACTAATTCAAGTAATGTATTTGAAGCATCTTTGATCTTTGCACGACAATCAGCCTGCTTTTCAATATCATCACTATAATGATCCCCAACTTCAACCATACCAATGATTCCATTGATGGGAGTACGAATATCGTGAGACATTCTTTGAAGAAATTCGGTTTTGGCAACATTAGCCGCCTCTGCCTTTTTAGCTGCCTTTAATAATTCTTCTTGATGCGCCTTCTCTTTTTCTTGTTCTTTAGCCTGTCTTATACGATTATTGCGATGACCAATATATCTTATTACAAGCACAAACAATATATATACAAGTAAAATCGCAACTAATTTTGTGAAAACACCTTCAAATATCACATGATCTGGAATATAGGCAAAGATATAATAATTACTCTGTTTCAACATAATGCCATAATAGCCTGCACCTTTATTATTAAAATGATAAATATGTTGACTATCCCTATTCTTCTTTAATAATTGAACGACTTCATTGTTCTTTGTCGAAGCATGAAGTAGCGATCTATCATTACTGGCAATGATGCTTCCTTCATCGCAAACAAGAATAGTTCCATCCGATTTTGTACTATATCCCTTCAACAAATTTTGAAGTGTTAAATTATAATTCTGTGCAAAATAAGCGGAAGTATAAAAATAAGTAGCCACAATGCCAGGTGCATCACTTCTTGCACATGTCGCAATATCTAAATGAGCTCCATCATCCAATTCAATACGTTGAGAATAGGTTCTTTCTGGACAATTCATATAATTCAAAACAATATCTTTACAGATATATTGATGAACTTGTTTTAAAATGGAGTCATTTGTACTATAGGAACTTTCTATATTCCCATTTTCATCCAATACAAGAATACCATCCATCCATAATGTACTCAGATTATCCTTTAAAAAAGCTTGATTTATCGGATTTCCTGCATCTACTTTACTTTGAAGATTCGTTTGAAGCTGACGACAACTCTCAATCGTTCTTAATAAACTCTTCGATTCACTCGCCTCGTTATAACGAGTATATGTCGAACATTGTACCTTTACATAATTTACAATTTTGACGAGTTTATTTTCTGCTTCACTTTTTTGTGTTTGAAAAAAATAAAATGCGGAAGAAAAAATGACACAAACTCCTAGTAATACTGTCAGTATATGGTAGTAACAACTTTTAATACGCAAAATCATCCACCTCCAAATACTTTTCTGGATTCGATAGATATTTACCTATGATTTTTTTAGATGTGCCATCTTGTCTCATCTCATCTAATGTTTGATCCAACTTCTCACAAAGATCACGCTTATCATTTTTTGAGAAAGCTACACCAATGCCTACTTTCATCAATGGCTCTTCTAGAATACGAAAATTGGCATTATTGTCCTTCATATATTGAATAATCGATTCTTCATGAGCGCCAATCGCATCCACATATCCTTTTTGTAGGAATGTAAAGATCAATTCTCTATGGTTCAAACTAATCAAGTTACCTACATCATAATTGCCATTTAATAAAATATCTTCTGGCTTGGTGGTCGATTGTACAGCTACATTTTTACCTTTTAAATCATCCAAAGTATAAATATCACTATCCTTATTGACCGCAATCACCTGACGACTTGATATATATGGACCAGCCCACTTGTAGTCATTCAATCTTCCTTCCATAGAAAAACATGCCATGATACAGTCGATTTTTCCACTTTCTAAAAGTTCCTTATTCTTTTCCCAATCAATATAAACCACTTCAACTCGATATCCCAATCGCTTAAAAGCTTCGGTTGCCAAATCCACATCAATACCTGTAGGATTTCCATCCTCGTTCAAATAGTTGTATGGAGGATAATTATCACTACCTAAAGTAATAACAGGTAAATTGGATTCGTCCGATTCTAAATCACTGGTCTTACATCCGCTTAGTAAACAAACAAGTAAAGATAGACTCAATAAACTTGTAATTATTCGTTTCACTTTCAAATCATCTCCTCCTATCTATTTGACCAATCACACCAATATATTGATCTGTATCCAAACCAGACCATAACGTATGGAATTTTATATTTAACTCTTTAAATTGTAAAGTAAAATCTTTATTTTCCACAGACGTTTTATTTAGATGTTTTTTAACTTTTTCAATCACTTTTTCATTCACATCAAACGACTCAGATTCCAACGTACTCTTTTTATACTTTTTATTTTTCTCTCGATCTATAATGGTTAACTCACCAATTAATGGATTGTAATCAAATAAGACTTTAGATTGACTCAATTCAAAAAAGTCCATCTTTTCCTGCAAGAAATCAATGATACGTTGCGAATGATCATTGTATGGCAATGTTTCTGATTTTAATATTTCACCAGACAATTTTTTTGCCTCATGATAATCCTTATAATCATCCTTTTGCGTTTTAAAAGCCACATAAATATCTGTACCCATCTCTTTTAAACACTCTAGTAACAACGGATTGAAACATCCGCACTTACCATCCAAAATCATTTGAATGGCCGTTCTATAATCATAGGCCTTTTTATATACACGCGTACTTGTCAGTGCATCAAATACGTCGGCAACCGATACAACTTGAGCAGAAATAGGAATATCATTACCCACTAAACCATCAGGATAGCCTTTTCCATCAAAGCGTTCGTGGTGCCATCTACAAATTTCATAAGCCATTTGAACCAATGGATTATCATTCGGATATTCCATACTACGAATCATTTTTGCGCCAAGTAAAGTATGTGTCTTCATAATTTCATACTCTTCATCCGTCAGCTTTGCAGGCTTATTTAAAATATCCTTTGAGATTGACACCTTACCAATATCATGTAAAGACGATGCCGTCGCAATCAATGTGATATCAGACTCCGTTAATGGATACGCATCCGTTTTCTCAACTAACCTTCTTAAAAGCATCTGTGTGGCAATACGAATATGAAGAATGTGCTCCTTACTCTCCTTATTATATGTACCAACAACATTACTCAAAATTCCAATCATAATCTTGTTGTTTTCTTCTTTTTCATACACCTGATTCACTACTACATTGGTCAATCGTTTTTGATTGGCATATAAAACAAGTGTATTCATAACTCTTCGCTTAATAATAAACGCATCAAAAGGACGTTGAATATATTCAACAACTCCTAAATTATATGCCTTTTCAATAATTGAAGTCTCTTCTTCTGCAGAAATCACAATTATCGGAAATTCTTCAATCCACTGATACTTATTCATATATTCCAAAACTTCAAACCCATTCATTTTTGGCATATTGATATCCAACAACATTAAGTCAATTGTCCAATCCTTTTGTAGAACGGAAATAGCCTCTAAGCCATCACTGGCCACGATATATTGATAGTTTTCGCCCAATATTTCCATCAATAATTCCTGATTGAATTTGGAGTCGTCCACAATCAAAATTTTCTGTCTTTCCTCTAAACTTTTCATAACCCTATTCCCACTTCATCCTTTGTTTCTAACACAATTCATACCCAATTTGAATATATTAACACAAACTTACCTCACTTGTTTTCTATAATATCCTTTTGGGGTACCCCCCCCCGCCAGATTTTATGTTTTGCACAACACTTTTCAACACCTGCATATCTACTGGTTTTGAAATATGTGCATCCATACCTACTGACAAGGAATGTTGAATATCTTCACTAAAGGCATTGGCCGTCATCGCAATAATTGGAATATTTTGATCAAATGAACGAATCTTCACAGTTGCCTCATATCCATTCATGATTGGCATTTGAATATCCATTAAAATCATGTCATATTCGCCTGGTTTGGATTGTTTAAATGTTTCTACAACCTCTTTACCATTTTCACAAATGACACATTTTGCTCCTTCATATTTCAATAATTCCTCAAGAATTTCCGCATTCAATTCATTATCTTCTGCACACAAGAATTTCATGCCAGAAATACTCTCCATACTATTTTCATGTTTTGTACTTACTACTTCATGATCTTTGACAATCTTTAAATCCAATAAGATTTCAAAACAACTCCCCTTACCTTTTTCGCTTTCCACCTCAATCGTTCCGCCCATCGCATCCAATAAATTCTTTGTGATGGCCATACCTAGACCAGTCCCCTGAATTTTATTTGTCACGCTATTTACTTCTCTTGTGAACGCATCAAAAATCTTATCCTTAAAACTTTCTTCCATCCCCATACCATTATCAACGACCAAAAAGCGATATTTGGCATATACCGAAGACTTTGAAGATAATTCTTCTAACCAAAGCTGAATGTGTCCACCTTTTTGTGTATACTTAACGGCATTCGATAATAGATTATTAAATATCTGCATCAAACGAACACGATCAGCATGTACCCACTCATGTGAAATGTTTTCAACGTGAATTTCAAACGATTGATATTTTTCATCCATTTGAGGACGAAAGATCGTATTGATTTGTTCCACAAATTCTAAGATTGAAAAATCAGTATAATTCAAGGTCGTCTTACCCGACTCAATCTTATTCATGTCTAGAACATCATTGATAATGCCTAGTAAATGTTTTGAAGATAATTCAATCTTCTTCGCATATTCCTTCACTTTTTCTTCATTTGCACAATCCTTTTGAAGAAGTGTTGTCATACCTACGATTGCGTTCATTGGCGTACGAATATCATGCGACATATTCGATAAGAAATCTGTCTTTGCCCGATTGGCATTTTCAGCCGCTTCTAAAGCTTGTGAAGTTGCATTTTGTGCTATCTTTAAATTCTTATTGATGTTCGCTAATTCCTTTAAGTTTTTTTCTTGAATCTCTTTATTTTTTTCTTCATATTTCATTTTTTGATTTGTGAGCTTCATTTTTGAAATGCTTAAAGACAATCCCATAATTAAGAATAAAATCAAAGCATCCATAATAAGGGCAATGAACAATACCATGCGTTGATAGCTAACTAAACTATTATCTACAATGTCTTTTGAAACAATGCATATAAGCATTGAATCATTATTTTGAATGGGGCGATATCCTAAATAAAATGGTTTATCATTTCCTAACAATTCAACACCCTGTTTCTCATTTTGAATTGCTTTTTCAAGTTTTTCTGCCTGCTCATCACTGATCGCACCTTCCATTTTTAAATGTTTGATCAACGAATAATTTTGTACCAATTCCTTTTTTGACTGGTTTGTATAAATCACTGTTCCCTCTTTATTTACCATGAAAATAAAGGCTTTTCCATCATATCCATTTAAGTTAAGTACGGAATTCAGTTTTTTACTATCCATAACAGAACCTATGGCTGTATATGACTCACCATCAATATCATATTTTTCACATGGTACAGCCATTAAGAATCCACTTCCGGATTCTTGTCTATAACTTAATGGAATCAGTTTTGCGATATTCCTATTATTTTTTAGATTCATTAATAACGGATTGGAAATATCCAATCTACAACGAGTGCCATCCGCCGTTATAGCCGTTCCGTTCTCTTTTATAAATAAGATTTGACTGTCCAATTCATTTTGCCAACTATTTAGAAACTGTTGATTTTCTACAAGAGATATATTTGAATCGTGAATCAAATAATTCTCAATTAAATGAAGCTGACTATAATAAGCATCCAGCTGAAGGTCATATGTCTGTTGAAGTTGTTCATCCACCGCGTCTAGACTCAATTTTCCATTGGTTTCAATATATGAATTCATCTTCGTAAAAAGAATTTGGGATGCAACAGCCGTTATAATCAACAGCGCAAAAAGAAGTGGTACAAATCTATTTTTACTCTTCATCTTATGCATAATTTTACTTTCCAATCTCTATATAATCTTCTGGTTTTGATGGTTGATCCTGTTTTGACATCACACTAACCCATGCACTTGCCAAAGAAGGATTGGATACATCCGTACTATCTGAAAGTAGAATCGAATACTTCTTATCAAAATCAATCGATACACCATCTACCAATATGTCTTTTAATTTATAATTTTCATCAAATACAAGCTTCATTCCCGATGCGATTGGCAAAGAGTATTTGTCTTTGACATCCAATTCTTTTACCAACGCATAAATTTCTTTACCACTCATTTTTTTAACATGGACATAGGTATTGGAATCGTGACAAAGCATTAAATCCAATTGACTTGCCGTACAATCCCCCTTATAGATAGGTGAAGTAAAATAATAATAGGGTACAAATGCCAATTTGGCATCATACGCCTTTCTTATCGTTGTCAAAATCGAAGATGGTGCATCACGACCATATTTATCATTTAAATAAATGGAATACTCCTTGTCAAAATGAACGATTGCCTTTTCTTGATCACTCTTCGTATTCATGAGTTCGCAAAAAATATCATACGCCCTATTTTCATCCATTTGCCCAGTTAATAATCCATGGACAACTTCTTTGGCAGCCGCAAACGATTTTTGAGCTGAATAACGAATATAAATATTATTATTTTTTAAAGGTTCCTCGAGTCCTTTGACATCATTCATCATAGATTCAACGTCTGGATTAAATGAAATTACACCCGTTCCATTCGCAATCAATTGTTGTCCTTTTTTAGAAATCATACAATCCAATACTTTTAATGCTGCATCTAATTTTGTCTTGTCGTTCTCTAAATCTTTATTCAATGCCACATTTAAAGAAGGATGCATATAGATATATCCATCATTTGAAGTTTGTGAAAAATAAGGTAAACGAACAAGTTCACTATCACTCATTTGACTCGAAAGCGTTTTATATATGTCTGGTGTACCATGGAATATAGCTGATTTTTTCTCAACAAACATATTTGTACCATCATCAATCGATAAGTTTACATCTTCGGCTGTAAAACAAGAATCCTTTAAAAACTGATGTGTCTTTGAAAAGATTCGATGTCCCATAGTCTCATCAAAAGAGATCTTATCCTTGGCACTTTCGGCCTTACTTCTCCACTCTAATCCTTCAAGACTTGTAAATTCATCAATAGCTCCACCCTGAATAGCTTCTAGACAAGACCAGTCTTCCCCCATATCCATGGAATTGGGTTTAATGCCCAAAGCATTCAATTTTTGACAAGCCTCTGCATACTCTTCATAATTTGTCGGTAAAGCAATACCATATTGATCAAACAACGTTTTATTTGCGATCATTGTTTGTGGAATTCCACATATAGGAAGCCAATGAATGGATTGATCCTTATTATAGTAATACTGCAAAGCATACGAATAATATTTTGAAACAATATCATACGAACTTAAATCCAATAAATCCGGTTGTAGTTCTTTTGAATCTGTACCCGAAAAACGACGCACACTTATAATATCTGGTAGTTGCCCATGTTCTTGGTAATATTCATATAGATCTATATTATTATTTCCCGAAATAAATTCAATATCCATATCAGGGTATTGAGAACGAATGTATGGTGCTAAATTTTTTACAAGTCGACTCTCCCATAAAAAGACGGTTAGATGATGATCATCCTTCTTTGTATCTGCCTTTGCACAACCAGATAGAACCATTGAAAAAGCAAGCAGGCCCACTAGGCATTTTTTTAATCTATTCATAATGTTTTCCCCATTTTATAACATATAACCATATGGTTAGTTAGATTAAGTATACATCGAAGAAAAACTTGTTTTCAAGAACAAATGTGAACATTTCAAAAGCTTATTTTATAACCAAAAAAGCCTGTCATAATATGCCAAGCAATTGTATTTATTGGCCTATTTTGTTCATTACCAAAACTTCATTTTCAAGCACTTCTTTATAAGAATCTAACTATTTCATTCTAGCACTTTCATACACTTTGATTTCTTCTCTTACATCATGCCCATCTTCTTTATTCAGTAAAGAAGTTGTAGCGCTTTTTGTATTTGTAAAGTAGTAGCCTTTATCATTGCCCCACCACTTATTGTTTTCAACAGCCTTGTCTGCATGTGCATCAATTTTAGCTGCCGCATTCGGTGAGAATAAGTAATAGTTGTATTCACACAAACTATTTAATTTTTTTGTATTATTTAAAAAAATATGTTATATAACGTATGACGAAGGCGCGAGATGCGCAAACCGGAATCCTACCTGGACAAGAACCAGATGGAGGCCGGATTTTTTTATTTTTTTATAAAAGCCATAGTATCTATTTACTACGGCTTATCTCAATATATGTTTCCATTAGTTCTAACAATCTAATTTTTGGTAAATTGTATTTATTGGTTGATATTGTTCATTGCCAAGATTTCATTTTCAAGCACTTCTTTATAAGAATCTAACTATTTCATTCTAGCACTTTCATACACTTTGATTTCTTCTCTTACATCATGCCCATCTTCTTTATTCAGTAAAGAAGTTGTAGCGCTTTTTGTATTTGTAAAGTAGTAGCCTTTATCATTGCCCCACCACTTATTGTTTTCAACAGCCTTGTCTGCATGTGCATCAATTTTAGCTGCCGCATTCGGTGAGAATAAGTAATAGTTGTATTCACACAAACTATTTAATTTTTTTGTATTATTTAAAAAAATATGTTATATAACGTATGACGAAGGCGCGAGATGCGCAAACCGGAATCCTACCTGGACAAGAACCAGATGGAGGCCGGATTTTTTTATTTTTTTATAAAAGCCATAGTATCTATTTACTACGGCTTATCTCAATATATGTTTCCATTAGTTCTAACAATCTAATTTTTGGTAAATTGTATTTATTGGTTGATATTGTTCATTGCCAAGATTTCATTTTCAAGGACTTTTTTATAATAATCTAACTGTTTTGTTCTAGCACTTTCATATACTTTGATTTCTTCACTTACATCATCTCCATCTTCTTTATTTAATAAAGATGTTGTAGCGTTTTTCGTGTCTGTGAAATAGTAGCCTTTATCATTGCCCCACCACTTGTTGTTTTCAACAGCTTTATCTGCATGCGCATCAATTTTAGCAGCCGCATTTGGTGAGAATAAGTAATAATTGTATTCACACAAACCATTTAATTGATATGCCACATCTAGGGCATCCTTTACTTTGTCTTTCTTTAAATCTTGAATGATTTCATCCATATATTCAATGTTATTTTGATATCCCACGTGTTTCATCACTACATCACTCGAGAATACAATTCCGACAAAGTTATCTTGTACATATTTAAATAAGTCTAATACTTTCTTATTGTAGGCTTTTCCTTCTTTTTGGATAGAAGTTACATCCGATTTAGAATTTACAGCCTTTACATAACGATCATTAATATCTTGACCCTCTTTATTTAGTGCATTCACTTCTTTTTCAAAAACAGCTAAAGCCTTGTCCCAATCCTTTTTAGAAACACCAGCTTCTAAAGCTAAATCTTCATTAAAGCTTTCCTTTAAATCATCAATGGTAGCCTGCATATTTAAAGACATAGCTGGAAGCTGATCGATGGCGATAGCCATACTTCCAAATACCGCAATATTAGCCTTCATCACCTTTTCACTATACGTATCCGTATTATCGGATTCTGTATGATAATGAAGTTGTGTCCAAGTATATTCACCATCATCCTTTGCTTCCCCAGAACAAGTATCTGTTGTATTTAAGAAATAAGGCACTCCCGCATTACGATAAGAAACACCATCTTCCATTGTCGTTGTATCATATGTCTTTGTAGAAATACCATTCTTATATTCTTTTACAGCACCATTCAATGCACCGGAATCTACTAAGCATTTTACTAAAGAAGCATATTCAGGAACACAAGTCACCATGAATGTATCTGCACCATCATCATAGGCATCTAATTCAAAGTTAAATAAAGCTAAAGTTTTATTTGCCCACTCAGGATGTACATTGTTGATCAATTCATAAGCACCTCTTGTCCAGTCAAATTCAGTGCCTGTTGCACCCCATTCTTCAGCACCATGCGCAACAACCACAATATCATTTTCAGGAACATAACCACTATCAATCATTGTCTTAGCCATCGACATAATGGTTCCAATAGCACTACAATCATCTTGAAAACCAGTAAAATACATATCATAATGTCCGGCAAAAATAATTTGTTGATCATGTGACTTACCAGGAATATAGCCAACCACATCATAACTTGTACCATTGCCTTCTTCCATCACACTATCCACTTTTAAAGTAGCCATATCATGACCTTGTTTTAAAGCCTTTTTGATTTGTTTGTACTCACTCATTGTGATGATTGTCGTAGGCATAATATCTTCTGCACAAACATCCTGAATTTGATGATCATCATCACTAAATCTTCCATATCCATCCAAATCGTATGTGACTAATGCTTTTGCACCATGCTCATACGCCTCATAGATATATCCACCAATCCAAGACTCATTAAATTGATCCACTCCAACTAATGCAATCTTACCTTCAACGTCCTTGCCTTCATAGTCTTTCGCAAAACCAGTACCACAATCTACGATTTGTGCTGTAATCCCATTTTCATCTGTACCATTCACCATATACGATACGGGCATCAAATCAATATCTGTTCCTTCAATCGTTAGTGAAGCATCATTATATTGCCACTTATCCACATTCACAGGTATCTTTTCTACATTCTTTAAACCAATGGCCTTCATTTCCTTAGCCAAATAATTAGCGGTTCTATGCTCTGCATCGGAACCACTCGTTCTAAATCCAAGTGAATTATCATGCAATGAAGTATCTGTAGACAATGTTTTTGTGAAGTCATACGCATAATCCATATCAATTTCATTCACATAGGCATCAATCGAATCTTGATAAACTGCTTTCTCTTTTGTCGAACCACAACCCACTAGGCTCAACACTAATACTGCACTAAGGCTTGCTCGTAAAATCTTTTTCATATTCCTCTTCTCCATTACCAAACAATCGAGTAGGAGAAAGTAATAAAACTTTCGTCCTCTCACACCACCGGGCA
>ERZ1034915.1245-NODE-1245-length-14497-cov-7.215413_pt1 | contig 14497 bp, 13 predicted proteins | sample MGYA00520592_ERZ1034915 | MGnify/ENA primary metagenome ERZ1034915 (study PRJEB33766, sample SAMN09781787) | gut metagenome | biome: gut microbiome | host: Homo sapiens | place: Madagascar | study: EMG produced TPA metagenomics assembly of the PRJNA485056 data... | reverse complement strand
ATATGTGTCGTAATCGTATCCTTTTATTTCGCCTGAGTACTGGGCGCTGCTATGACCTTTCCTGAACTCGACATTGACATCCTTACCTGAAGCAAAGCCCGTTGAGGTCAACAGTGCAAAAAGAAAAGCGGCTTTGCTAATGCCCTTGATTTTCATGTGTGCTCTCCTTTGTCAGGGTTATAACGATGAATTATTATAATATAATAAGTTGTGGTGGATGTGTTTCATTTCTTAGTAACTAAATTCTTCTCTCAACAAACAAATAGCCAGCCATCATCTCAGCAACCTTACAGATGAGTTTACGCTCTCTAAGCTTATCGCAAACAACGCGGGTAATTTCTTTTAACAACTCTTGAATCAACTAAATTCATACGTTATTAAAATATGTCATAAAGTCATTAAAAAGTTAATAATCATCAATGTTGATATTTGCATGTCGTGTTTAATAATTTGATTTTTATTGACTATTTTCAGGTTTTACGCAAATCTCAATTGCACAATAAAATAACCATCTGGAGATTATGTGAAACTTAATAAAGCCACACTGTTTACCTCGTTATTATTCTGTACGGGATTATCGTTTGCATCAACAACATGGATGGAAGAGGGCATCAATAAAAACTACGCCGAAACTGTTCAGTTGCGCAGAGATATACACCGGCATCCAGAGTTGGGTAATCAGGAAATAAATACCCAACAAAAAGTGGTTAATTACCTTAAACAACAAGGTATAGAGGTCGTAACCGGTTGGAAAAATGCACCTACCGCTGTGATTGGCATCATTAACCCTGATAAAAAGAACACAGTTGCTCTGCGTAGTGAGCTTGACGCTTTGCCGATTAAAGAAAACACCGGTTTGTCATTTGCGAGTCAGAGTACCGGGCAATTTATGGGGCAAGAAGTGCCGGTATCACATATGTGTGGTCACGACGTGCATATGGCAATGTTGCTTTCTGCAGCAAAAATATTGCAACAGAACAAAGACAAGTTTAATAACCGGGTAGTGTTAATTTTCCAGCCAGCGGAAGAGGGCGACAGTATCCATGATCTTTTTGATGAGAATCTTCCTGTAAGCGGGGCCAATGCTCTTGTGCAGGATGGCTTAATGGAAAAATATGCCATTAAGCGCGTGTTTGGTATTCACGTTATGGCAAGGCTACCTGCAGGGAAAATGTGGATTGCGCAAGGACCGGCGTTGAATAGTGTCGATGATTTCATTATTAAGGTTGAAGGTAAACAGTCTCATGGTGCGATGCCGTGGGCCGGAAGTGATGCCACGCTTACAGCTGCAAACATTGTTGTCGCGTTACAACAGATTGTCAGCCGTAATGCTGATTTATCCTCGGGAATGGGCGTAATCACTGTGGGCAAATTGACCGCAGGTGAAACCGCAAATGTGATGAGCGGGAAAGCGGAGATGGTTGGTACAATTCGCAGTAATAATGCCGATATTCGTCAAACCTTGTTAACGCGCATTCCTCAGGTTGCCGAAGGTATTGCGGACGCGGCCGGAGCGAAAGCTATAACGCAAATTGTGAAAATATATCCAGTGACAATGAATAATCCGCAGTTGGTCGAGACGATGGTTCCGTTGCTGCAAAAACAGGGCATTGATGCTGAGATCAACAACTGGAATCCTGGCGCATCTGAAGACTTCAGTTTTTATGCCCAAAAAGCACCGGGTATGTTTATGTTTCTCGGTGCTGATGCTGCCGGAACGTCTGATGTACAAAATAATCACAGTGATAAATTTAACGTAGATGAAACCACCATGCGCACGGGGGTGATGGCTCATCTGGTAGCAGCAACGTCGGAGCTTGAGTAACATCTGTTGACACTACATTAAAATACAGTAATACCTGCCGAGAAATTCGGCAGGTTACTTTTCAGAGCTCTCAGAGATTTATATTTCAACAGTATAGTTATTACAATATATTTAATATGTTGGCATAATGGTTTCATGGTGAAATGATTAGTGTGTGTAAAGTTTGTTTATTTCAGTATAATCCATAACTCTGTTATTCAGTTATGTACAGTGTCAGAAGAAATAAAAATTATTAAGTGTTACTGATTATATTATTATTTCTTACGTATATTAATGTATTTAGATTTCTTGTTTTTTTGTTTTTGCCTTTACAGTCAGTTTTGGTAGTCAGGGCTTATAGGTTACGTAATCAGGAATGTTTTTATCCAATGAATGGATGGCTAATCTATGAAACAAAATAAATTACCAGGGTTTAGCCTGGGATTAATCGCTCTGGCTGTGAATAGTGCATATGCTGATATTGTGATAACGCCTTCAGATGATAATCAGCATGCAGTGATAATAAATTCAGATACCGTCAATAAGAAGGTGTCAAATTCCATAGTCTATACTAATAGTAATTCAAGTTATGGGGTTTCTGTTAGTGATGTTGGAGTTGAGGCAACTATAGAGAACTCATTAATAGTAACATCTGGGGGGCAAGGAGAAAATGGGATTACCTCCAGCGCTGTCGTTAGTGAGTATGGTGCAACAACCACTATGGATGGGGTTAATATTGTATATACATCAGGCGATTATTCAGCAGGACTATTAAGCCAGGTTAATGATAAAGATTTCGATAACTCTGATGTCGCTGATCAAAACACTATAATCAAAGCAAATGGCTTGAATATCATTATTACAAAAGGAAAAAATGCGTCAGGCGTTTTGGCTTGCTCCAATCCTGGCGATAATCGAACCTGTGTTGATGAAGTGGATGATGTTAAGGATGAGCAGAATGATCATGAAATTGTTAGCCGTGCAGACTTAAAAATGACAGGGGGGGTAATACAGACCACAGGAGATAGAAGCTATGGTGCATATGCTAACGGGGAAAAATCTTTTATCCAGTTAGATGATGTAATGCTTGCCACTCATGGTGAAGAAAGTCATGCAATTGCTATCAGGCAGGGGAGTATAACGTTTGAAAATAGCCTGATATCTACGGAAGGAGAAAGCGCAAGCATTGCCAAAATCCATAATGGTGGCACGTTGACTTTAACAAATGTCATCGCAACCACAGATAAAGGAACAGGGTTGTCATTCTCAGGAAATATAAATTCTGCTGATGTCACACTGTCAAATACACAGCTTAACAGTTCCTCAGAAGTTATAGAAGTTAATAATTCTTTAGCTTCGATTGAGATAGGAAATCAGAGTATATTGTCATCAGCTAATAATGTTTTAATCAATAACACTGAAAGTGAACTGGTAGTTAAGGCTTCTGATTCGACCCTCTATGGTGCGGCGTTAATAAATAATGAGACGGCATCAGAGATTAAAACTGATCTTTCACTTTCTGCAGGTACTCGATGGTATATGTCAGATTCCTCTACAGTAACCAATCTGACAAACTCTGAGAGTAAAATCTATCTGTCAAACTACGAGAGTCAAACCTTTGATAAAGGTCGTGAGTTAATAGTTAATGGTGACTATCATGGTGATAATGGTTCGCTCTATTTTCGAACGGTATTAAATGGAGATGATTCGCCAACAGATAAACTAGAGGTCAAAGGAAATACATCTGGTTCAACGAATGTTTATGTCACAAATGCCGGCGGTACAGGTGAAGCAACAATCAATGGTATTGAGCTGATCACAGTCGGCGGTGATTCCAGTGGTGTATTTAATCAGGTTGGCAGGATCACCGCCGGAGCTTACGAATATGAGTTAAACAAAATCAATAAAAACTGGTATCTGACAAACTTCCTGATTGATGACGCCCCATCAGGTGATGATGATGTAACTCCGCCAGACTCAGATGATGATACTCCGCCAGATACCGGCGATGAGGACATTACTCCACCGGATTCCGACGATGAAGATGTTACTCCGCCGGACAGTGGTGATCCTATACCAAATCCCGACGAAGGTAATGACGACAGTGTTCTCCCGGACACTAATTCCGGTAACAACATCAACCCAGCCGGAGACAGCATTCCTGTTTTGCGCCCCGAAGGGGGGAGTTATGTTGCCAACCTGGCTGCAGCAAACACTCTGTTTTTGATGCGCCTGAATGATCGAGCAGGTGAAACGCGTTATATCGATCCTGCCAGAGAACAGGAACGCACAAGCAGATTATGGCTACGCCAGATCGGTGGGCATAACGCATGGCGTGATAGTAGTGGACAATTGAAAACCACTTCACATCGCTATGTAACACAGCTTGGCGCGGATCTGTTAACCGGTACATTCTGCGAAAAAGATAGCTGGCGCTTTGGTGTGATGGGAGGCTATGCCCGTGACTATAACTCAACTCATTCCTCGATTTCCGGTTACCGTTCAAAGGGTAGCGTTAGAGGTTACAGTGCCGGTCTGTACGCCACATGGTTTGCTGATGAGGTCAGCAAAAAAGGGGCTTACCTCGACACCTGGGCGCAGTACAGTTGGTTTAAAAACAGTGTGAAAGGCGATGAGCTGGCCTACGAAAGTTACAGTTCGAAAGGGGCAACTGCATCTATAGAAGCAGGATACGGTTTTTCCCTGAATAAACACTCAGGTTTAGAAAACGCGAAATATGAATGGATCTTCCAACCCCAGGCTCAGGCTATCTGGATGGATGTTGATCATAACGCCCATACTGAAGCCAATGGTACTCGTGTCGAAAACGAAGCGAGCAACAACATTCAGACCCGATTGGGATTTCGCACCTTTATCCGCACGCAGGATAAAAACAGTGGTCCGCATGGTGATGACTTCGAACCTTTTGTTGAGATGAACTGGATCCATAACAGCAAAGATTTCGCCGTTTCCATGAATGGCGTGAAAGTTGAGCAGGAAGGGGCGAAAAACCTGGGCGAGATTAAACTCGGTGTTAACGGTAATCTGAGTCCTTCCGCCAGTGTCTGGGGTAACGTCGGCGTGCAGCTCGGTGACAATGGTTATAATGACACCGCCGTTATGCTTGGTTTCAAATATAAATTCTAACCTGTAGAAGGTTGTGCCGTGGTGAAAAATACACCACGGCACAAGTCATTGATCAAATATTCAACGAATATAAATCAATACTGAATCATTTCAGAGATTCAGTAACATTTCCCGTCTGTATTCTTCTTACATTTGCTTGCTAGAATATTAACAAGCTTTAAGATAGGGTTGTTAATTGCAGTAATATGAACAAAAACAAACCGTTAGACATTGTCAGACTTTACGCCATTATCTCGGCATTCTTTATTATCCTCACCTTTCTGGTGATTTTATTTGGCGCCCATGGCTCATGGTTTGCCAATTTCCTGGTTGTGGTCAATTTCATTAACGCAGTGATGTGGTTCTTAATTAACCTTATTAACCGGCTGCGTATGAAATTAGCGCACAAAGACTACAGAGTGTCGATGAAAACACCAGACAGAAGGGTATGACGTTTTTATAAAATGATCATACTTTTCTGTCCTGTGTCATATTTTCTATTGACCGGGTCAATCATAATGCCTTCCCAGGCGCCCCGGACATCTGTTGTCAGGGGGATGAATTGACGATTGATCGGGAAAAAAAATGATTACGGCTAAACGGGCACTGGTGGCATGTGCGCTGACTTTCGCACTCACTTCCTCACTCTACGCAGCAGAACAACCTCAAGATGGACGTACTCTTAAACTGGCGATTGGTGCTGAACCAACCGAAGGTTTTGATCCCATGCTTGGCTGGAGCCACGGCAGTTATTTTCTGCTTCATGGCCCGTTGTTAAAGCAGAATGCCGATATGAGTTGGGGGAATTTACTGACTGAGAAAGTTGCAACCAGTGATGACGGTAAAACCTGGACCCTGACATTAAAGCCCGATCTTCGCTTCTCAGATGGTTCTCCGCTCACTGCCGAAGACGTTGTTTTTACCTACAATAAAGCAGCGAAAAGCGGTGGGAAAATCGATATGGGGAACTTTAGTAATGCTCGGCAGATCGATAAACGCACAGTCGAAATCACGCTTAGCCATCCGCAAAGTACCTTCGTAAATGTGCTGGGTTCGTTGGGCATTGTTCCGGCAAAAGAATATGATGAGAAAACGTTCGCTCAGAAACCTATTGGTGCAGGACCATATCGACTCGTAAGTTTCCAGCCAGGACAACAATTGATTGTTGAAGCCAACCCCTGGTATGCCGGAAAGAAAAACGACTTTAATCGACTGGTATTTGTTTTCCTGGATGAAGATAACGCCTGGGCTGCAGCACGCAGTGGTCAACTGGACCTCGTGCGTATTGCCCCGTCAATGGCTGCCTCGCCACAGCAAAAAAATCTCAAACTCTGGGTACGTGATAGTGTAGAAAACCGTGGCATTGTTTTTCCAATGGAGCCTGCCGGCAAAAAAGATGCGAATGGCTATCCTGTTGGTAACGATATCACCGCTGATGTCGCCATCCGTCGGGCGATTAACTACGCCATTGACCGCAAGCAACTCGCCCAGCAGGTCATGGAAGGTCATGCCATTCCGGCTTATAGCGCAGTTCAGGGACTACCATGGCAGAATCCTGCCAGCACATTCAAAGATGGCGACCTCAATAAAGCCCGGGCAATTCTCGATCAGGCTGGCTGGAAAATGGGTAAAAACGGCGTACGAGAGAAAGACGGGAAGGCAGCAAATCTTACATTATGGTACGCCAGCGGTGACAGTACCCGTCAGGATCTGGCGGAAGCCGTCCGCGCAATGCTGCAACCACTGGGGATTGCGGTTTCGTTACAGTCAGGAAGTTGGGAAACGGTAGAGCGGAATATGCATGGCAATCCGACGCTTTTCGGCTGGGGAAGCCTCGACCCTATGGAGCTGGTTCACCACTATAGTGGACAGGCTGCGGGTGTCGAATATTACAACCCCGGTTATTACCGCAATACCACCGTTGAACAGCATTTAAAACAGGCGCTGGATGCACCGGACTGGCAAAAAGCCGTTCCATTCTGGCAGCAGGTTGAATGGGATGGTCAAACCGGTGCGGGGGTACAGGGGGATGCAGCGTGGGCGTGGTTACTCAATATTCAACACACTTATCTTGCTAATCCATGTATCGACCTGGGTAAAGGCGCACCGGAAATTCATGGTAGCTGGTCACTGCTAAATAACTTGTCTGACTGGAAATGGACTTGTCGTTAATGATGCGTATTGCCCATCATCTGCTGCAGTTGGTAACTCTGCTAATGCTGGTGGCGGCAGGTACATTTGTGCTGCTAAGTTTCTCGCCCGTTGACCCCATCCGTGCCTATATCGGTAATGATCTGCTGCATGTGCCACCAGAACAATATGCACGAATTGCCGCACGTTGGGGGCTTGATCAACCATTATGGCAGCGTTTTGCTCACTGGTTTTTCCGTCTGTTACAGGGAGATTTAGGTTATTCGATGCTGTATAACGCCCCGGTTGCGAAAGTGATCGGCGAGCGTTTTGCTACCTCCTTTGCCTTGTTGGCCGGCGCATGGCTGTTGTCGGGCTTGCTGGGAATTTCAGCGGGATTTCTGGCCGGGCGCTATTTGCACCGCTGGCCCGATAAACTGATCTGTCGAGCGAGTTATCTCCTGTCATCATTACCTACATTCTGGATAGGGCTGCTACTGCTGGCCTTATTTGCCGTTCGCTGGCCCGTCTTGCCGGTTTGCTGTGCCTGGGAACCTGGTAACAGTGGCGATGTCGCTACTGTTACCGAACGAATACGCCATTTGATCTTACCTGTATCTGCTCTCAGCCTTTTGGGTATGGGGCAGATCGCACTACATACTCGTGAAAAAATAGCCAGTGTAATGGGCAGTGAATTTGTCCGCTTTGCCCGTGCACAGGGTGATGCTGGCTGGTCACTATTGGGTCATCATGTGCTGCGTCATGCCATTACGCCTGCTCTGTGTTTGCAATTTGCTTCTTTGGGGGAGTTGCTTGGCGGAGCGTTGTTGGCTGAAAAGGTTTTTGCTTATCCTGGCCTTGGTCAGGCAACTATCGATGCCGGATTGCGTGGTGATGTGCCGTTGTTATTGGGCATTGTACTCTTTAGCACGTTGCTGGTTTTTGTGGGGAATAGTCTGTCTGCATGGCTGGTGAATCGGCTGAATTATGCGTTGGAGCGGCCAGATGCTTTATAACCCAGCTCCAGTTCTCCTTCGGCTCTTCGTATCTGCCTCTTTGCTGCTCATCATAACCTGTTGTGGCGTGCTGGCATTACAGGACCCCCTGGCAGTTAATCTGTTGGCTCGCCATTTGCCTCCCGATACACAACACTGGTTTGGAACGGATAACCTTGGGCGTGATTTATGGATCCGATGCTTTCAGGGAGCATTAACCAGCTTACAAATTGGTGTTGGCGCTGCGTTATGTAGCGGATTCATTGCGTTAATGATGGCGGCAATTTCGCGGATAAATCGACACTTCGATACACTCGTTCGCCTGCTTACTGATGCAATATTGTCGATGCCGCATCTACTGCTGTTAATCCTAATTTGCTTTACGTTGGGAGGGGGGAAAAACGGTGTGATTATGGCCGTCGCGTTTACTCACTGGCCGCGCCTGGCATTGATCCTGCGGGCGGAGGCAGAACGGGTGGCGCAGAGTGATTACCTGATGTTAACCCGACGAGCAGGTCGCCGTGCGTTGTATTGCTGGCGTCATCACTATCTTCCCGCATTACTGCCGCAGTGGCTGACAGGCACTTTGCTTATGTTTCCTCACGCAGTCTTGCATTCGGCAGCCCTGAGTTTTCTGGGATTTGGCCTCGCACCACATGAACCTTCGCTTGGTTTACTGCTGGCAGATGCATTGCGTTTTATCAGCTACGGTAACTGGTGGCTGGTTTTATTTCCTGGTTTGATGCTCTTTATTCTGGTGATGTTATTTGATCAACTGGCAAGAGCAGTTCAGCAGTTATGGTTAAGGAACGATAAATGTTGAGTTTGCAACAAGTGACTCTGGAAGTCGCACGCTATCGTTGGTTTGGTGCCAAACGCTGGTCTCCTTTACTGGAGGATATTTCTTTTGAGCTCGCGCCAGGTGAGTTGGTGGCGTTAGTGGGTGGCAGTGGGGAAGGGAAAAGCCTGTTATTGCAGTCACTACTCGATTTGCTGCCAGACAATATCCGCTTAACGGGGAAGATATCCCTTAATGGCTCACCTGTGGATAATCATCGTTTGCGACAACTGCGTGGCAAAACATTCAGTTATGTGCCGCAGGGCGTGCAGGCGCTAAATCCGATGTTGGATGTGCAAAAACATTTGCAACGGGCGTATCAATTAACGGGTAAAAACTGGAATATCCACCATGTGACGCAACTGCTGGCACAAAATCAACTGGAATCCTCCGTTCTTCGGCGTTATCCACGACAGCTTTCTGGCGGTATGGCGAAACGTGTCCTGGCCTGTCATGCAGCGTTAAGCGATTGCCGGTATATCCTGGCTGATGAAATTACTGCATGGCTGGATGCTCCACTGGCGCATCAGCTCATGCAACAATTGCAGGGCTTGTGCAAACAAGGTTATGGGGTGCTATGGGTGACACACGATTTAATGCTGGCCGGGCAGTATGCTGACCGCATTGTCTCGCTTCATCGGGGGCGAGTCAGCGATAACCTTAGTCGGGAACAACTTCTGCAAGGCGAGATGAGCGAACAATTAAAGCGTCAGTGGCAGGCATTGCCAGAAAAAAATCTGCTTTTTGTCTGAATGGGGAAGAAGAATGCTTAGCTGTCGTGATCTGCTCATTCGTCAGGGGGAGAAAGTCCTTTGGCAGAATCTGTCATTTTCCTTAAGACCGGGCGAGCGGCTGGGGCTCAGTACTCCAAGCGGCAGCGGAAAAACCACACTCGGCAGAGTTCTGGCTGGCTGGCAAAAACCGTTGTCAGGGGAGGTCCTGGTTGATGGTAAGCCGCTTGCGAACTGCGGTTATTGCCCGGTACAGCTTGTACCACAACATCCGGAATTAACGTTTAATCCCTGGCGCAGCATTGCCGACTCTTTACAGGATTTCTGGTCACCGGATGCTGAAATGATGGCGCGCTTACATATTGCACCTGAATGGTTAACGCGGCGTCCGGGTCAACTATCTGGCGGTGAGCTTGCCCGACTGGCGTTGTTACGAGCACTCGATCCACGCACGCGTTTTCTCATTGCTGATGAAATTACTGCACAACTAGATCCGGCAACTCAGCGTGATGTCTGGACGTTCTTGCTGGAATTGTGTCAGCGTCGTGCATTGGGAATGGTGGTAATAAGTCACCAGAAAGCGTTAGTGGCGCAAGTGTGCTCATCATTACTGGTTGAGTGAATTATGCGCGCTAAGTGCAAAAAACAGGCAATTATTCCTTCTGATGTATTTATGTAAACTATAGTTATTGCATGGATAATCTGTCTTGTGTATTATTCGCTCCGGTCACAAGGGGGATGAGTTAGCTACCCTCAGGCAAATTGCCGGTGACGAATATTACCGCCATTAGCTCATCAGGAAGAGCAAACGACAAACGACAAAAGGATTGTTGGAAGGTACGGGGTTCGAGGCCTCGATGGCGGTCCAAATTTTAAGGCCCAGGCATTTTGTCTGGGTTTTTTATTGGCTGAAAAGCTGCCAAAAATATAAAAATTGAGTCACAAAAAAAGGCAGAAATAATCTGCCCTTCTTTGAGAATATTCTTATCGAACGTTATTTCAGCTCTTCGGCTTCCGGCAATGTCACGTTAAGTTCGAGGATGGAAATATCACCATCTTTTTGCTCAAGCTGTACAGTGACCATTTCAGGATCGATTTGTACGTATTTACAGATCACATCAAGAATATCTTTGCGCAATTGCGGTAAGTAATGTGGCTCAGCATCGCTGCGGCGACGTTCAGCTACAATAATCTGCAGGCGTTCTTTAGCGATGTTCGCTGTGTTCTTTTTCCGCGAGAGAAAGAAATCAAGTAAGGCCATAACTTATCCTCCGAACAGGCGTTTGAGGAAACCTTTCTTTTCTTCTTCAATGAAGCGGAAAGGACGTTCTTCTCCTAACAGGCGCTCAACGGTGTCGGCATACGCTTTACCCGCATCGGCTGTGGCGTCGAGGATCACTGGCTCACCCTGGTTAGAGGCGCGGAGCACAGACTGATCTTCAGGGATCACACCAACCAATTTAATGCGCAGGATCTCCAGCACATCTTCCATACTCAGCATATCGCCTCTGCTCACACGGCCCGGATTATAACGGGTCAGCAGCAGGTGCTCTTTAATCGGTTCTTCACCATTTTCAGCACGGCGTGATTTTGAGGCCAGAATACCTAAAATTCGGTCAGAGTCGCGCACTGAAGAAACTTCCGGGTTAGTGGTGATAATGGCTTCATCAGCGAAATAGAGCGCCATCAGTGCACCTGTTTCGATACCGGCGGGGGAGTCACAGACAATAAATTCGAAGTCCATCGCTTTAAGATCGTCGAGAACTTTGGCGACACCTTCGCGGGTGAGTGCGTCTTTATCGCGTGTTTGCGAAGCAGGAAGAATAAACAGGTTCTCAGTACGTTTGTCCTTAATTAACGCCTGATTTAATGTAGCATCACCCTGAATGACGTTAACGAAGTCGTATACGACGCGGCGCTCACAACCCATAATCAGATCGAGATTACGCAGGCCAATATCAAAATCGATAACGACAGTTTTCTTTCCCTTCTGGGCCAAACCAGTAGCGATGGCCGCGCTGGAGGTGGTTTTGCCGACGCCACCTTTACCCGAAGTAACAACAATAATGCGTGCCATAGAAATTCCTTGTTAAAAAGGGATCAATTTAACGGTTGAACTGACAAAGCGTTATCTGCCAGCCGCAGACGTGCCGCTTTGCCATAAAATTCTGCCGGGATTTTATCACTCAGCCAGTAAACACCTGCAATAGATACCAGTTCTGCCGTCAGGTTGGTACAAAATATTTGTGCTTCACGATCACCCGCTGCTCCCGCAAGCGCACGACCACGCATCATGCCATACACATGAATATTGCCATCGGCGATGAGTTCTGCACCAGCACTGACGTGATTAGTCACTATTAGATCACATTGTGGAGCATAAATTCGCTGACCGGAACGTACGGGAACATCTATTAATCGCGTTTTTGTGATGGGGTTAGCGTTTTGCACCGGAGTGGCTGGGGTAATAACCTCAGCAGGGCGGGAACGCGCAACTTTCTCTTTACCTTCAGTCAGTAAGGGAAGCCCCATCTCATCAATTTCAGCTTTCAGTGAGGCATCTTTACAGCCGCTGACGCCAATAATGCGCAAACCTGTGGATGACACTGCTTTTTGTAGCGCAGACCAGTTAACCGGGCTTTCAAGGTCACCGACATTGATAACCACTGGTGCATGTCGTAAAAAAGCAGGAGCTTGCGCGATTTTGTCTTCCAACGCCTGACGAATAACCTCTGGTTCAGCCTCATGTAAATGAACCACTGATAAGGTGAAGCTGCTGCCTTTAAGCTCGATTGGCGTGTTTGACATCCTGGCCTTACTCAATTAGCTAATTATCTTCCCGGTATGGGGAGATATTCCGAAGTCCAGAAGGCATGTTATAGTCACTATTATATTCAGGCAAGTCACCATCCCATTAATTCAGAGTAAATGTATGCTTTGTGTGATCTATAGAAGTAGTAAACGTGATCAGACCTATTTATATGTCGAAAAAAAAGACGATTTTTCACGTGTTCCCGAAGAGCTGATGCAGGGATTCGGTAAACCACAACTGGCGATGATTCTGCCGTTGGACGGGCGTAAAAAATTAGTCAATGCTGATATTGAAAAAGTGAAAAAGGCGTTAACCGAGCAGGGATATTATTTGCAGTTACCGCCACCACCAGAAGATTTACTGAAACAGCATCTTTCTTTGACCGGGCATATCCGTACAGAGAGTGATCAATAACGGGTAGTCTCCAGGTCATTCCTGAATATCACTTAGCGTAGGGGAAAACTATGTACCAACATCATAACTGGCAAGGTGCGCTGCTCGATTACCCGGTAAGTAAGGTTGTTTGTGTCGGCAGTAATTATGCCAAACACATCAAGGAGATGGGCAGCGAGACGCCAGAGGAACCGGTGTTGTTTATCAAACCGGAAACGGCATTGTGCGATCTCCGTCAGCCGCTGGCTATCCCGAGCGATCTTGGTGCTGTCCATCATGAAGTTGAACTGGCTGTACTGATTGGTGCGACCCTGCGTCAGGCCACAGAAGAGCATGTACGCAAAGCCATTGCGGGTTATGGCGTTGCGTTAGATCTGACGCTGCGTGATATTCAGGGAAAAATGAAAAAAGCAGGGCAACCGTGGGAAAAAGCGAAAGCCTTTGATAATTCTTGCCCAATTTCGGGGTTTATCCCTGTTGGGGAATTTGACGGTGATCCCCAGAATACATCATTAGGTTTGAAGGTGAACGGTCATGTGCGGCAGCAGGGAACTACTGCTGATATGATTCATCAAATTGTTCCGCTTATCGCTTATATGAGTAAGTTCTTCACCCTGAGAGCGGGGGATGTCGTACTGACTGGAACGCCAGAAGGCGTAGGTCCCCTGGTGAGTGGCGATGAGCTGGAAATCAACGTCAATGGTCATTATTTGATCACTCGCGTATTGTAATATCTTGTATACAGATTCTGCCGCTCTTTGGGGCGGCAATACTTGCATCGATCTTACGAAGTGGTTATAAGAAGCGCCTTTATAGCAATGGTGGATACCCTGATGAGCGACATACCTTTTTGGCAAACTAAGACCCTGGAAGACATGACTGATGCCGAATGGGAGTCGTTGTGCGATGGCTGTGGTCAATGTTGCCTGCACAAACTGATGGATGAAGATACCGACGAGATCTATTTCACCAACGTCGCCTGCCGCCAGTTGAACATCAAAACCTGTCAGTGCCGCAACTACGAACGTCGCTTCGAATATGAACCAGACTGCATTAAATTAACGCGGGAAAACTTGCCCACATTTGAATGGCTACCTGTGACGTGTGCTTACCGACTGCTTGCAGAAGGTCAACCGTTGCCGAAGTGGCATCCACTGATTGTCGGTTCGAAAGCAGCAATGCACGCAGAGCGTATTTCTGTTCGTCATATCGCAGTAAAAGAAAGCGAAGTTGTCGACTGGCAGGACCACATCTTAAATAAACCTGACTGGGCGCAGTGAATTCGCCCGTCCATTATTTCCTCTCTTGATATAATCAGAAATCTATTTTCACTTCAGGGATGGTTTATGGTGGAAATAGATTTTTATTTTCTGAAAAACACATTTTTCTTAATGATATTTTGGTTGTTGAAATATAAACTGCTTATCATTAGCTTGCTTATATTTGTCATGCATCAGGTTGCATTTTCTGTATCTGCAGAGTATTTGGCCTTAGGCTTCCTCCCATTCACGACCAACGAAAACATTGTTTAAATGTCACTGATGTTCTGTCCTGCAACGTGAATTATTTAGAGCATAATAAATTGCATAAATAAATTTTCATCTATTTTGCATATATATCACGAAATTTGGCGTATACCTCTTTGGCATTAACCCTATTGCTTTTTAT
>ERZ1034915.1238-NODE-1238-length-14560-cov-7.828611_pt1 | contig 14560 bp, 19 predicted proteins | sample MGYA00520592_ERZ1034915 | MGnify/ENA primary metagenome ERZ1034915 (study PRJEB33766, sample SAMN09781787) | gut metagenome | biome: gut microbiome | host: Homo sapiens | place: Madagascar | study: EMG produced TPA metagenomics assembly of the PRJNA485056 data... | reverse complement strand
GAAATGCGTCGCGGATGTCAGCAGGCGGAAGAACAACTCAAAATGCTGATCGATTATCAGAATGAATATCGCAACACGTTGAGCAACGATATGAGTCAGGGGATCGCCAGTAATCGCTGGATTAACTATCAACAGTTTATCCAGACGCTGGAAAAAGCCATCACTCAGCATCGCCAACAACTTAACCAGTGGACGCAAAAAGTTGATATCGCGTTGAGCAGTTGGCGGGAGAAAAAACAACGTTTGCAGGCCTGGCAGACTCTCCAGGAACGGCAATCGACGGCGGCACTGTTGGCAGAAAACCGCCTCGACCAAAAAAAAATGGATGAATTCGCCCAGCGCGCCGCGATGAGGAAAAGCGATTGATTATACCAGCACTGATCACCACTGATGTGGACCTTACCACTCTACTTCCAGGTGCCAAAGACACTGATGTCGCGCAGGATTTTCTCGCCCTGGTGGCAGAGGCGTTAGGTACGGAAAAAACTGTTCTTTCTGCAGAAGAACAACCATTGCCAAAAGGCGTTCCGGCAAAACTGACAGAGAATGTGCTTGAGCTGTTGCCTGATGAAATGGCAGATAAGCTAAGTGTGTTGTCTTCTCTGACGAATACGTTGCCTGCTCCACTGAAAAGCAGCACACCGTTAGCTGCCCCACAATTATTTCGTCCGGGTGAAAAGGCCGCAGAAACAGAATCAACGGATGATGATGTTGCCGCACTCAGTGCGCTCTTTGCCATGCTGCCAGGCACATCCCCCGTTGCAGTGACGTCAGGTGAAAGTGCAGATACCGTGCAAACTGCGCAAAATAATGCTGAGTTAACTCAGTCAGTTAACGTACGTGCTGCCTTAGCCGATAAACCACAAAATGAATCTGCTGGTGAAGCGTTAACTGTGCCACTCGCCACGCCAGTCAACAATACTCAGCCAGACAACGTTCCGCACAGTCCGGTGGCGAATCCGCTGCCGCTAAACGCGGGGGATAATGTCGCGGCGCCACAGCCAACAGCAACCGTCATGATGACCAGTAGCAGTACCCCGCAGCCGCTTTCGCCAGCTTCATCGCCCGCGCCTGTGGTCAGCGCTCCGCTGGGTAGCCATGAATGGCAGCAGGCAATAAGCCAGCACATTACGTTATTTACCCGCCAGGGTCAGCAACGTGCAGAGCTTCGCTTACACCCGGAAGATCTGGGCCAGGTGCAAATCTCGCTAAAAATCGATGATAACCAGGCGCAAATCCAGATGGTTTCTGCTCATAGCCATGTCCGGGCCGCACTGGAAGCGGCATTGCCCGTTTTACGCACGCAACTGGCAGAGAGCGGTATCCAGTTGGGGCAGAGCAATATCAGTGGTGAGAGTTTTAACGGTCAGCAACATGCGTCTTCTCAGCAACCACAACATGCCCGTACGCCGCAAGCCGGTTTAAGTGCAGAAGATGAAGTCACACTGGCTGTTCCCGCTTCGCTGACACGTGTCGGTCATGGCGACGGCGCAGTAGATATTTTTGCTTAAAGGCAGAGATAGCGTGAATAACCCTGTCTTTTCCACGCTTTGTCACGCGCAGGACACGGGATAATCACGCTATAAGCTGTAGTGAAACAGGAATCTCACATCAAATGACTGACACCGCATCGGGCATAAAAAGCAAGCGTTCTCTCTGGGTGCCGCTGCTGGTATTCATCACTGTTATAGCCTGTATTAGCGCAGGCTATAGTTACTGGCGTTTGCAACATCCGCCCACCAGTAAAAAAGTCACGCCGCCGACATCACCTGTGTTTTACGCACTGGACACCTTTACGGTGAATCTCGGCGACGCCGACCGTGTTTTGTATATCGGTATTACATTGCGCCTGAAAGATGAAGCCACGCGTTCGCGTCTTAGTGAGTATCTGCCTGAAGTGCGCAGCCGTTTATTGCTGTTGTTTTCCCGTCAGGATGCCAGTGTGCTCTCAACGGAAGAAGGAAAACAGCAACTGATCAAGGCAATCAAAGAGACTCTGGCCGTTCCCCTTGTTGCCGGGCAACCTAAGCAGGACGTTACCGACGTTTTGTATACAGCCTTTATTCTGCGGTAGAGACATGGGTAATAGTATTCTTTCTCAGGCTGAAATCGATGCGCTGCTCAACGGAGACAGCGAGACCAAAGACGAACCTATAAGCGGTATCACTAATGAGAGTGATATTCGCCCGTATGATCCCAATACCCAGCGGCGAGTTGTGCGTGAGCGCTTGCAGGCACTGGAAATCATTAACGAGCGTTTTGCCCGTCATTTCCGTATGGGATTGTTCAACCTGCTACGCCGTAGCCCGGATATTACCGTCGGTGCGATTCGTATTCAGCCATATCACGAATTTGCCCGCAATTTGCCGGTGCCCACTAACCTTAACCTGATCCACCTTAAACCGTTACGTGGTACAGGGCTGGTGGTGTTCTCCCCTGCTTTGGTGTTTATCGCTGTCGATAACCTGTTTGGTGGTGACGGACGTTTCCCAACGAAGGTTGAAGGCCGGGAGTTTACTCACACCGAACAGCGTGTCATTAACCGCATGTTGAAGCTGGCCCTGGAAGGTTACCGCGACGCATGGAAAGCCATTAACCCGCTGGAAGTGGAGTATGTGCGTTCGGAAATGCAGGTGAAGTTCACCAATATCACCACCTCACCAAACGATATTGTGGTTAACACGCCATTTCATGTGGAGATTGGCAACCTGACTGGTGAATTTAATATCTGCCTGCCTTTCAGCATGATTGAGCCGTTGCGGGAGCTGCTGGTTAACCCGCCGTTGGAAAACTCGCGTCATGAAGATCAGAACTGGCGCAATAACCTGGTACGCCAGGTGCAGCACTCGCAACTGGAACTGGTGGCGAACTTTGCCGAAATTTCGCTGCGACTTTCGCAGATATTGAAGCTAAAACCTGGCGACGTTCTGCCAATAGAAAAACCTGACCGCATAATTGCCCATGTCGATGGCGTTCCGGTGCTGACCAGTCAGTACGGTACTCTCAACGGCCAATATGCGTTACGAATTGAACATTTGATTAACCCGATTTTGAATTCTCTGAACGAGGAACAGCCCAAATGAGTGACATGAATAATCCGGCCGATGAGAACAACGGCGCACTGGACGATCTGTGGGCTGAGGCATTAAGCGAGCAACAAACAACCAGTAGCAAAAGCGCTACCGATGCGGTGTTCCAGCAACTGGGTGGCGGTGACGTCAGCGGTACGTTGCAGGATATCGATCTAATTATGGATATTCCGGTGAAGCTGACGGTGGAGCTGGGCCGTACACGAATGACAATTAAGGAGTTGTTGCGCCTGACACAAGGTTCTGTAGTAGCTCTGGATGGTCTGGCTGGCGAACCGCTGGATATTCTGATTAATGGTTATCTGATTGCCCAGGGGGAAGTGGTGGTAGTTGCCGATAAATACGGCGTGCGGATCACCGATATCATTACACCTTCTGAACGTATGCGCCGCCTGAGCCGTTGATATGCAAACCCAGGCTACTGTCGTCCAACCTTCTGCCACCACGACTCCGTTACTACAGGTGAGTGGCGCATTGTTTGGCATTATTGTGTTGATACTGGCAGCAGCCTGGCTAATAAAACGGCTGGGATTCACCGCTAAAAATACGGGGGTCAATAGCCTGAAGGTCAGCGCCAGTGCTTCACTGGGAGCCCGTGAGCGGGTGGTTATTGTCGATGTCGAAGATGCCCGCCTGGTGTTGGGTGTTACCGCATCGCACATCAATTTGCTGCATACATTGCCGCCGGCAGCACCGCTGGACCAACCACCAGCAGTGGATTTTCCCAGCCTGATGAAAAATGTCCTTAAGCGGTCCGGGAGATCCTGATGCGCCGTTTGTTAACGCTTATTCCCGCCATTTTATGGCTGGTGACGCCTTGCGCACTGGCGCAATTGCCCGGCCTTGTCACCCAACCGTTGCCCGGTGGAGGACAAAGCTGGTCGTTACCGGTGCAGACGCTGGTGTTTATCACCTCGCTGACTTTTATTCCGGCCATTTTACTGATGATGACCAGCTTTACCCGCATCATCATCGTTTTTGGTTTGCTACGTAACGCCCTGGGAACGCCGTCTGCACCACCAAACCAGGTGCTGCTGGGGCTGGCGTTATTTTTGACCTTTTTTATTATGTCGCCGGTAATCGACAAAATTTACGTCGATGCATATCAGCCATTCAGTGAAGAGAAAATCTCCATGCAGGAAGCGCTGGAAAAAGGCGCTCAGCCGCTGCGTGAGTTTATGTTGCGCCAGACACGCGAAGCCGATCTTGCGTTATTTGCCCGGCTGGCCAATACCGGGCCGATTCAGGGACCGGAAGCCGTACCCATGCGTATTCTGCTGCCTGCTTATGTTACCAGTGAGCTGAAAACAGCATTCCAGATTGGTTTCACTATTTTTATTCCATTTTTGATTATCGATCTGGTCATTGCCAGCGTGCTGATGGCGCTGGGGATGATGATGGTGCCACCGGCCACTATCGCTCTGCCGTTTAAACTGATGTTGTTTGTGCTGGTGGATGGCTGGCAGCTGCTGGTCGGTTCGCTGGCCCAAAGCTTTTACAGTTAGGGAGCACTATGACACCCGAATCGGTGATGATGATGGGGACAGAAGCGATGAAAGTCGCACTGGCCCTTGCTGTCCCGCTGTTGCTGGTAGCGTTGGTCACAGGCTTAATTATTAGTATTTTGCAGGCTGCCACGCAGATCAACGAAATGACGTTATCGTTTATTCCCAAAATTGTGGCGGTGTTTATTGCCATTATTGTGGCAGGCCCCTGGATGCTAAGTTTATTGCTGGATTATGTGCGTACCCTTTTTAGCAATATCCCGTCGTTGATTGGTTAACAACACGATGATTCAACTGACCAGCGACCAATGGATGCAATGGCTGAGCCTCGGGTTTTGGCCACTGTTACGCGTACTGGCGTTGATCTCCACCGCTCCTATTCTCAGCGAACGCAGTGTGCCCAAACGGGCAAAGCTGGGGCTGGGATTGATGATTACACTGGCCATTGCACCGATGCTGCCGCCACACGATGTGCCCATTTTTTCTTATGCTGCCGTCTGGGTAGCGATACAGCAGATTTTGATAGGTATTGCGCTGGGCTTTACGATGCAGTTTGCATTTGCCGCCGTACGTACCGCCGGGGAGATTATCGGCCTGCAGATGGGGTTATCGTTTGCAACCTTTGTCGATCCTGCCAGTCATCTCAATATGCCCGTGCTGGCGCGCATTCTGGATATGCTGGTTTTGCTGCTATTTCTGACATTTAACGGTCACTTGTGGTTGATTTCGATTCTTGTCGATACCTTTCACACCTTGCCTATTGGCGGTGAACCGCTAAACAGTAATGCCTTTCTTGCCCTTACCCGTGCTGGTGGATTGATTTTCCTCAATGGGTTGATGCTGGCGTTACCGGTGATCACGCTATTATTAACGCTTAATCTGGCATTAGGCTTATTGAATAGAATGGCACCGCAGTTATCCGTTTTTGTTATTGGCTTCCCCCTGACACTGACCGTGGGAATTTCATTAATGGCGGCATTAATGCCATTAATTGCACCGTTCTGCGAACATTTATTTAGTGAAGTTTTTAATTTATTAGCTGATATTGTCAGCGAGATGCCTGTAAATAATTAACCATTCTTTTTATAGCATTATCCTAAGGATTATCTGAAAATTAATATCAGCAAACATCCACCAGGATATCGTTGCGTGGGTTTATTTGTTTTTATCTTCCTCACATAACGTAACATTTACTTTACTTTGAGATGATTCCTGGCAAATTATAGGTAACTTTACGGGATAGTAAGTTGCCTGAAAAATCGCGTAAAGCGTCACCTGAGGTCATTAATTATTTCTACAACGATATTCAGGTAAGGGGAATTATCGTTACGCATTGAGTGAGGGTATGCCATGTCAACGATTATTATGGATCTATGCAGTTACACCCGGCTGGGTTTGACCGGGTATCTTGTTAGCAGAGGGGTTAAGAAAAGGGAAATCAACGACATCGAAAGCGTTGATCAACTTAAGGTCGCTTGTGACTTACATCATCCTTCAGTGGTGTTTATTAATGAAGACTGTTTTATCCATGACCCGGCAAGCAGTCAGCACATCAAGCAAATCATTAATCAACATCCCAACACTTTATTTATTGTATTTATGGCGATTGCCAATATCCATTTTGATGAGTATCTGCTTGTCCGCAAAAATTTATTGATCAGTTCCAAGTCGATTAAACCGGAATCTCTCGACGATATCCTTGGCGATATTCTGAAAAAAGAGGTCGATATTGCCAGTGTAATTAATTTACCCACGTTATCATTAAGTCGAACTGAATCAAGCATGTTACGTATGTGGATGGCAGGCCAGGGTACGATTCAGATTTCTGACCAGATGAATATCAAGGCTAAAACGGTATCGTCACACAAGGGAAATATTAAACGTAAGATTAAAACGCATAATAAACAGGTTATTTATCATGTGGTACGTTTAACAGACAATGTAACTAACGGTATATTTGTTAATATGCGCTAATAGCTGCTGACTGGTGGCTACACCACCAGTCAGATGTACTCGCTGCCCTATTCCATTTTCTCGACAAAAATACCATCCGGGTGCCCTGACTCATTAAAGAACCAGATACCGAGCGGGTAGTCTTCCAGCGAAACCAGGTACATTGTGCCTTCGTTAAATTCTTCTACCGCCAGTACCACGCCAGGACGACGAGGGCCGCCATCCGTTTTGACTGTTACCCGATCATTCACCTTCATCAATGTCTCCTCCTGTTGCTTTCTGCCAGTTTAGAACAAATCGAATTATCTGACAGTGGCAGTTGGGCCGATTGGTGATTTTCTCAACGGTCTATACTTAAGCCATACTGGTCAGGCCCGGAACAAACTCACGGTTGCAAGAGGTACAGACATGAAAACCGCGAAAGAGTATAGCGATACAGCTAAACGCGAAGTCAGCGTTGACGTTGATGCCCTGCTGGCTGCCATCAATGAGATTAGCGAAGGCGAAGTCCATCGTAGCGGAAATGATCCTGAGAAGGTCAGTGTGGATGGCCGTGAATACCATACATGGCGTGAATTAGCCGATGCCTTTGAGCTGGACATTCATGACTTTAGCATTACGGAAATTAATCGTTGATTTGCCATAAAAAAATCCCGATCCTGTGAAGGATCGGGAGGAAACTTGCTTATGCAAGAAGCACTTGAAAATTCGTTACACCAGGAAATCTGATGTGCGGATTACCTTATATGCAATTTTTTTGCCTGACAAGCAAATATTTACACCGTGAATGATTAATAACCTTAATGGATGAGCGGGTAAATGCCCACAGGCTAGATGTGGTCTGGGATGCGCGGAATCGATACCAGAAGAATATATTTTTTACCGTTTCGCTTTTAAGAGTCGTCTGCCAACCGGAGAAACGTATCGCTATGTTGTCAGTGAATGATCCCCTACTGATCTTTACCGATCTTGATGGCACATTGTTAGATAGCCATACCTATGACTGGCAACCTGCTGCACCGTGGTTATATCGTCTGCGTGAAAGAAATATCCCGCTGATTTTGTGCAGTAGCAAAACTGCAGCGGAAATGTTGCATTTGCAGCAAACATTAGGATTGCAGGGTTTACCGCTAATTGCGGAGAACGGTGCCGTGGTCCAGCTTGATGCACACTGGCAAACTCAGCCGCATTACCCACGACGGATAAACGGTATCAGCCATAGTGAAATCCACATCGTGCTCAATAGCCTACGCGAGAAAATGCATTTCAAATTCACCACCTTTGATGATGTTGATGAACAAACCATTGTTGACTGGACCGGGCTTAACCGCACACAAGCCGCACTGACACGGTTGCATGAAGCCTCGGTATCATTGATCTGGCGTGACAGTGACGAACGAATGACGCTGTTTGCCGACCAGTTGGAGCAAATGGGCTTACAGTTTGTACACGGCGCGCGCTTCTGGCATGTACTGGATGCCAGCGTCGGCAAAGATCAGGCGGCGAATGAGTTAATTGCCATCTACCAGCAGCTCTGGCAGAAACGCCCCGCTACCCTGGGTCTCGGTGACGGACCGAACGACGCCCCATTGCTGGATGTAATGGATTACGCGGTTGTGGTGAAGGGGCTGAATCGAGAAGGAGTGCATTTACAACACATCGAACCTTCACGTGTGTATCGCACACAACATGAAGGGCCGGAAGGCTGGCGCGAAGGCCTGGATTATTTTTTATCCTCTGACAAAGGTTGATCACTGGCACACACGCGATTTCGTCCGGCCTGTTTTGCCAGATAGAGGCGACCATCTGCCAGTGACTGCAACTGTTCAAAATCGTAATCTCCCGTTTCTTCGGTACTGCTCACCCCCAGCGAGGCGCTAATCCGCAGCGTAGTGCTCCTGGCGATCAATATCTCTTTTTCATTCAGACGCAGACGAATACGCTCGGCAATTTCTTGTGCCTGCGCCAGATTAGCGCAAGGCAGCACGATACAGAACTCTTCCCCTCCTACTCGCCCGGCAACGTCTTGTGCACGCAGAGAGCGGCTGATAAGTCCTGCGGCATGAGAAAGTACCCGATCACCTGCCTGATGACCAAATCGGTCATTTATGCTTTTGAAATGATCGAGATCCACCTGAATAACCGAGAAGGGTCGTTGATTTTCCCGGCACTCCTGAGCAAGAAAACGCGCTTTTTCAAACAGGGCACCACGGTTATAGAGACGGGTTAAGGTGTCATGCCAGGCTTGCCATTGCAGCGAACTTTGTAGCACAAACATATTGCTGACCATCTTGCGAATCACTATCCAGGAGATAATCAACATGGTGGTAAACAGTGCCCAAAGCAGGGTTAGTGCAATACTGATACTACCAAAATCGCCATGAACACCTTCTTGTAACGTATGCACACGCACTAATACGCCGTCGAAATGATCCAACCGTTCCCAGCTGATAAATCGACTGTTCATTCTGATGCCACCCTGCGTATCGTGTTCGATATCCTGTGCCAGTAATGCCCGTTCCCGATCGTCAAAGGTGTTTATTTTCCGTTGTTCTGGCGTAGAGGTGGTCAGCAAATTAAGTTTGCTGTCGTAGAGCTGGTATTCGCCGTCGGTGTCATTATGGGTAGCATTTACCAGCAGAGATCGCATTGCCGCCAGTGGAATGCTCATTGCCAGGACACCATGCCAGTATCCCTGGTTATCCAGGGGAATGCTGGCGGTAATTTGTGGTTTAGTCTCGTTAGTGTGATCACCGGGGGTACTAAACCAGCGCACTCCGCGCGATTTGTTCATGCGCTCAGACTGTTCGTTAAACCAGGGCTGAGTAACGAAGTCGAAGTAGCGGGTTAAAATATCTTTGCTGTTTGACGTGGGTTGAGTGGAGAGGAAAAAACCGGCACGTGAAACATACATGGCCTGTTGTGCTGCCGCCCCCGGAGCGTGCGACAAACGCAGCAGATACCCCACTTCCAGCGCCGCCGTCAGTTCATTATGTAAATCATCATCCGCTCGTGAGAGAAGATTGCTCTGGCTGACAAAATCATCAGACACACCATTGATCATCAGTGTACGGCGACGATCGAGACCAATTTGCCAGTAACGCTTATTTCGATTTTGTTGGAATTGGGTAATGGCATTTTGTAGTGCCGAGAAGTTCAGCGGCGTCATCAGTGCTTCGTGCATACCATTACGCAAAAACAGAAGTTTATCGACGTTATATTGCAGTTGTTTATCTAATGCGTTGGCAACATTTTCCAGATGATTTCGCTGACTGGAGATATAAGCATCTTCCAGTACCACCACTTCTCGCCAGGTCAGCAATGTGGAGCAAAGCAAAACAACCACAAAGCAAATATTAACGATATTGCCTGGCCCAAGACGGCGCGCCAGCTTTTTATGCCAGCTTCTGTTTTCCACTGATGTCTGGTGAACCACCGGAGCACTCCCAACTTCTTTTTTATAATTCTGGCATAAGCAAACAATGTCGTGAGGCCACGAGCCACTCTTTTATCTCTGTAAAGCAAAACGCCTGGCATTAACCAGGCGTTTATGCGTCAGGCTTCTTCGAGTCGCCTCTCATCACCAGCTTGCAGTTCGCTTTCATGAAAGGCTTCACGTTGTACCGCGAAACCATCATACCAGCGACATTCCACCATGCCACTGGAATATCCGGTGACGATCATGCGAGGACCACCCTGTTTGACGATTACTTCATCACTGACCAAAAAGCGCATACCTGCCTCCTCTATCATGTGAAACTTTTTCACCTTAGACGACGATGGCAGATTTTGCATAATTTCTACTTCAACAATTAATGCGCAACGCCCCGCACGCGGGCCACGGCTTTAACGGCCATAAGAACAATCCCGCCAATGATAAACCCCAGTACCAGATTCACGGCTGTAGGCAGGATCATCGCCACCACTGCGCCTTGCTGAGTGGCGAAATGTTCAATTGCATGAGCAAGCGGCGCAATGCCATGTACCACAATGCCGCCACCAACCAGGAACATCGCCAGTGTGCCCACTATCGACAATGCTTTCATCAACCAGGGCGCGATCACCAACAAGGCTTTCCCCATAGCTTGTACAATCACACTGGATTTCTCAGCCAACCAGTAGCCCAAATCGTCCAGTTTCACGATCATACCTACCAATCCATAAACCCCCAGCGTGACCACCAGCGCAATACCGGAAAGCACCAATACCTGATTTAACAATGGCGCTTCAGCTACAATCCCTAAGGTGATCGCCACAATCTCCGCCGAAAGAATAAAGTCGGTACGTACCGCACCTTTGATTTTATCTTTTTCAAAGGTAAGAGGGTCTTGCGCCGCCAGCTCCTCCAGGCGTTTTTGTCGTTCTGCCGGGCTTTCCTGATGCTTTCTCGCCTCAAGCATATGCATGACTTTCTCTACCCCTTCAAAGCAGAGAAACGCACCACCAATCATCAATAGCGGTGTAATCGCCCAGGGAATAAACGCACTGATCAGTAACGCCAGGGGCACGAGGATCACTTTGTTTATGAGTGAACCTTTTGCCACACTCCAGACCACCGGCAATTCGCGGTTGGCCCGCACACCTGTAACTTGTTGGGCGTTGAGTGATAAATCATCCCCCAGCACTCCGGCGGTTTTCTTTGCCGCCAGTTTCCCCATGACGGAAATATCGTCCAGCAATGTGGCGATATCGTCGAGTAATGTAAGTAAGCTACTTCCTGCCAAAGTTTATCCCTCTATCTATTTCTGTTGATGCCATAGTATGAATCAAATCGTGCCCGGCTGACACCTGCGCCATTCGTCAACACTTTTTTAACAATGCGTGGCAATTATAACACTCGCCAGCGTTATCATTTTAACGTTAACTATATTCCACCTTGTTATTCCCTCCGTGAGGATGTATGCGTTTTCGGCAGTTATTACCACTTTTTAGCGCGCTATTTGCGCTCTATATCATTTGGGGTTCGACCTATTTTGTTATTCGCATTGGGGTGGAGAGTTGGCCTCCGTTAATGATGGCGGGTGTGCGTTTTCTGGCAGCGGGCATACTGCTGATGACGTTTTTGTTACTACGCGGGCATAAACTGCCGCCCATGCGCCCGCTTCTTAACGCCGCATTAATTGGTGTTCTTTTGCTGGCGGTAGGGAATGGTCTGGTGACAGTGGCGGAACATCAGAATGTGCCATCAGGAATTGCTGCTGTGGTGGTTGCGACTGTGCCACTGTTCACGCTTTGCTTTAGTCGTTTTTTCGGTATCAAAACACGCAAGCTGGAGTGGCTTGGTATCGCAATTGGTCTTGCTGGCATTGTAATGCTTAACAGCGGAGGTAACCTGAGTGGTAATCCGTGGGGTGCCGTGTTGATTTTGATTGGCTCAATCAGTTGGGCATTTGGTTCGGTGTACGGTTCACGAATTACCCTTCCGGTTGGGATGATGGCGGGGGCAGTTGAAATGCTGGCGGCAGGCATTGTACTGATGAGTGCGTCGATGCTATCCGGCGAAAAATTGACTGCCACGCCGACTCTTTCAGGTTTTCTGGCGGTGGGGTATTTAGCAATTTTTGGCTCGATTATTGCCATTAACGCTTATATGTATCTGATTCGTAACGTTAGCCCGGCTCTGGCAACCAGTTACGCTTACGTCAATCCGGTGGTAGCTGTACTGCTGGGGACTGGATTTGCTGGTGAAAAACTCGCCCCGATTGAGTGGCTGGCACTGGGGGTAATTGTGTTTGCCGTGTTGCTGGTGACGCTGGGAAAATATCTGTTACCGGATAAATCCGCTGCGGTTTGTGCTCCCACGGGCAAACATTCAGAGTAATTGAATACCGAGAGTGTCGATCTGCGCGTCGGCGTCAGCGCCGCAGATCCACTCTTCTAAGCGCTCAGATAACGCGGCGTCACTGAGTTTTTCTCGCCCCCGCAACGCACACTCCCAGACGATCAACACTCGCCAGCCAAGCGCCTGCAAACGCACCTGGTCACGACGATCACGCTCAACATTTTTGCCAATCTTTTCCAGCCAGAACGCCGTGCGTGTCGCCGGAACTTTAAACAGGTGACAATGATGCTGGTGCCAGAAACAGCCATGGGTAAATATAACGCACTGATAATCATCAATAATAAAATCAGGTTTGCCTGGCAGCGAGGCGTCCTGAACGCGATACGGTATACCAAGCTCGTTAAGCACACTGGCAAGACGCTTTTCGATGGCGGTGTCGCGGGTCGCGATGGCCCGCATGTTTTTGCTACGTGTGGCTTTATCGTGAACATCGGCCATTTGCAACGTCCTTATGCTGATGATTTATCGAGTAAATGTGCAGATAACGTTTTGATCCAACGAATCATAGTCGCCGTTTAATTCCGCACTCAACTTCGCCATAAACGTCACGAGGAAATCCGCATTTTTCCGGGCGAGTTGTTTACCCAGTGGGGTTTGCATGGTTTCCGGTAAGGTTAATAGCTTCATCTGAAAATGGTCGAGAGCATACTGTTTGTCGTTCAGTGAGCGATGCAGGGCGAAGGGATCGTTGGCATCAAACAGTGCCACCCCCAGTGCGCCAGAAACAGCAAATACCCGTGCCAGACCAATCGCCCCCAGCGCCTCCAGTCTGTCTGCATCCTGAACTATTTTCGCTTCCAGGCTTTGCGGGGGGATTTTTGCGCTAAAGCTATGCGCTTCAATGGCATGGCACACCGCCGGGATTTTATCAGCCGGAAACAGGGGAAATTGTTGCCTGAGCACGCGCGCCGTCTCTTGCGCAGCAAGGATAGATGAGCGATGACGTTCGGGATGATTTTTCGCCAGACTGATCAGATCGTGAAAGTAACAGGCGGTCAGGATCACCAACTTATCGACGGGATGATCTGCCGCCAGTTTTTGCGATGTCGCCCAGACACGGCGAAAGTGAGCGATGTCATGGGCGGCATCAAGCTGTTGGTGATGGCGCGTGAGCCAGGATTCAAATTGCGTTTGCCAGTGTGATATGTCCATTGCGCCTCCGAATGTTTACGCAAGGCCACCTTAGCAATTTTCAGCCTTTGCTTCACCTGCGGCAGTTGCGTGGTCCGGTATACCAGGCGATGCCACCAAGGATTGCACCTACCAGGGCAAATATCATAAAGCCCAGCAATGCACCCAGCCATTTTCCACTGGTGGAACCTAAATCGCTTTCGAAGCCAGCGATAGGCGCAGACTGTAGTGAGCTGATGGTCCAGATATAACGCACCATCGCCCATGCAAAGTAGATGCACCAGGCATAAAAGGCACATAGCGCCAGTTTGCCACCGGGGCTACGCGAGGTTCTTGTTTCCATAGATTTGACGCTCTCCATTTATGTTGTTACCCATAACACAAGCCCTCTCATTTTATGTGAAGTAACTCACGCTTTTCTACCCTTTTGCCTTTGCTTGTTACACAATTCATACACCCACTAAATAAATTAATGAGTAGATATTGTATTAAGTGGGGTGATATCAGGCTTTTTTGCTTTAAGTATCGCCGGGGTCTGGTTGGTAATATTTATTGCAGAAATATTACCAACGTTTGTATTCGGACTTTGGCTTTCACATTTTGTATGCAATGATAGCCCGGTTATTAGCCTTTTATCATCTACAATCTGTTACTACCCTATTTACCGACATTAATTTGTCGGTTTTTTTTCGCACAAAGATATTAAAAGACCCGTTAACCCCTTCTTGATTGTATTATTTTTATTGCTTGCATGAATGTATTCATAAAAACAATAACTTATTGATATATATACCATACATAATGTAAATACATCGAAACACAATCATTATATTTAAATTATAAATAGCGCAATAGAAACATTTTGCAATACTTTAAATAGAATTGTTACATGCAAGTCTTAAAATAAAATGAACTTCATAGAATAGTATCCAAACGTGCTCTTTTTTGGATAACAGCACTTTATCTATATATTCATAGAAATTATTATCACAAGGGAATACATAATGAAAAGAAAAGTTCTGGCAATGCTGGTCCCGGCA
>ERZ1034915.1236-NODE-1236-length-14569-cov-13.248863_pt1 | contig 14569 bp, 23 predicted proteins | sample MGYA00520592_ERZ1034915 | MGnify/ENA primary metagenome ERZ1034915 (study PRJEB33766, sample SAMN09781787) | gut metagenome | biome: gut microbiome | host: Homo sapiens | place: Madagascar | study: EMG produced TPA metagenomics assembly of the PRJNA485056 data... | reverse complement strand
AAAAAATATTAGGCTGATTTTATCAACGTCAATCCTCTAAAATTCAATTCCCTTTCGGTAGTGCCCGCATAATTGCACAATGCCGTTATTGCATCATGGAGTGTCATTCCTCCAAATCCGAATAATGTAGCCGGGTCGGAAGTGAGACTATCCAATATGTTTGAGCCGCATCTATAAAATTTCACTGATGTCACACCACTGATAGATTGGGCTTTGGCAATAAAATCATCCATATTATCATTTTCAGCCTTGCAGACCCAATATTTATATGTTGTTCCGCTTGGATTTTCTATTAAGCACAATATGGATTGATTGTCAAATGTAGGAGCTTCCGAATCTGTATTTTCTCCATTATAATTCGTCATTGTGGCGTTAATGTCATTCTTTTCAGATATGTTCCACCCGTCTTGATTGATTCTGTTGGCAAGTGATTGGAATTTCTTTCCGTGGGCATCTGACGGATAATAAAGCATAACCCGTTGAATATACATATGAATCATCTCATGTATCAATGTGTTTTCCCAATCTTTTTCCGAACGTGAATATTTGTTGGATATGCTCAATACACCGTTTTTATTTCTGATGCTGAAAATCTTGTGATTAAAAGGATTGTATTTACCATCAAGAAAATACTCCCCCAATTTCCTGCTTGGAAGAGGAATCACCCTAAAGGTGGGAAAGGGAAGTTTCCCATTAAAATATTTGGCGTTGTAGAACCTGAATTTTTCAGTCACCCATTGCTCATTTGGAATCATTTCAACCTAAACAATTTATTATAAATAGAGGAAAATATAAACAAATTAATTAACTTTTTTGAAATATTCTTGATATTTTTCAAAATCTCTTCTATTTATTAATAGAAAAAGTTAATATCTTATTTAGATTATGAAACGGGCTTATAAATACAAAATTAAACCGACTGTGAAACAGCAACATATGCTGTCTCAGTTCTTCGGTTGTGCCCGGTTCATTTACAATTGGGGGCTTGACCGTAAGGTCAAAGCCTACAAAGAATCTAAAAAGAATGTTACCTATATCCAACTTGCTAAGGAATTGACGGCATTGAAGAAAGAGGATAGCCACAGGTGGTTAAACGATTGCTCAAATGAAGCATTGCAGCAATCATTGCGCTGCCTTGACAACGCCTATACAAACTTCTTTCGTACCAAGAAGGGATTTCCAAAGTTCAAGTCAAAGAAAAATGCAAAAGATGTATGCAAATTCATTAATGCCGTGAGGCTCGACTTTGAACAATCAAAGGTTAAAATTCCTAAGATTGGATGGGTCAAACTATGCCCTAACAAGAAGTTTGACTTGGGTGTCTGCAAGTTGGGAACATTGACCGTGAGTAGGGATAAATGTGGAGATTACTGGTGTACAATTGTGGCCGATGACGGACAGCCGAACGTGCTGAAAGCCAAGGTACGGGAGGAGACTGCTGTTGGCATTGACCTTGGCATCAAGGACTACGCAATCCTTTCTGACGGTACGAAGTACGGAAATCCGAAGTTTTTGGAGAAAGGGCAGAAGACCCTTGCACGGTTGCAAAAGAAATTTGCAAAGTCACAAAAAGGCTCACATAGACATGAGATACTCCGAATCAAGGTGGCAAAACAGTTCAGAAAAATCACGAACAGACGTTCTGACTTCCTTCACAAACTGTCAACTGACCTCATTAAGAGGTTTGATACTATCTGCCTTGAGGACTTGAATGTCAGCGGTATGATGAAAAATCACAATGTTGCAAGGAGCATACAGTCAGCCGCATGGAGTGAGTTCGTAAGGCAACTTATTTATAAGGCAGAATGGTATGGGAAGAATCTTGTATTCATTGGCCGTTTCGACCCGTCAAGCCAAATATGTCACGTTTGTGGCCACCAAAACAAAGAGGTTAAAAACCTTAATGTCCGTGAATGGACATGCCCCGTTTGCGGGGCTCACCATGATAGGGATATAAACGCAGCGAAAAATATATTGCAGTTCGGCTTGCACCCGCAGGCATTGGTTGCATTCGAAAATAAAATCCCGCAGGAAGGCGGGATTCTGGACGGTGAGGGTAAAGACATAGGTCTCCCTATGAAACGTCAATATAGTAAATCCAAGTTGGCATAGTCAACTGGTATATAACTTCCTAGTTTTGTTTTAACCAAATAATTTTTGTATTTTTAAAACAAAACTTATTTTTTAATGGCAAACATTGCGTTTAGTAAGGAACAGGAAGATATATTTGAATATGCAGAGCATGGGGTGCTGAACATGATAGTTCAAGCAGTGGCAGGGGCTGGAAAAACAACAACTCTTGTTGAATGTGCCAACCGTATAGAAAATGACAAGAAAATATTGCTTCTTGCCCATAACCGCTCTACAAAAGACACTTTGAAAGAAAGAATTGGTGATAAGTCCAATGTTATGATTTGTACATTGCATGGGCTTGGATGGAGACTTTTTGTGGAACATTTTGATTTCACTCCCACAATAGAAGAAGATAAATATAGAAATTATATCAACAAAAATATCAATGCTCTTGGAAGTGAAGAATATCAAAACTTAAAAAAGCCATTGAAACTGCAATATAAATCCAATGTTTTTGAACTGATTGACAAATCCCGCTCAAACCTTAAGCAATCGGAAAAGGAGATTGCCAAAATGGCTAAGAAAAAATATGGAATGTCATTGATTGCTGATGAATGTGCATTTGTGGCGAAAGTTCTTAAATGGGGGCAATCCACTACAGATGTTGTTGATTATATGGATTTGTTATGGTTTCCGTCAGAATATGGTTATTTCACAAAGAAATATCTTGCTGATATAATAATGCTTGATGAGGCACAAGATGCCTCCTTGGCACAACAAGATGTTGTCAGCAGATGTTTTAAAAGGAACACAAGATTGTTTGCTTTTGGAGATGAGGACCAATGTATTAATTCATGGGCGGGTTCTGATACCGAGGCATTCAATCATCTTAAAGATTCGGATACTTTCCGTAGGGAAGCAAAAGAATTGCCTTTGACCACAAATTATCGTTGCGGAAAGAATATAATTGAATATGCCAAACATGTTGTCAATAATAATATTCATGCAAGAGATAATGCTCCCGATGGTGAAGTCAATTATGATATGCATCTTGATGATGTTAAAAATGGAGACATGATTCTTTGCAGAAACAGTGCCCCTTTAATGAAAGTATTCAATAAGGGAATGCAATTGGCAAAGAAAATGTATTTCAGAGGTGAGAGCATGGGAAAGAATCTACAGTCGGCAATAGACTGCGCCAATGGAAACACCATTGATGAGATTATTTTAAGTTTGAAACAAAGGTTGATTTCAATATGGGATTATTTGAATCAAGATGAGAATCTTGACCCAAAAGAGACAATGTTAGACCCGAAAATTGTTACGTTATATGACACAATCAAAACAATTGAGAATTTACCAAAAACAGTTGAAAATAGAAATGATTTTGAAAAATTCATAAAAGATGTTTTTTCCGATGAGGGCAAAGACGGAATCCAATTGTCAACAATCCATAAAGCAAAAGGGCTTGAGGCTGACAATGTATTTGTTATATGCCCATCATTAATTCCAAGTTCATTGGCAACATTGGATTGGCAAAGAAAAGAGGAACAACATTTGCTATATGTGATGGCCACCCGACCTAAGTTGTCTCTTAATTTCATATCGGAAAAAGAAATTGTCCCTTTCAAATGCTTTCAAAACGTCAATGCCTTTTATAATGAACTACTTATTATAAAACAGGAAGTCAATGAATCTAAAAAGGAAGAATAGAATGGAAAGTATCGGGAAAGATGCCTACACTCGTACAATTGTAGATAGAAGACACTTTCACGGATTGCCGGATAATCATTTGGAAAGCAATGGAGAAAGTGAAATATATTGGATAAAAAATTCCGAATTCCTTAATACTTGGGATAAAGGAGATTATCCGTTAATCATCAATGATAGTTGGAGAATGAAAGATGCTTAGAATATGGTAACAAAGATAATGAAAAATAGGTTGAATTATATTGATGTATGGAATTCTGGTAAAAGGAAATTTTCCCAAAGAGCATGTTTTCTCAAGAGGAAAAGTGCTTGTTTTAAAACAAAAATCAATTCAACTGCGTCTAAATTGCAAATAAAAATAGATTAACAAAAATGGTTACAAATATCAAAAAAGAAAGAAACCCTTATAGGACTGGAATGGATGATAATCACTCGTTTAGAGGTTTTTATCACACTTCTTATATTTTAACATACAAATCAAGAAATTTTCTATTAAAAAGAAATTTTGACACATCTTGTTTGGATTTACCAAGATGTGTAGATAAAAGTACAAAATTTTATTTAAAAAAGCAAATATGGCTTGTAGAAGTATTAAAAAACAAGGAGTAACTCCAATAGATACCTGGAATAGATATGGATTTCTTTTTGACTCATCAACACTAATGAGTTTAATTGATAGAAATGATGTTATGAGCAGAATATCATCAATTGAAAATATTGGCGAATACGAAAAAATAATATTATACAGATGAGACACAAATGTTATCAAATTGATGATTTTATAAGTCCCTTTTTTGAGGAGAAGGAAGTTACTAGATTATATGATGCTAATCTTGAACCAATTTATAAAATCATAAAATATGGAGATTTTTCGAGAAGGATTAAATTGCAAACACGCATCAAATTAAATGATAATTTTTTTCAAAAACCACCATTATTTAAATATAAATTTTGGAAAGGAAAAATATATTATACACAATTAGATTATGAGAAAAAATAGACACGGATGGTACAATGTGGATGATTTTGTGACAAAAGACGCTCGCTTTTTTATTGGAAAAGGTGAATTTAGACAAAAATATGGAGACACTCCAAGAGAAGGAATTTATAAAACATCCTCTTTAAGAGTTAGTAGTGAAGACATTAAAAGGAATTTTTTCAGAATACCTCAAACTTATAGTTATTCTTTTTGGAAAAACAATAAAAATTATGTATCTTTGCATTATGAAACAAAACATAACAGATTTTAGTAACATTCAGCTTTCCAGAGAAGATTCAAATATCTATGGAAATACAGACGGACTCTCGCTGCAAAACATATTTTACACCGAGAACGGATTCTTCCCGGCCATGTGGTGTTTCAGTTATGAGTCACGCACAAATGGCGACTACACTTTTGATGTACAGAAGATTTTGGATTATCTTCTTGATACATTTGATTCTGACGATTTGATGATTATTCCTTATTGGACCGAGATTCTCGGAAAGAAAGAGGAGCCGAAGACAGACCTTGGGCTTTGCGCAAGAATCAAGAGCCTTAATCTTTGCGTAAGATTTGATGAATCTCCTATGGATTCCTATATCCTCTTTGATATCAAGAGATACAACGAGATGATTGAATTTAAAAATTCAGTTCTTAAGTTTTATTTCCCTCCAAAGAGTGAGGAATGTAATTATTGGAAACTTTGTCAAAATAGTAACGGATATTATCTTGATAAGGGTAAAATCAAGCCGCCTAAGGATTTTGATATTGCCAAATTATACAATGATTCCTTTATTGAGGAGGATAAAAAGATAAAGGAGTTCATTAATAAGAAAGAAAAGAGCGGTCTTATCATTCTTCATGGTGAGCGTGGTACAGGTAAAAGTACATATATCAAACATTTGGTGGGTGAATTCACTGACAAGAAGTTTGTGTATGTATCATCCTCATTGATTAGGCTTTTCAGTCAGCCTGCTTTTCAGTCATTCCTCACAACACTTAATAATCACATCATTATTCTTGAGGATTGTGAGAATGCCATCAGAGACCGTAAATCCGGACAGTCTGATGATGATGCGGTTTCATTGCTCCTTAATCTTACCGATGGTATTCTTGGAGATGACCTTGAAATGAAATTCATATGCACATTCAATGATGATATGAAGAACATTGACCCCGCATTGCTCAGAAAGGGAAGACTTGTATCAAAATATGAATTCAAAGGTCTGGAAAAAGAAAAGGCTCAGTCCCTCCTTAAAGAACTTGGTCATGAGGTCATGCTCGAAAAGAACATCACTCTTGCCGACATTTTCAATTGGGGAGATGAAGATTATGATGTTAAAAAGAAATCTATTATATAAAAATGACTAAGCAAAATTTGATTACCGCTGAGGGAGTGGTAACACAAGCACTCCCCAACGTTATGTTCAGAGTTGATTTGGATAACGGATATAACATCTTGTGTGTTGCTTGCGGAAAAATGAGGCAAAATTATATTAAAGTCATAGAGGGGGATAGAGTAAAGGTTGAAATATCTCCATATGATTTGACAAGGGGAAGAATAATTTCCCGACTTTAATATTGCCTTTTCAAAAATAATTTTGTATATTTACAAAGAATAAAATAGGTGTGGAACGCACCTCTACGCTTGAGGAGATAAAGAAAGATATTAAGAAAATAATTTCTGAAAACCGTTCTTTATCAATGAATCAAGAAGCTGCTAATATTTAGATTGGCGGTAGTTCACAAAAGAACCTAATAAAAAATTAATTTATAATTATGGGTGATTTGATGAGACTCTTTACTGACTCTGATTATTTCGAGAATCAGTTTAACCATGCGGTTAAAAGTTATTTCGGTAATGTGGAATCCTCTTTGAAGAAAACTGATAAGGGATATGAACTTGTAGTTCCGGTCGCAGATGATGCAACCGCCAAAAATGTAACAGTTGATTTTGATGATGAGGATAGACTTTTGACTATCAAATATTCATACAAGTCAAAGAACTGTTCAACCACAACCACTATATCTGAAACTCTTCCTGAAGACGCTGATGCAGAAACACTTTCAGCATCTGTCTCTGACGGAAAACTTAAAGTCAGTGCTGATTTCCTTCCAAAAAAGGAAGTTGAGACTGATGAGGATACAAAGACGGTCAAAATCAATCGAATTTAGGCTAATGAACATTAATTCTTAGCAAAAGATAAAGGAGAGCGTTCAGCCCTCCTTTATTTTATTTATAACCTTTTGCATCAACATTTGAATAAAGAATTATTCTGCCATCGAAATTAGGGTGTGCCATCGCCAACCTTCCTTTATCAACCCAATTGTCAAGTTTATGTAACATATGAAGCAGATAATCAATGTTCGGGTCCTCCTTATTCGGCATAAGGATATGTAACCCTCCATTTGGTGTTGTATATTCATCAATTGGCTTCATTCCGCACATTGCTATGATTTTTTTACATTCGTCCCAAATCTTTGTGTCCGTTGAATCAATGTCTATGAAGAATTTCAACCTTTGACCTTTCCAATTCGGACCGTATTTAGGCTGTGCCGGAACAATCGCATCAGCATTGACATTTCTTGCATCCCCCCTCGGATACATTCTTCTGACTTTGATTATCTGTGCGTCTGTCATTTTGTCAGAACGTGAGTTAAGCGAAATATATGCCCTTGCGTTATTCTTTTCACAAGACGCTATTATTTGCGGTTTCAATTGTTCAAGTTCCTGTGCAGAGTGTATTCTCCATTTCTCAAAATACCAAGCCCCTGCATGATAATTACCCTGTCTGCGGTCATCATTTGGATTATCCTTGAGTCTTTTCACAATCTGAACAAAATAAAAATCATCTGGTGAATTGAATTCCATGAATTTCTCGGCACGGTCAAAATTGTCTATCATCTTCTTTTCCTCATCCATCCCGCAATCGGTTTTCAATGATTCCAACAAGTATGATTTAATGGATTCCTCCACTATCTTTCGTATGATTGATTCGTTTATAACTTTCTTAGCCATATTTTCTATAAAAAATTGATTTATCCATAAATAGTTTATTTTTAACATATATATTTCCCTAATGTTTTGCTTTTATAAAATATTTTTTGTATTTTAATTAAAATTTTAATAATATGGAAAATAATAAAGATTTGATTAAAATTCTTGCCGAGCATAAGGAGAAATATGGATTGTTGGGAGGAACAATCTTTTCCAAAGGATTCGCAATGGGATACAGCACAGCAATGGAGGAAGCCCGTGAAATGATGAACAAAATCAAGGAAGCCCTTGAGGACCTCAGAAAAAACATAGAAGATGACAACATCAAAGAAGAAACTGACAACAGTCTTTGATAAATATCTCTCCGTCTATCCGAATATGGAGGAACTTCAAGTTGTTCAAGGAAAATTTGATGATGAATTCAAACAAATGATGTTTCATTTTGACCTAATGGCTTCCAAACTTCCATATTTTGCTTATGACGGATGTGGAAAAATCGCAACAATTGTGTTACCCAAAACGGATTCAATCAATGCTGATAATATTCTAAATCTAATGGAAAACAACGGGATTGTTGGTTCAAAAATAAATACAAAAGCAACCATTGTAGCAAATGAATGAAAATGTTAGACAAGTAACTGATTTTGCCAATGATGTGAGGGAATTCGGTCCGATTGGAGAAATTGATTTATTGAACAGATTAAATCAAAGTTCTTTAACGGCAAAAGCCGAATCAATCGCCGATGACAAAAGATTTGTTCCCTTTGATATTGACATAATCCAATATAAAGAAGGGTTTGATGGTGATAAGGAAACAGTTCTCGAAAATCTTAGAAAAGGAAGAAAAGCAAGCACTCTTGCTGATTATGTCCTATATGAGGTAAAGACCGATACTTATGGTATGAAGTCAAGAAACATCTTCTATGAAGTATTCGACCATGGGAAACCGGGTTGTTTGGACAGGTCCAAGGCTGATTATCTATATTATGCATATATTGATGAAAACAAGAAAATAACTGAAATTTTTCTTATTAAAATGGAAACATTGAGATATTGGATTATGACGGAATTTGCAAACATCAACAAGGTTCCGTATTTCATCACAAAATATATGGATAGAAGAAAGGATAAGACCTGCGGGTATCTGATAAACGTTGATTATCTTTGTGCAAACACAATCGCCATTGACGGAATTAAGATACCACTTGCAACAAAATTACTATAAATAAAATTATGGAAGAAGATATTATTGAATATGATTTGGAGAATCTCCCTCCATTTGGAAGCCCGGAAAGAGAGAAAATAATAAAGGATGCCCAAAATATTCTTATTGTTAAAAGACATGAGTATGATAAGGCTCTTGATTTTGCGGCGAAAGTGAAACACAATGAATGTGAATATAATAAAAAATATGTTAAAATCACATCAGATTTTGATACGGAGGATATAACATATATGTATGTCGCTCGTTCTTTCACGTGTAGAGAATATGGCACAAGCGGTGAGTATGGCATCAATCTCAACGGCATGGGTTTTAACTGGTATTACTCCTCATACGAGGACGCAACATTTGCACATTTCTCTTGGTGGAAAGAAATACATGTGAAATTGGACAAACTTCATACCATCAAGGAAATCACGGAAGAAGAATTCAAATCCAAATTTAACGAGATGAGAGATGGCATGAAAAAGAAATTTGACGAATATCTTGAACTTGCCAAGAAAGATAAACTATAAAATCTTTTGTTGTTTTGAAAATCCAAAATCTTTTTGTATGTTTGCAATAGATTTTGGATTTTATTTTTTTATCTATGGTAACAGTAGTAATAATAATTGTCTATTTGATAGTAGGGCTGTTCTATGCCACGGCTTGCGAAGTGTTCGGAGAAAAACATCACGAATCATTGTTTTACTATCTTTTATGTAAAAGGGATGCTAAGACTTTTCTTAATACGAAGCAAAACGAGTGCAGTCCATTTTATTTTTTTATGCTGACAACATTGGTATGGCCTATTGTCTTTATTATCACAACACTTTTTTCAATAGGAAAATGGCTTCATAAGATAATGTTTGAAAAATTAATCAATTTGTTTAAGTAATATGTTTTTGGTTTTTTATATTATAATTGGACTGATTACCTCAGCGGTCATATCTTTTATTTGTCTAAAAGATTGTATATATGGTCGTGATGTCCGAGTTTCGGACCTTGATTTGCTTGGAGAAAATTGGGTGATAGTGGCCTTTGGGGGAGCGTTTTGGCCTGTGACAGTACTTATTGCTTCCGTTACCTATGGCTTTAAATTTTTATTTATCGGATTTTTTTATGGCATAATCAAGATAATCAATTGGATTAAAAATTTTAACAAGAAAGAAAATACAAAATAAATTTTTGACACATATGGAAAAATATTTTAAGGTTAACGCCGGCGGCATGTATTTCGAGGATGCCACGGTGAATGGTACGGAAGATATATCTTGGGAGGAACAAAGATACCTTATTGCCCCAAGAATGCCCCTTATGGTTTATGATGAAAAAGAAACGGAGCATAGATGGCAGTTTGAGATTGACCTTGAGTCAGGAAATATTATAAACTGGCCGAAAGGAACTACGGCAAGCACTTATTACAAAGTCCGTGACGAAGGCTCCTATGCCTTGCTTGATGAGAATCATAATGTGATTCATGAGGCATGTTGCTATGTCCCGAAAATTCTTGCCTATCTTGACGAGAAACAATACTACGGTTTCGGAGACTATATCATTTTGTCAATTGACGCTGACGGACATCTCAAGGATTTCCCACAAGGTGATGAATTGAAAAAACTGCTTGATGATTTCATTAACACCGAAAGTTTTTAATCATGTGTTGGACCGCAGATGAGGACAGATGCCTTCAGCCAATAATCGCCGAAGATGATGTGAAGGTTGTCAAGATATTGAAAGAAAGATTTTTTTCATCTCCTTTTTACCCGAACTTTCATTATACAATAAATGAAAATGCCCATCGCATACCAATAATTTTGGAACAAACATATTGGGTTAAGAATGATATCATCAATCAAGGATATCATTCAATGAGAATTACTCCAAACACAAGACTTGTATGGATTGAAGCAAAAGATTGTTATAAATGGCGTAACACTACATTTACACCTGATGAATGTTTGTTTGATGCAATCATTCCCAAAGGAACAAAATATTATGAAAACGAATGTGGCGAAATCGTTTCGGAAACAATCAGAATTATCGGAAAATCCAATACTGATGATTATGAAATACCGGTAATCCATATTGATTTTGACGTATTGTTAAAAGACGGAAACATTACAACCTATCTACAGTGCGTTGATTATGGTATTGTGAATGAAATAATAGGTATTAATGCATCTGCTTTCACAATATGTGAAGATGATAAAATCTTTGTATCAATAAGGAAGAAAGATTATAAAGAAGGGCATTACGCTGATGTAGTTAAAAATTTCGCTCTATTATTTGATGGGCTATATCTTTCCCTTTATTTCTATAATAAAAGCTTTCTTAATTTGATTGGGCAAAAATTCGGATTATCCCCCACATCAATATGGGTCCAAGGTACTTTCGGACCAGAGCAAGTATATTTCAACAGACAAGGTGCGGAATTCAACAAGGCTTGGATTCCCAAAATATTACATTGGGAAAATAAAGGTATTTTTTATAAATCAGAAAATTAATTAAAAGAATATGTGTTGGATTACAGAATCAGAGGCATGCCTTGACGGCAAGATAGCGGAAGAGGATATTCCTGTTATAAAAATTTTAACATCAGAGTTGATAGCCCCATTCTATTTTAATTTTGCATATGAATTAAATAAAAATACACCTTCATTGGCCATACATGTTGTTAATACTTATGATGATTATCAAATCAATTGGGGATATCACTCATTTAAATATGACCAAATTTTTTATGATTTGAATAGTGGCTTCTATTTTATTAATGGGTATAAAATTGCGCTTCGTAATAATTGGAGATTCTTTCACGCCGTGATTCCAAAAGGACAGAAGTATTACGTCAACGAAATCGGAGAATGTGTTTCTGAAAGTTTAAGGATACTAAAACAATATGACGATGATGAAATCATAGATGACTTATCCACAGTGAAACTTCTTGTATCGTCAAACGTTGTTAAGAATTATAATGACTGCACAAAGGATGAAATCAAAAACGCTGTCGGCATTTGTATAGACAATGATGAGGCAAACGAATATAGATTCTTGATGATAGATTATCCGCCAAATAATCAAAATATAAATGCATATTGGAATGGCAATCTTATTCATAATGGTACAATACTCCTTTTGAAAAAATATTTTGATTTTGAAATAATTGAATATGGATGGATGTATGAAGATTTCAGTCATTCCCTTAGCCCGCTTTTCAAAAAAGGTTTAAAGGTATGGGCTCCATCTTTTTGCAACGAAAAAATGGAAATTTGGCGCAATAAAAAAGAAATAAAGGATTAAAAACAAAATATCATGAAATATTTTCATACAATAACACCAATCTCCGATGAACGGAGAGAGAATAGGAAAAATGAGATTGATGCCTATATCAATGACATTAAAAAACAATTGTTCTCATTATATTGCGAAAAGGCATCGCTGGACATCAAAGCGGAGGATTATGTCGGAAAGAAATTCAAATTCAACTTCAATCCTTACCATTACGCAATCATTGACATCAAAGGAATTGATGCTGTGATTGACAGTGACGACACCAAGGAAAGAATATATATCGTATTCAATCTCAACACCCCATACACTGATATGTCCATGGATGCCATTACAAGAGCATGGGTGACAACCATGCTCCAAGACTTCTTCTCAGTGGAGAAAAGCGAACTCTATAAACTTGAGGAAATTTCAGATTGATATGGAAATGATTAATATAGCATATGAAATCAAAAATATTAATGACAGTGAAAGAAGAACAAATCTTTTTAAGATTTCTCATGATTTATATGTTGCCAAACAAAATATCCTCATCAAGGAATTGGAAGCCCTTTCATACAAAATCAAACTCAATGACTATAAGGACAAATGGTACAAATTCATAAATTATGATGAGGAAAACAGAAAGCAAATCAAATATTTTAACATTAAGGGCATAGAGGTATTCAATCCACTGAACCCTCTTGTCTGCTTGACACTGCATGAACCCGTGATTATCCTTTATGAAGATAAACAATGTGGGAAAACGGCAATAAAAGAAAATACTTTTAAGAACCGATTTTTCTTCAGTACGGAAAATTTCTTCGACAAGAAAAAATTCATGAAGGTCAAAGACATCACAGAAATCCCCAAAGTGGATTAATCAATCAAATTTTATTTATATATCAGATGATAACATTTGAGTAAGAATAAAAGTCCTTTCATATGGTTAATTAAAAATCATGGAAGGGACTTTTGCTTTTTAACAAACATTTTTGTATCTTTACCACATGAAAAATTATAACATGAAAATAAATTGGAAAAGAATCTTTGGAAAAAATTCTTCTTGTTCCGTTCTCGGTGATTATTTATTCAATCTTCTTTCTACTAATACCAGTGATTGCAATCTATAATTGCATCAATCTCAAATTCAATTTGGATAATGATGATTTGATTTAATCAATAACAGAAAAATATGTGGTGGTTTATTATTCTTGTTATTATCGGAGTTTTTTCTTTATTTTCTGATAATATCATTACACTTATCTATTATTGTTTTCATCATGCTGATGAAGATTATCATATAAGCCCATATGAAGATGGAGGAACCCCCTTGGAATTGAATTTCACCGAGGATTATAGACATTTTCATATAAGTGGGCTCAAACATCATGTCAATGAAAACAATTGGGGCACCTTCAATGGATATGCCATAGCTGAAATCAATAACCCTTATGATTCCAACGCCATTGCCATATATGAAAACAATGGTATTCTGTTAGGATATGTACCCAAGGGAAAAAATAAAACCTTGCATAAGTATATCTTAAACCATGGAGGAAAATCTCATGCCTATGGATTTGTCAGAGTATATCATGGACAAATAAGCGGTGAAGTTTGTGTCAGATGTAAAAACGGAGTGAAAGGCCCTAATATGTTCCCAATAAACAGAGATTATATCAATTTTGACGGAAAACGACCGGAATATAATCATATTGTGAATTATTATTATCATTCATCTGAACCAATAAGGAACATTAAGTTTCCACAACAATGGATAAACAAAAAGATATATTTCAATAGAGAGAAAATGCCTTTCTTTTTTTATAATTTCCTATCTTGGATTGAAGATAATGACGGACTTGTTTCATGCTCCCTTGATGATTGTGACATTATTATCAATTTTGATAATGAACTCCAATTATTCAATCAAAATGATATATACAAAAACAAACTTGTTGATGGCAATTCTTTTTTTGAAATAACAGAGACAAAATATACTGTGGATAAAATAGAAAAGTGGTCTTGAAAAATATCCAAAAATTCCCGGGAAAAATTTTCCGGGATTTTTCATTTCTTAAAAACACCCCTACCCCCTATGTAAATCCCACTTCGTAACTGTAATCCTATCTAAGACTTTTCTGTTTAATAAAAGACCTTGAGATTTTTTGAAAAATTCCTGGGAAAAATTTTTGACATTCCCATTTTATTTTTTTCTTTCCCCTATATGAAAATCGGTTTTGAATGTGTAATCCCTTTTGGAAATTTTAATAGATAGATTTTTTATTGAAAAGAATTTTATTTTTAAATAAAGGAAATTTTAATTATGGGATTTTTA
>ERZ1034915.1230-NODE-1230-length-14640-cov-3.733699_pt1 | contig 14640 bp, 23 predicted proteins | sample MGYA00520592_ERZ1034915 | MGnify/ENA primary metagenome ERZ1034915 (study PRJEB33766, sample SAMN09781787) | gut metagenome | biome: gut microbiome | host: Homo sapiens | place: Madagascar | study: EMG produced TPA metagenomics assembly of the PRJNA485056 data... | reverse complement strand
GGGACAACAATATCCCAATCTGGCCGAAAACCTTCTGGCATAGTGCCGATTGTCTTCATTTCGGACCAATGTTTATTAGGTTGTACTCGAATGCTTACAAAAACGCGGCCGAATTGATCGCGTGAATAATGGCTTGTGTTTATATCGCCTGCAATATTTAAAGGCAATAAATGCACCTCGGGTGCAGTGCAGACCGCGAGCTGTTTCCAATCACCCCATACTCCGGGGCCGCCGACCTGCGTCGGATTGCCGGTACGCACATACACACCGCCACCCGAAAAGGCGAAAATGACTTGTGAAATGGTATCAGCACCACCGTGAACGACGAGCATTTGGGAGAAAGCCTGCCATGATAGCTCCATAGCTGCTAAACGGTACATTCCTGATACCGTAACTGTGTCTAGGTCAGCATTATCGGGCAAAACCGCACTCCCCACTGCTCGCTTTGCCGTAGGCGCCCTTAAAATTTGAGAAAGGATGATGAAAATGAACAATGAAAAGCACTGCAGCGTCATTGACGCTGAGGGCAAGCACGTGACCTACGTGCTCGTAAAAATCCGTGACAAGCCGCTGGAGGATGGCGGCACGGAGCAGGTCGAGGAGGTGCAGAACTACACCTTAAAGGACGGCGAGCAGCTTGTCGATGCCTCGCCGCCGAGTATGCGTCAGCACGCCGGCAGCACCGGATTTATTTCGCCGATCTGGGGCGGCTCGGACTGGCGGGAGACCGCCACCGCCGACGAGATCGCCGCTTGGGAGCAGGAGCACCCGGCGCCGGAGGTCAAGCCGGCACCGATGAGCAACGCTGAGCTCGAGGCCGAGAACAAGCTGCTCAAGGCGCAGATCGCCGCGCAGAGCGACCGCGCGGATTTTGTAGAGGACTGCATCGCCGAGATGGCAATGCAGGTTTACGCAGAATAATGAACATTTTTAGACGTTTAGAAAGGTTGGTAATTATGATGTCTATGTTTTTTGCCCAGAGAGTAATCCTTGGCAAGACGGAGTTCGATGCTGTGCCCAAAGCACTCAAAAAGCAGGTAGCGGAGATCCTGATCGACTCCGGCCTGACGGAGATGGTACCGGCTGAGTTCGGCGGCACGAAGGAGTAAAATCATGTTCCGGATTGTGCTATAATGGCACAAAGGAGTGATTTTTATGACCGCAAAAATCGATTTGATCGCAAAGCTGACGGCTTTGATGCCGGAGTGTGCGCGTGAGATCATCAAGATCATGCGCGAGTATGATGTGCAGACCGCACAGGTGTACGACCGCAGCAATCTGCCGCGCCGGGTGGAGGCGTTCCTCGCCGCAAAGCGCATCGACGGCTGCCGCCCGAAGACGATCAAGGGCTATCGCGAGCGGCTCAAGATGTTCATGACGCAGTGCAGCAAGCCGGTGCAGCAGATCACGACCGACGACCTGCGCGAGTATCTCGCGTATCTCGTCTACGAGCGGCATTTGATGGACAACTCGGTGCAGGCGCACATCAACACGCTGCGGAGCTTCTTTTCGTGGCTCGTGGACGAGGATAACATCCGCAAGAGCCCGATGCGCAAGATCAAATCACTGAAAATCGATAAACTGCGGTCACGGCACCCGCTGACGGCTGAGCAGCTTGAGCTCGTGCGCGACGGCTGTAAGGGCTACAAGGAGAAGGCGCTCGTCGAGTTCCTTGTGTCCTCGGGCTGCCGCGCGTCCGAAGTCGCCGGTCTGCGCGTCGACAACATCGACTGGCGCGACCGCAAGTGCAAGGTCATCGGCAAGGGCAACAAGGAGCGAACGGTTTATTTTTCCGTCCGCGCGAAGCTCATGCTGCAGCTCTACATCGCGGAGCGCAGGGGCGGTGAGGCGCTCTTTGCATCGAGCAGGGCGCCATACGAGCCGCTCACCGACCGCGGCATTGAGAAGATGATCTCCAAGCTCGGCAAGCGGATCGGCATGGAGCGGCCGCTGTATCCGCATCTGATGCGGCATACCTTCGCGTCGCACGCGCTTAACTGCGGCATGGAGCTGACGATCATTCAGCACCTTTTGGGTCACAGCGACCCGAAAACGACGCTGATTTATGCGGAAATTGACCCAATTCGCGTGCAGTACGAATACAACAGAATGATTTGCTGAGAAGATACAAACGCAAAGGAGCGAAAATTATGTATTCCAACAACCTGGCGCGTGCCCAGTACAAGCACTGGCGTGCACAGCAGACCGGCGTGCTGGAGCTGCTGAGCGTGGAGGATAAGCAGCTGCTGGGGCTGTAAAAACAAGAAAAACCGCCTTGTAAGGCGGTTCATTGACAGAGTTCGGCGGCGTATGCTATAATACGAGCGGACGCTGTTACATATGGCGGTCAGACCTTCTTTTCCTTTCCCGCAGTCTGCGGCAGGAAGGAGGTGGCGCGAATGCAGAAGAAAGCATTTAGGCTTTTTATTTGTGCGGTCATTGTACTGTACATTTTCTGTATAAAAGCGCGATGACCGCTCGGCTGGCACCGAAACGGTCATCAATTTAATTGAAACGATCGTAAAGGTCTGACTGCTGTAACAGCGTCCCTTTGGTTATATTATAGCATACGCTCCGGCTTTGTCAAGAACGACAGGCCGGGGCGTTTTTATGTCCTCCGGCGGAAAGGATAATTATATGGAACATTATTTTTCCGTTTTTACGGATAAAGCAAACCTGCTCGGCGCAACAGTCGTTGCTGTTCTGGGCGGCGTGTTCGGCGCACACTGGCAGGTGTTTGTGCTGTTTTTTGCGCTCAATGTCGTGGATTTTTTCTATGGCTGGCTCAAAGGCAAGCAGACCGGCACGATCAACAGTGCGAAAGGTGCAGTCGGCATTATGAAAAAGGTCAGCTACTGGGTCGTGATCGCCATGGCATTCGGTGTGGCGCAGGTGTTGATCGACTTCGGCACGGAGATCGGCGCGCCGCTTGGCTTCCTTCATCTGATCGGCTGGTTTACGCTCGGTGTATATATCCTGAACGAGCTTACCAGTATTGTGGAAAATCTGGTCGTGCTGGGGTATGAGGTGCCGGAAATCTTCGTGCGCGGGCTGAATGCCGCACGCAAGGCCGTAGACGCAGCAGGGAACAAGATCATCCCGAAGGAGGAAACCCATGAACATTCATGATGCAAACTTAAAGCACAACGTCAACTGGTCGCACCGCAGCGGTACGTCCGAAATTATCCTGCACCACGCCGAGGCAAGCCACGCAAGCGTTGAGGATATCAACCAGTGGCATCTGGAGCGCGGCTGGGCGGGTATCGGCTACAACTACTACGTCCGCAAGGACGGCACCATCTGGCGCGGCCGTCCGGAGTGGGCGGTCGGCGCGCATGCGAAGGGCCACAACGACAAGTCCATAGGCATCTGTTGCGAGGGTGCCTATATGACGGAAACCATGCCTGCTGCACAGCTGGCTGCGCTCAAGGATCTCATCCGCGACATCATGAGCCGCTACGGCAAACTCAAGCTGCTGCGGCACAAGGACGTAAACGAAACCGACTGCCCGGGCGTAAACTTCCCATGGGCAGAGGTGCAGAAGTATGCCGAGCCGGAGAAGTCCGCGAAGAAGGAGGCCGACGAAGTGGTCGAAAAGAAAAAGGTCCTGCTGAACGGCAAGGAGTACACCTGCGAGTGCATCTGCCGCGATGATGTGAACTTCATCAAGATGCGGTCGCTCCAGCAGGCGGGATTTACTGTGGTTTACGATGCGGTGTGCCAGATGCCGGCCATTACCGCGCCGCAGTGCCGCACGTTCGTGCCGGACGGCACGCCGGACGTGCAGGCCGCCATCGACACCGTGCAGGAGGTTGCCGGTCTGGAGGAGCAGACTATCGAGTACCTGCTGCGGTATCAGTACGGCGAAGAGCTTGTGAAGAAGCTGGCAGCAGCCATGCAGAAGTAAATAGTAAACCCCTCTGGGAACTGGTTTTATACTGGCTCTCGGAGGGGCTGTTTTATTCAGTTGGCTTCGGCGTATCTCCGTCAAAGACTACATGAGCAAAACGGAAACGCTGCGTAACATCGGGATATTTCTTGCGGTCCACTTCGGAGGCGAACATATCATACGGTCGCGCATAAATTTTGAAGTCGCCATAGAGCGCCTGATAGATCACCAGCGGTTCGCCTGTTTCTGTATGCGTGGCGATGGCGAGAACTTGATATAGTTTGTTTTTGAAGTGCAGGTATTTCTCACCGACCAGAATTTTTCTTGTGTTCATCTATTTCTCCTCCTGTCTTTGCTATTCATCATAACATACCGGCAGGAAAATATCCAGTTGTTCGAAAATACGCGTGTTGCATCCGTGTTGCACTTAGCCGAAATTCACGTCTTAGGCTCGACCAAGGCATTCTGTAAGTGACGGAAATGTTCTGATTTCACATAAGAAAAACAAAAAGCACGGTAAACCGTGCTTCTGTTGGTGATCCAGCGGGGATTCGAACATGCGTAAAATTACGTGATATATGAAGAAATCGCCATTGTGTTGCATTCGGTGTTGCATCAGTCCAGAAATTCTTCGAAATAGCGGTCCACTTTATCGTCTACGAGTTTGCGCTGTTTGCTGAAGGTGTGCTGATAGACGTTCTGGAGGGTGGACGGCGTAGACCAGCCGCCGCGCTCCATGGCGTACTTCTCAGGAATGCCGAGCTCAAGCAACACAGATGCATTCAGGTGCCGGAGGTCGTGAAAGCGCATATGCGGCAGGCCGGCACGGTCGATTGCTGTAACAAAGCGGTCATAGATCGTGTTCTTGCCTTCCTTCACGATGAACTCATCCGGGCGGCCTGCGCCTATCATATTTATAAGGTAGGAGGGGAGCCGGATGCGCCGGGTGCTGTCGTATGTTTTGTTGTTCTCGCGAAGGACCTCCTCGCTTCCGACCAGAAGCATGGAACGCTGCACGGTCAGGACGCCGTTCTTGATGTCCTTGTACTTCAGTCCTCGGACTTCGCTCATTCGCAGCGAAAGCCACATCGCGAGCAGCGTCGGCAGTTCGACGTTAGTTCCCTTGACCGCCGCAATCACTTCGGCGGCTGTGGGAAGCTCACGATAGATTTTCCGCTTTGCCGGGAAGGTGACTGCGAGCTTCTTGCCCGGTTCCTGCATGCTGATTGCCGCAGCGATCAGTCCCCACGTGTTCCTGACCGTCTTAGGCGAGAGTTTCTTGGAAAGGCCATTCACATAACGCTGCGCCGCCAGCGTGTCGAAATCCGCAATCTGGATATCCTTGATGGACGCAATCCGGTTGCGCTCGATGGTGCGGTAGCCTTCAACCGTGGACGGCGAGAGCACGTTGTCCTTGCTTTCGATGTACTCCTTTACCGCCCGGCCGATGGTCATGATGGACTCGTCGTGGATTTTATGCGCCACATGGGCGGCGGCCAGAAACTCGGCTTCCTTGCGTGTGTCAGCAGTAAAAGACTTGTATTTCCGCTTCCCGTTTTCGTCTCGGCCGACGTAGACCAGGCAGCGCCATTTGCCGCTCGGCAGTTTTTTCGCGTTCGCCATAAAATAACCCCTTTCTTATCGCGTGAAGGTGTGGTAAAATAGGGGTACTGATGTGAGTGGAATTGTATCAGTACCCCGTCCCGTCTTGGTGTTCCAGCACCAGGGCGGGATTTTTTATTTGCAGTTGGCGTAGAATTATGTTTACCTGTTTTTCTTTCGCTCCTCGGCGAGGATGTGCTTTACACGATCGTGCGTCTCTTGCAGCAGGACGAAAACAGTTTGCGCTACTGCTTGGTTTGATGTAATATCCTTCGCAGCAGCGAAACGAGCGTCCTGCGGCAGCGAAGTGTTTGCAAGCGCAATGGTGAATGTACGCTCTGCGCGGGCATAGTCCTCACGCGCCAAAGGAAACGCGGGAGAACCATATTTCTCGGTCAGCACTTCGGTGAGTTGCGTCTCAAATAACTCCGGCTGTCCCTTGATATAGCGCGTATTGGTAAAGCCCCAGCGGCGGCAGGTGCTTATCAGGTCATGCGCGGTGAACCGGCCGGTGAGATAGCCTTCTGTATACAGGTATAAATCTGTGGAAGCCTTACCGATGTCAAAGGTCGAAATCAGATCGGGACGGTTGTGCAGCAGACAGCCGGCGAGCAGCGCATCGGCCGAATATGCAAACAGAGAACTGTTTTTATGGGACTGGCGCAGATGGTCTATCATAGCAAGTGCGGCTTCGTATTTATCGGTGAACAGAAAACGCTCCAGACCGTAATAGAAGATGAATACGTAGCCGATTGGAACCGGCGTCATTATATCCGACAGCCATTGCAGATAAACAGTGCGCTTTGCCGGCGTCAGACGCTCGTAGCTGGGATAATAACCAATATCGGCCGTTTGGTCGTTTTCAGTAGGGGAGAGGTCGAGCGGGAGCGACAGATCAATCGCCGACGGCTCGTTTTCTTCGGCAGCGGCGCAGTTACACAGCGGACCGTTCTTGATCCAGAGCAGATTGAGCACATCGTCCGGAATGGTGAACGGCAGCTCGGAGAAAGCAGCCACTTCTTTGCCTACGACCGGAGACACCGTCTTAGGCGCCGGGGCCACAGAGGTTTCGACAGTCTCGTCGGTTAAATATCCAGCGTCGCCCTGCTTGAGTTCTTCAAGAGTCTGCCGCGCCTGCACAGATAAGTGTTCGATGTAAGGGCCCATTTCCTGATAATACTTCTCGTAGCGTCCGCATCGAGCTTTTTCGGTTTTGAGAGCTGCAGCTTTTTGCGCCATATTGGAATGTGAACGCCGGATAAAATCTTCGGTCAGCATATTGCGGGACTCTAAAGCTCTGCGCAACTCCAATTCAGGATCCTGAGCGGGAACGCGGAACAGCTTGTGGTAAAGCGTTACCTCTGTCAGCGTTTGCACGAGAAGATCATATCGCATGAAGAATACGTCGGGTTTTAGGGTTTTCATGCTCAGCTCAAGACAGTCGCTGATAACGCGGTCGTCACGATTGCTGTTGAGCTGCATACACTGGCGCAAATATTGCAGCTGCTTTTTAGACAAAGGCTTTCCTGTCGAATAGTCATACGCACGGCCGTTCTGGTATTGAATACGCAAACCATGTACATCAATTACTTTGCCATCCCAAAGGGAGAAGCTGCTGCTCGCAGATGTGAGCTTAGCTTTTGGTTTGCGCCACATAAGCCAGATGAAGAATATCATTAGAGCACCAGCAAACAAAAGTGGATATCGGAGTTCTGCGCTGGAGGAGTCGTAAAGAGCCATAAATATATAGGTAGCTGCTCCAATCGCACAGAATACCGTTGCGCCATATTTCAGGCAGCCGGGCTTGTTTGGCTCAGCTACGCGAGGTGTTTTCAGTTTTTGCATCGTTGTAACTCCTGTATCTGCGTATCAAATCTGATCGACCGTGCGAATGACTTTGATAACACGGCCGACAACGCGGCATTGTTCCAGGTCTACACCTTCGATACGCCTCGGCTTGAATTCTGGATTGATGGGAATAAGATCGATCCAATCCTCGCCTGGCTTATATTCGATACGCTTGACAGTGGCTTCATCGCCGGCCAGCAGCATAATGCCGATCCGGCCGGAAATACCCATGTCGCTGCATCGCAGGCACAGGATTTCATCGCCGTCCTGGAACTGCGGGTACATACTGTCACCGCTGATAGATGCCAAGAAGAAGTCTTCAGGTCGGCGGCGACCAATCCACTCAGCCGGAATGCTGCGCTGCTCATAAGCGTCGTCGGGCGTTGCGTCGAAGTGTGCGGCCACCGGGCCTGCGTAATGAATGGTGACCAGATTATTGCCTGGGGGATCGGTATAAGCGTTTGTCCGCGTGGGATCAATGTTTTCGCCCATAAGCCATGATTCGTTTACGTTTAACACTTTTGCCATTTTATAAATATTCTTTTGCTTAGGAATATACGATCCGCGAAGATAAGTGCTGATGGACGATTTTCCGATACCGGTTAACTCAGATAGTTCAGATTGCTTCATGCCGCACTTATCAAGCGCTGTGCGTAAGCGATTCGCAATAGTATCCATTTCATGTCCTCCTATTCTTCTTGATATAAATATAACATGAATGTTCAGAAAACGCAACAAGAAAACAATGCAAGCAAAAATAAATTCAGAAAAAAGAACAAACGGTATTGACAGATAGTGGGGAGGGGTGCTACAATGAGTTCAGAAACACGAACGAGGAGGTGAGCACAATGAACGATCCGGTTTTCGACTACTCTCGTCTGCGAGGAAAAATCAAAGAGGTTTTTGGCACCCAGGACGCTTTTGCAGATGCGATTGGCTTAGGCCGAGTGTCTGTAAGTCAGCGATTAAACAACCAGCTCGAGTTTTCTCAGCAGGAAATGTTCCGATCAGCTGATGTTCTGGGTTTTTCACGCGGCGAGATTCCTGAATATTTTTTTACCGAAAAAGTTCAGAAAGACGAACACACAGAGCATTGATCGGAGGTGAGAAGAATGAACGCCAATATTGAAATCACAACCGACAGCAATGGGTGTGCAACAAAGTTGCTGCTGAACGGCACCGATATTTCTGACATGGTCAGCGTGGTCACGTTTCGGCAAGTCGGAGGGGCTATGCCGACGGTGGAGTTAACCTTCGTGGCGGACTGCGTCAGCATAAAGACCAACGCATTCGTGCGGTATCCACAGAAGCTGTTGGACGCGGTGATGAAAAAAGAGAGGTGAGGGAGATGAAAATCATCATCGAAGGCGAGGTAAAAGAAATTGCCGCCCTTGTATTGGCAGTACAGGAGCGGCAGGGCCTGGACATTATCGAAGATCTATCCAGTGAAATGGTTACTCGTTTGCAGAAAGCTGTCGATGATATTCGATAAGCATTTCCTTGGCTACAATCGGCGAAAGTGAGGTGAGAAAGATGACCGAAACCGAAAAGCTGCGACAGGAAAACGAAACCCTGCTGCTGTGTCTTGAACTCACGTTTGCTGCTGTGGAGCTTTGGGCAAAGCAGCAAGGATTCATTCAATCAACGTCCAAAGACGTACTCGAGCAGGAACTTGCTGATCGGAAGCAGGAGGTCCGAACTCTTTTTGACAAGCTCGTAAAAACGAGCGAGCCGGAATTTCTCGATGGGCTTCTTGGAGCGCTGAATATCCCGGAGGATGTCAAGCATTTCGTTAAGCTCCGCCTGATCGGCTGACGGCCGGCGGGCAATCGCCTGCTGAACTTCCGCGATGGCCGCCGTGCTGTGTATCGCAAATTTCATCACATGAGAGAGGAGAACCAACATGAAACAGGAGAAAAAGACCCGTCTGGTTGCAATTATCCGGAAATACATGATTATCGCCGGTAAGCCGACGCCCGAAAAGCTGGCGCCGTACGTTGGCGTGTGCGGACGCACGATCTGCCGCCGCTTCGTGGACCCGGAAACCTTTACGCTCGGCGAACTCAGCCGCATCGTTCGTTTCCTGCGTATTCCGCAGAGCGAACTGGAAGAAGTTTTGAACGCCTGAAAGGAGAGGCTTAACCCAATGTCAACCCAATTCACCGAAACCTTAACCGCTGTCGCAAGCGAGTTCGGCGTAGCGCCGGACAGCAACCCACACCGCAAGCCGCGGCCGAGCAAGCGTCCGTACTTCCGCTGGACAGATGAACAGCTCGAGCAGCTGGTAGACCTCGTCGATCAGCAGAAGACCGCTGAGGAGATCGCAGTGGCGCTGTGCGTGCCGGTAGACCGTGTGAAAATCAAGCTGGCTGCGCTCAAAGCTAAGGTGCCGAGTGTCAAGCTGTCCAAGGCCGAGCCGGTAACACCCAATCCGGAGCCGAGTACCGAAACGGTACCCGAGGTGAGCACAGAGCTGGAAGCGCCTGCGTCTGGACCTGAGCCGCCGACCAATATCGACTGCATGATCTTCATGGCGTTTGATTGGCTTGTCGGTCTGGTCGATGACTACGACCGCATGGCGAACTGTTGGCGGCAGGCTATGCACACCATCGAGCAGCACCTCAGCGGCTGTGTGGCACTGGTACGGGAACACCCCGAAACCGAACCGCACCTGTGCAAGATTGCAGCAATCATTGCCTATGACGAACTCAAAGCGCGCCCATAAGATGAAAGGGAGCCGAAACCATGATTTACACAATCGAAAAAAGACATACGTTCGGCGGCGGAACGATGGCAACGCATTTTGAAGTGCGGAGCTATACGCACATCACGCCCATCGGCGTTTACGCAGGCGGTAAAACGCTGAAAACCGGCACGAAAAAGCAATGCGAAGCGTTCTGCCGTAGAAAAAGGATTGCTCCGGAAACGCTGCCCGCATGAAAAAACCGCCCTCGGAACGGCAATTCCGAAAGGCGGCTAACCAAAATATTCAACCTCATAATAACACGAACAGGAGAGATTTTCAATGGTAAAGATTATCAGCAACGTAAAAGGCGATATGGTTTCCGCAAGTGTAGAGCTGGCCGGTGACCTTCAGGTCATCGTTTCCGAGATTGGCAGCGCAATTAGCAGCATGTACAACCGGATCAAGGCACAGGACAAGAGTGCCGCAAATGCGTTCCGTTTCCTGCTTACCGAACTGATCTCCAATGAGCAGTCGCCGATGTGGGACACCTACAAAGACAGCGACATCGTCTGCAACGCCGCTATCGTCCGCAAGGGCGCGAAGCTGACCGGCGACGACATTGCCGACCTGCTGCGCCGCGGCACGCCGAAGGACATCATCAAGAGCCTGCTGGAGGAGATGGAAGCATGAACATCCTTCTGAAATCCTTGGATTTGGTGCACTTCAAGTGCTTCCCAAAGCTGCACCTCGACTTTCACGAGGGCGTGAACAACATCTACGGCGAGAACGCCGCAGGCAAAACCAGCGTTTACGACGCGCTGACGTGGCTGCTCTTCAACAAGGACAGCGCTGGAAACGCGCGGCCGGACATCAAGCCGACTGGTGCACCGGCAGGCACGATGCCCGAGGTTACCGCCATTCTGACGGTGGACGGTGAGCCGATCAAGCTGCGTAAGGTGCTGCGTGAGAAGTGGGAGAAACCGCGCGGTTCGTCTATCGAGCGCTACGCCGGTGACACGCGCGACTACTACATCGACGATGTGCCGCTCGCGGAAAACGAGTACAAGCGCCGCATCGCGGAGCTGATCGACGAGAGACAGTTTAAGCTGCTCACCGATGTCTGGGCGGTGACGAGCAAGATGCACTGGAAAGACCGACGAACGCTGCTCGCTGAGATCTGCGGCCTGCCGGAGGACAAGCAGCTGCTTGCGGCTGCACCGCAGTTTGCTGAGCTTAACGAGAAAGTCGGCCGCCGGACGGTGGACGAATTTAAGTCCGCGCTGATGAAGCAGCGCAAGGACGCGAACGCCAACCTCAATACGCTGCCCGTCCGCGTGGACGAGTGCAGCCGCATGGTGAGTGAACTGGAATCCCTCGACTTCGCGGCAGCGCACAGCGAAAGCGACCGTTTGCAGACCGAGCGCGAGCGGGTGCAGGGTGAGCTGGTGAAGCTCACGAACAACACCCTTGCCGCGCAGGCACGCAACGAGTTGGGCGCACTGCAAAATCAGCTCCGTGAACTGGAAACCGAAAACAACGCTCATCTGGCCAGCCAGCGCGTGCCGGTCGAGGACAAGACCGACGAGCTGCGCCGTGCGCTTTCCAAACGAAAGCAGGACGTTGATCGCTTGCAGAGAACCATTGACCATGAAAAGCAGTACATCGCGGACGGCGAAACCCGCCTGAACGATTACCGTGCCCGCTGGCGTGCGATTGACGCGGAACCCTTCACCGCCGACCGCTGTCCGACCTGCGGGCAGGTGTTCCCGGCGGAACGGCTTGCGGAATCTCGTGCGGCGTTTGCCGAGCACCAGAAGCAGCGCAAGGACGCACTGCTCGAGGACAGCAAAATGGTCAAGCAGGGCATTGCCGCCGCGAAAGACCGTCTGCTGATCGCCGAAACCGCACTGAAAACCGCGCAGGACGAGTTGCAAAAGGCACAGATTGCCCTTGACAGCTACACGCCGCCGGTCGAGGTCGTGCCGGAAAACCTGCCGGACTATGACCGCCGCAAGGGCGCGATTTTGACGCTCATTGCGGACGCGGACAAACGCATTGACCGGCTGACCGGCGACACCGAACAGGAACGCCGCCGTCTGGAGACCGCGCTTTCTGCTGTCACGGCTGAGAAGCTGCGGCATGACGCGGTGCTTGCCAAAGAGCAGACGCTCGCTGATACGCGCCGCCGCATTGCCGACTTGCAGGCTGAGCAGCGCACTGCCGCCGCCGAGGTCGAGCAGATGGACAGGCTCATCGCCATGTGTGAGGAGTTTACACGCTACCGCGTGCAGGCCATCACCGAGAGCGTCAACAGCAGATTCCGCCTGACGCGCTGGCGGCTGTTCACTGAGCTGGTCAACGGCGGCCTGGTGGACTGCTGTGAGCCGATGGACAGGAACGGCTCGACGTTCGAGGGCACGAACAACGCCATGAAGATCAACATCGGCATGGACATTATCGACACGCTTTCTGCGCATTTTGGCCGCCGCGTGCCGCTTTTCGTGGACAATGCCGAGAGTGTCACGCAGTTACAGCCCATCGGCTCGCAGGTCGTGCGGCTGGTGGTTTCGGAGCAGGATAAGGAGTTGAGGATCGAATGAGCCTGAAAGCAAAACGCAAGGTCGTGAGCAGCATTCCGCCGATGGACGGCGGCACTTATATGGGTGTTTGCGTTGCGGTTGTTGACCTCGGTCAGCAGTACAAGCAGTTCGAGAAGCAGAAGCAGGGCAAGTACGCCGAGGAATGTATGTTCATCTTCGAAATTCCGGATGAGCGTGTCGAGGTGGACGGCGAGGACAAGCCGCGCTGGCTGTCGTCCCGCCGGTTTACGGTGTCGCTGCATGAGCGTGCGGCGCTGTTCCAGATGCTGACCGCATGGCGCGGCAAGGCACTGACCGATGCAGAACTGGATCCGTCCGGTGACGGTTTTGACCTGATGCAGATGGCAGGTGTACCGGCCATGCTCAGTGTCACGGTCGTTGAAAAGGATGACGGTAGCAAGTACAACCGCATCGAGGCGGTCACCGGTTTCCCGAAAGGCCTTCCGGCGCCGCAGCCGGAGAGCGAAATTCTCGTGTTCGATGCAGACGATCCGGACATGGAGGTGCTCGGCAAGCTGCCTGAGTGGGTGCAGGACATCATCCGCAAGTCCACGCAGTTCGCGGACAACGCGCCCGAGGAAAAGGTGGAAATCCCGCCCGAGGAGACCGAAGGAGAGTGCCCGATTTGACGTTTACATCACTGGCGAGCAGCTCCAAGGGCAACGCCTACGTGGTGTCGGACGGCGAAACCACGCTGCTGTTGGAGTGTGGACTGACGTTCAAGGAGCTGCAAAAGCGGCTCGGCTACGGCGTGGCGGGCATTACCGCGTGTCTGGTCAGCCATGAGCATCAGGATCACGCGAAAGCCGCTGCACAGATGCTGAAAGCTGGCGTGCCGGTCTACATGAGCGAGGGCACAGCCGCCGCCCACAAGGATGCAATGGACGCGGCGCACCTCATCCGGGCAGGAGAGGTGCTGCGGTTCGGACACCTGACCGTCGTTCCGTTCCGCACCTATCATAATGTAGAGGAGCCGCTCGGATTCCTCGTTGAGGACGGCCGGACGAAGGAGCGGCTGCTCTGGGCGGTCGATACCGCAAATCTGGGCGTCACCGCTGATCGGCTGACTTATATCGCCGTAGAGTGCAACTACGAGGAAAGCCTGCTGGGTCGCAGCGACCGCATTCCCTCGGTGCTCAAGGAGCGCATCCGGCACAGCCATTTCGAGGTGAATGACGTTATCAAATGGCTGCACAAGCAGGATCTCAGCGGCGTGCTCACCATCTGGCTGCTGCACCTGTCCGCCGGCAACAGCAGGGCAGAGGCATGGCAGCGGCGGTTTGAAAGGGAGTTTCCGGGTATCAGCATTCGGATTTGCCCGGAATGAAAATATTTTTCCCGGAGTTGACCGTTTGGGGTCAATTTTTCCCGGCATCCGCGCTGTAAGTGAAGGGAGTTTTTATGAAGATTACATTTGACGTAGACCCGCGCACTGCATCGGCACTGCTGAAATACGCCGCACGGTGGAGCATGACACCCGGCGAAGTCGTGGACAGTTTGATGCGGTTCTACAAGCGAGCGATGAACCGAAAATACAATAAGTAGGACGCACAGGGCGGCAACCCCGCCCTTCCTGCCCTGAAAACCGGAGGTGATACTACGGGCAGAAATTGTAAAGTTGCGTTGGACTGGTGGCCGAGGGATATAGGGCTGTTCCGCGATCCCAAGCTGCGAAGTGTGCGGCAGGAATTCGGCGTGCTCGGGCCATATATCTATGAGTGCCTGCTCGACATCGCCTACGGCGATAAGGGCTATTACATCAATTATTCCGGCCGAGGGCGTGAGGACGTTCTCTGGCAGCTTTCGGAATACGTTGCCGGGCGGTACGCCGTGCCGGTGGAGACAATTGCGAACGTGATCGACCGTTTGGTGGAGTGTGAACTTTTTAGCGACGGCCTGTACAAGCGAGGGTTTATCACGTCGAAAAGAATGCAGATGAGTTATTTCATTGCCACGCTGGGACGCAGCGGCGTGCAGATTAACTTTGATATCTGGCTGCCGACCGAGGATGAGAT
>ERZ1034915.1227-NODE-1227-length-14667-cov-14.975500_pt1 | contig 14667 bp, 9 predicted proteins | sample MGYA00520592_ERZ1034915 | MGnify/ENA primary metagenome ERZ1034915 (study PRJEB33766, sample SAMN09781787) | gut metagenome | biome: gut microbiome | host: Homo sapiens | place: Madagascar | study: EMG produced TPA metagenomics assembly of the PRJNA485056 data... | reverse complement strand
TTACGACTGCGATGCCGGGGCTAAGCGGTTGATGAGGCAGGATGCTGACTTGCAGACCGACTTGAAGAAGTTGGTGGGCGAGGAGGTGTATAGTGCCGATGGCATCTTGCAGAAGCCCGTGCTTGCCCAGTTTATCCTCACCGGCGAGGCAAACAAGCAGGCAGTGAATGATGTGGTGCATCCAGCCGTGGCACGCGATTTCGAAAAAAGCGATTGCAGCTGGTTGGAGAGTGCCATCCTCTTTGATAGCGGTTTCTATCGTCGCACCCACTTCGATTTCGTGGTCTGTGTCACAGCTCCCATCCCAGTGCGTATCGAACGCATCATGCAGCGTGATCATATCTCGCAGCAGAAGGCGCAGCAATGGATAGATGCCGTGATGCCGCAGGAAGAACTCAAAGCCCGTTCTGATTTTGAAATCGTGAATGATGGAGTGAGGGATGTGGAAGAGCAGGTAGTGAATCTGCTGAATCATCTGGAAATTCATTTGAAATAAAAGAAATCATATAAAAAATAGAAAAATAAGAAAATGGAAACAATCCTTTCAATTTCAGGCAAGCCAGGCCTTTATAAACTGGTTTCAAGAGGTAACAGAACTCTTATCGTTGAGACTCTCGACGAGACTCACAAGCGTGTGCCAGCTTTCGCAACAGACCGTGTTACAAGTCTTGGCGACATCGCTATGTATACTGATGCAGACGAGGTTCCATTGTGGGAGGTTCTCGACAGCGTAAGCAAGAAGGAAGAGGGCAAGCCTAGCACCTTCAACTACAAGAAGGCTCCAGCTGCTGAGCTCCACGATTACTTCGCAGAGGTTCTTCCTAACTACGATCGCGACCGTGTACACGACAGCGATATCAAGAAGCTCCTTCAGTGGTACAACATTCTTGCCAAGTACGGCATCACCGATTTCAAGGCTACTCTCGCTCCTACAGAGGGTGAGAACGTAGATGATCGTGCTGAGCAGGTTGCTGAGTAAGAATCATTGATCAGTTAAAATATAAAAAGAGGGTGTGTCATAAATCCATGGCACACCCTCTTTTCGATTCTTATTCCTTTTCTATCTTTTTCAATTCCTTCTCAAATCTTCTGCGATACATTTCGCCCGCTATGGTCAAACCAAACGGGAAGGCTATCCAGATGCCCAGCAAGCCCATGCCGCATGGAAAACCGAGGGTATAGCCCAAAGGCAATGAAATGACGAAGTAGGCGATGAAGGCATAGAGCACCATCGGTTTTACGCAGGCGATGCCTCGCAGCGCATTGGCAAAGGTATACTGCAGGCCGTCGCCAAACTGATACACCATCATCAGGATAATCAATACCGCCACATAAGCCTGAACCTCAGCATTGTCGTTAAACCATCCGCCTATCTGGTGGCGGAGCAAGAGCACCGGCAATCCCATGCACAGCGAGAACAGCAGGTTCAGTCGGAATCCGTCGTAGGCATTGCAGCGCACCGCAGCATAGTCCTTCTGTCCCATAAAGTGGCTCACGCGGATAGCCATCGCTGCCGCCATACCCGAAAGCACGAGATAGAACAGCTGCGAAATGGTAATCATCACCTGGTGAGCCGCCAGCGGAATAGTGCCCAGCCAGCCCACCATCACGCAACTCAGCGTAAAGGCAGCCGATTCCATACCCAATTGCAATGCCACAGGCCATCCCAACCGGTTCATCTCCTTGAAATCCACCTTGTTGATTTCACTATGAATGATATTGTGCCTGTAATCAGCAAATTTCCTGCACACCATCACCATGCCCACCATCGCCGTCGCCATGAGGATGCGGCTTACCAGGGTAGAGATGCCCGCTCCGAGCAAACCCAGCTCCGGGAATCCCGCAACACCGTAAATCAAAACCCAGTTGCCCAGGATGTTGACCACGTTTCCGCCTATCATCGCCCACATCGCCACCTTGGTCTGTCCGATACCATCCAGGAATTGCTTCATCGTGAAGAAGATGCCCATGAAGAGCACCGATGCCAGGTTCACCAGGAAGTAGGGGCGGATGAGTGTGAGCAGTTCCTCCGGCTGTCCGATGCGCCCCAGGTTGAAATAGAGCAGGATGAGAACCAGGGTGAAGAGAATGCCCGTAATCATGTTGGCAAAGAAGGAGTTGCGCACCTTCTGTCCGATGCAGTCTGTGCGTTCCTCGCCATAGAGTCGGCCGATGATAGGGGTGAGTCCGTAGGTGAATCCCATGTAGGATACGAATACGAGACCGAAGATATTGTTCACCAGTCCGGCAGCCGCCAGTTCGGGCGTACTGTGATGGCCAATCATCAGCGTGTCGGCGAATCCCAGGATGATGGTACCCAACTGTCCGATGATGATAGGAATACCGATGGAAAGCAGTTCCCTGTAGTGATGTTTATTGTGGCTTGTAATTGATGTCGTATGAGTCTTCATTACTTGGTTGTTTATTTTACTTTTTAATGATATTATTATATAATTATGATTTCTCTTTTGTCCTTGAATCGGCAAAGTTACTGCTTTTTTATGAGAAAACAAAATATTCTTCAAAAATTCACGAAAGAATGGCTAGATATTTTTCAGAACCAATATTTTATTGTATATTTGCAGCAACTTAGTACAAACTAACATATTATAAACGTAAAAAACATTTCAACTAAATGGAGAAAACGACATTATTCATTGCTTTGGGATTGGCAGCATTCTCACAGTATGCACAGAATACCCAGGCTCAGACCGCAGATTTCCGACCATCGCACGCTTCAATGTATTTGCAGCCAAACGTAGGTTCCACCACCGTTCCTTTCGATTGGAACGATGTAGGCAGAGAATTTGTGGTGCGCTGGGGCATGGATACCGCTTGGGACGACGAGGGTAACGTGCGCCGAGGAACCAACCATATCGGCAAGAATCTGATTTCTACGGGTAGAATTTCTTTCCAGCCTAGCGACCTGGTGGGGGAGGATGGCGAGCTTTCTGCTGCCCAGAAAACTGCCCTCAATTCCCGCATCGCCCATATCAAGCTTTCGGGAGCCACTTCGGTGGAAATCAACTGCGACCACGAGGCGCTCAATGCAGCCAACTACAAGGGCAAGCCTGAGCAGTGGTTCCGCGTTATCAAGGCCACCGTGAAATATGCCCAGCAGAAAGGACTCACCGTAGAGAGTGTGGCACCATTCAATGAGCCTGATTATACGGCATGGAACGAAGGCACAAAGGCCGATTTCCTGAACATCTGCAAACTCATCAAGGCGGATGCCGATTTCGCCGGAATCCGCATCTGTGGCGGCAATACGCTTAATTGTGATGAGGCTTTGCCTTGGTACAATGCACTCAAGGATTATCTCGACGAGGGAAACACCCATCAGTTGGCAGGTTCCTTCGATAACTATGCCCTTTTCTTCCAGACCGTGAAGAACGATGGCAAGGTGGCTACGGCTGATGAGCTTCACAATGTGGGTGAGGCCATCGTAGGCGTGGAATATGGCATGGAGAATGGTATCTGGTGGAGCTTCGATGGCGTGGCAAGAGGCGAATTCTGCAAGGCAAACACTGCAGGAGGCAGCCGGTTGGGTTATGCCGAAGACCGTGGCAGTTGGACCTCAGCCGCCGTTTATCGCCTGCCTGATGGCAAGGTAGAGGGATTCATCGGTTCTTCCGAGCGCCAGGCAACCACCCATTCCTATGATTTCGTATCCAAGGGCCGTGATGTCTATTTCGATGGCTACGGACCGATGCGTGCCTTCTCCATCACCATGCCAGGCGGTACGGGCTATCAGAAGGGACAGACCAATGCCGAGCGCATGGTGCGCATCACCAGCGGCGAGGATGTTCCTCCATATCCTATCACCAATGGCGATTACGTGCTCATGAACAAGAAATCAAGAAAGGTGCTCCAGGCAGCGGGCAATCCTGTACAGGCGGGCACCAACCTTACCCAGGGCACCTATTCCAAGTCGAAGTCTTTCCAGAAATGGGTGGTCAATGCCGTGGATTCCCGCATCGGTGGCGACTTTGGATATTTCACCCTGCAGTGTGCCAATAATAAGGAAATGTATGCCGATGTGCTCAACTGGTCAACCGTAACTGGCGGTACGCTGATAGCTTATAATGGCACCGTGGGCAGCAACGAGCAGTGGTCGTTTGAATATGCCGGCAATGGCGATTATTACATCCGTTCCCGCCATTCAGGCTTGTATCTTCAGGTGATGAACACCACCGATGGCACCAACGTGCAGCAGCATGCCTTTACAGGCAATGCGGAGCAGCGCTGGCGCATCCTGCCTTATGGTGCGGCTTGCGAAACCGTGGCTCCTAAGGTACCGCAGGGATTAACGGCAGAGGCTCAGTCGGCTTCGGTGCTCCTTTCCTGGAATGCCAATACAGACAAGGATCTGGAGGGCTACATGGTGCTTCGTGGCAATGCCGATGCAGAAGATGCCCAGTGGCAGGTGATAGGCCGACAGGTGAAGGATACCGCTTTCGTGGATAATACCTGCGAGCTGGACCATACCTATTTATATAAGCTGAAGGCCATCGACCACTCCAGCAACATGTCGAAGGCTGGCGATGAGGTGCAGGTGGAATTGCCTGAAATGGCTGCCCTGGTGGCTTCTTACAGCATGGAGGGCAGTCTGCGCGATACCACCATTAATCTGATGGATGCCGTGTCGGCAGGAACCATCTCTTACGCTTCTTCATCCAAGAAAGAGGGCACCCAGAGCCTCGTGCTCAATGGTCAGGATGCCTTCCTGCAGTTGCCAGCCCAGGTGGCTAATCAGACTTGCTTCACCATCGGAGCCTGGGTTTATTGGAAGAACACTGGTGCACAGTGGACCCGCATCTTCGATTTCGGCAATGGCACCGACGAATATATGTTCCTCACCCCAAGCAATGGCAGCCAGATGCGCTTTGTCATCAAGCACGATGGAGTGGAGCAGATACTTTCGGCATCTCGTCTGCAGACCGGTTGGCATCATGTGGTAGTCAGCCTTGATGAGAGCATGCAGGCAGTGCTTTATGTGGATGGCAAGCAGAAGGGCAGCAAGCAGATGACCTGCACGCCAGCCATGCTGAACCTGAGTCGCTGCTATGTAGGAAAGAGCCAGTTTAGTGCCGACCCACTGTTCAAGGGCAACATCGACGATCTCCGCATCTACAACTATGCCCTGTCTGCTGAAGACATCGCCCACTGGTATCAGGGCGAGCCAATCACAGGCATCCAGGGCATCGAAGCCACTTCTCCTTCCTCTTCTTCATCCTCTTCAGCAGCCATCATTCAGCAGCAAATCTATTCCTTGAATGGAGCTTTGCAAGATGATAAGCGTCAGGGCGTTAATATCGTGAAGCAGATAGATGCAAAGGGCAAGGTAATCACCCGCAAGGTGATGTATTAATCAAAATAAATTATACCGTTATGAACAACATTCCATTAGTTTTTTGGCTCATCCCGATAGCCAGCATCGTGGCATTGGGAATGGCATGGTATTTCTTCCGCTCCATGATGAATGAAGACGAAGGAACCGACAGAATGAGAGAAATTTCGGGCTTGGCAGGCTTCTTCGGCATGAAGACAGCCACCTACGCTTCGGCACCACTGCCTTTGCCATGAACAGCGATATGCAGCTTCGTGCCGTCATCGCTCCGATGATTATCGCAGCCATCGGCATCTTCCTTTCGCTCATCGGCATCTTATCAGTACAGGACTTTACGGCATTGGCATCGCGGCCGTAGGTATGCTGTCAACGCTCGGTATCACCCTTGCTACGGATGCCTACGGTCCTATCGCCGATAACGCCGGAGGTAATGCCGAGATGAGCGGATTGGGCAAGGATGTTCGTGAGCGCACCGATGCCCTCGATGCCTTGGGCAACACTACGGCAGCCACCGGCAAGGGCTTTGCCATCGGTTCAGCCGCCCTCACGGCATTGGCACTTCTTGCCTCTTATATCGAGGAGATTAAGATAGCTATGATTCGAGCCGTAGAGAAAGGCAAGCAGTATATGGATGCTGCCGGAAATCTCTTTGATCCTACGATTGCTAGCACCATCGATTTCATCAATTTCTTCCAGGTGAATCTCATTAATCCGAAGGTATTGGTAGGTGCCTTCCTGGGAGCGATGGCCGCCTTCCTGTTCTGCGGATTGACGATGGGAGCCGTGGGCAGAGCTGCTGAATCCATGGTTCGGGAGGTTCGCCGCCAGTTCAGGGAAATCAAGGGAATCCTTGAGGGTCAGGCTGTGCCTGATTACGGAAGATGTGTGGAGATTAGTACCCGTAGTGCTCAGCGCGAGATGATTGTCCCATCGTTGCTGGCCATTATTATTCCTATTGTAGTAGGTTTGGTTTTGGGTGTAGCCGGCGTATTGGGACTTCTTACGGGCGGTCTGGCTGCCGGATTCACGCTAGCCGTATTCATGTCAAATTCTGGAGGCGCATGGGATAATGCGAAGAAGATGATAGAAGAGGGCAGTTTTGGCGGCAAGGGTAGCGAGAACCACAAGGCCACGATAGTGGGCGATACGGTGGGCGATCCGTTTAAGGATACATCGGGTCCATAGTTAAATATTTTGATAAAACTGATGTCGATGGTAAGCATCGTGATGGCGGGTTTGACCATTGCGTTCTTGTAAGACAGAGGGGTTTAAACTAAATGGGTATAAAATTGCTCTGTTCTTGAAAAAAATCGCCAAAGTTGTGAGTTTCTCAAATTTTATCTGTATCTTTGTCGTGCCTTATGAGGGTTTGTTTGATTTTATTGCAACACTAGGTTAATTGAATCTTCATATATGGCAAGTTTCTGAGCAACAAGAAGTTGCTCAGGAACTTATGAAAATATTAATTATAGTGTTGTGGTATTATGGCTTATGAGATTTTTAAAACTTCTACTTTTTATCGTATTGTTATCGACAAGTGGACAGCTGTTTGCTGGTATAAATATCCAAGGATTGGAGTACAACTTGGATGGGAGTGAAAACTGTAGCTGTGGGATTGTCGGGAGACCAAACCGATATTGTGGTGCCAGGTAGTGTCATTTTTAACGGAAATGAATACGCTGTTGTGAGAGTTAAGGGTGATATTTTCCAAAACTCGAAAGTTACATCAGTCACTTTTTCGGAGGATTTCAATGGTGAGATAGATGATGAAAACTCTCCTTTTTTTGAAAATTGCAGCGAGCTCGTTTCCGTGGTTTGGCCTCGCAACCTTGATTCAGTACCATGGTGTTGTTTCAAAAACTGTCAGAAGCTGAAGAGTGTTTCATGGTCGAATACCATTAGAACAATAGGTAGTCAAGCTTTTCAAGACTGTACTTCATTAGAGTCTATCTCGTTGCCAGACAGTTTGAAGACAATCGGATGGGACACTTTCAATAATTGCACATCTTTACAGAAAATCACGATTCCTCCTTCTGTAGAGAATATCGAGAATGATGCTTTCTTGGGTTGTTCGTTCCTGTCTTTTAGGATTGAAGACGGCATGACTAATATAGTGTTGAACAATATAGGATGTACTGTCCAAGACCTATATATCGGTAGAAAGCCTCTGCATAATTCTTGGGATTGGGGATCATCATTGAACCTCGTTTCTTTGACTATAGCTAAGGCAGCAGGCATAGCTGAAGGTTTCAGCAATTGTACTACGTTGAAAAGTACAACACTACTTGTTGATACTATTGCTAATAATGCTTTTCAAGGATGTAGTGCTTTGGAAAACGTGACATTTTCAGCCACGCTCGATTCTATTGGGGAATATGCCTTTTCTGCCACGGGAATCACTGAGGTGTCCATTCCTGTCAGTGCTGTACATTTAGGAAATGGCATCTTTGAGAATTGTCAAACTCTTTCTTCTGTACAATTATTTGATGGTATGACGGAGATTCCTAATGGAATCTTCTGGGGATGCGTCTCTTTATCTACTATAAAGTTGCCTACGACTGTTAAGAGTATCGGCGGTGGGGCATTCAGTAATTCTGGTTTATCTACAGTAAGCCTGCCTGCTGGGTTACAGACAATAGGTTCCGCCGCTTTTTCTGATTGTAAGATAGACTCCATTGTCATTCCTGATGGAGTAAGGAAAATAGAGGAAAGTACATTCTTTAGTTGTAAGTCGTTGAAGGCAATTGTATTGAGTAAAAACATCGAGAGCGTGGGTGATGCTGCCTTTCATAATTTGAAGAACCTGCATGTTTACTATAATGGAACGCTGAAAGACTGGTGTCGTACCAAATTCTTGGTAAGTGGTTATCCTGAAGATACCAATCCGTTAAGTAACGCCAGTCATTTCTTTGTGACAGACGACACAAAGTTGGAACGTTATCATCTAGTGACAGACTTGGTGATACCAGCTGGTGTTGACTCCATCCCAGCTTATGCTTTTACCTGCTTTAAAGGATTCCAATCTATTGAGATACCTTCAACAGTAAAATATGTAGGCAATGATGCCTTCTCATTTTGTAAGTTTACCTCAGCCATCATAAGGTGTGAAACTATAAAAGAAGCAGCGTTCAGTGCATGCAGTAAGTTGAAAAAACTTACATTGGGTCAGAACTTCAAACGAGCAGAGAATAGTGCTTTCTATTTTGCTGGATATTCATATATTACCTATGAGGGCACCTTGGAACAGTGGTGCAAAATAGTATGGGATAAAGGATCAAAGCCAGGGTCTTGGTCTTTGACTATCCAAGGAGAGGAGCTGAAACATTTGGTTGTCCCTTATACGGTTCAACGGATCCTTCCGTATGCTTTTAGTGACTGTCAGGGCATCGAGACTGTTTATATATCGCAGAATACCCGCTTCGTTGACAAAAGTGCGTTTAGCCAATGTCAATACTTAAAAAAACTGGTATGGAAGAAAAAAGGCGAAACAAGAAGTACTAGCCAACAGGTGTCTGAAGGCTCTTTTATTGATGAAAGTGCTTTTGCTTCGTGCAGTAGATTGGCATCTGTTGAATTGCCAGACAATTTGCTTCATATAGGTAATTATGCCTTTGCCTACAACGATAGTTTGGCCTCTATCTCATTGCCAGGGAATCTGACTACTATAGGTGATAATGCCTTCTGCGATTGTAGCAAATTGGATAATATCCAGGGATTCTCTCACTTGCAAAAAATTGGTACAGGTGCTTTTGACGGCACAAAGTGGCTGGAGCGTCAAGCTGACGGAATAGTTTACGTCGGTAATGTTCTATACTCTTATAAAGGCGTGATTCCATCAAATACTCATATTGTCGTAAAAGATGATTGTGTGAGTATTGCAGGCGAGGCCTTTGCATATAATTTATTGAACGAAAACAAGAATACTTTAGGTTTGGAGAGTATCACGATTCCTAATAGTGTTACCTTCATCGGCCAGGGAGCATTTAGTGGTTGTACCGGGCTGAAAGAGGTGAACTTGCCTGCATCTTTGGAAAGTTTAGAGGCATATACTTTCAGTGGTTGCTCTAGTTTGGCTCAGATAACTCTGCCACAGGGGGTGAAGACTGTTTATGGTGATGCTTTCAAAGCTACCGCTATTCGCAATCTATCTATTCCAAATTCAGTTCTCACCTTAACAACCATATATGGGGATTCTCTGAGAACCTTACGATTGGAAGATGGAACGGATAGCCTGCACGTGGAAGGAAATTCATGGATTGTAGATACTGACTCTCTGGAAAATCTCTATTATGGTCGTAATTTAGCAGAATATAAATTACATCATTCTTGGAAATTCAAGACATTGGAGATTGGTAAATATATAGAAAATCTGGTTAGTCAAATCGTGTTTTCTGCTGATACTATAGGTAAGATTTATGTTTATCGCAACATACCGCCTGTTTGTCAGATGACAACGAGTGTGTATAACCCGTGGTTGGACATATATGTAGATCGTGTTTTATCAGCTTTAAACCTTACAGACAAGGAACTGACAACGCTTTATGTGCCACAAGGGTCATTGGATGCTTATGCCCATGCTGAGGTATGGAAAGACTTCATTGATGTTCAGGAATTTGTTCCTAGTGGCATTAGTAGTGTAATGACCACTGAAGGTGAGACGGTGATAGCTCATTATGACTTGTCGGGTTGCAGAATTCCATCGGATAAGAAAGGACTACACATTGTGAAATATACAAATGGAACAAGTAAAAAAGTTGTGATACCATAAGCATTAAAAGCATCTACTTGTACAAAACAAGGGAGGACTTATGAGGTTGTCCATTAAAGACACCTTATAGGTCCTCTTTATTTTTTCCTATTATTTAAAATATTCTACCGCTATTTTGTATTGCATTTCGGGGGCTTAGCGGAATGCATCAGGAGTTCTTGCATGATGCCTTTTCCTATCCTTTTCATGGCTATTCTCCGCAAATTTGCGGAGAATAAGGCAAATAATCTCCGCAAAACTTGCAGTATTCGATAAAAATGTATATTTTTGCAGGGAGAATTTGAAATCATTATTAAAAAGACTACAATGATGAGAGGTACTAAATATATATGGCAACAGGAAGGCTGGCCCCGCATGCAATGGGATGATACCAGTTTCAGCAATATCCTGGCAGAAATCAATCTGCTGAGAGGCAAATTGCTGGGTAGAGTTTCCATGTTCGGTTTTGAAGAACAGAATCTGTCTATGCTGGAGTCTATGACTCAGGAAATTGTACACTCTGCAAAAATTGAAGGCGAGGAATTGAATCGAGACAGTGTCCGCTCGTCTGTTGCACGACAGTTAGGTTTGGAGTATGAAGGATTGAAAAGCTCCGATCATTATACAGAAGGAGTCGTACAGGTGATGGTAGATGCTGTGCAGCATTACGATATGCCGTTGGATGCCGAACGCTTGTTCTCCTGGCATGCAGCTTTGTTTCCTACGGGAAGAAGTGGTATCCATAAAATTCTAGTGGGTAATTGGCGTCAGGGAGAAGAGCCTATGCAAGTTGTTTCTGGACCTTTAGGCCATGAGAAGATACATTATGAGGCTCCGGCAAGTAAGGACGTTCCATGTATGATGTCAGATTTTCTTTGTTGGTTTGATGCCGAAAATACGCTTGATCCATTGGTGAAGACAGCCGTTATGCATCTTTGGTTTGTCACGATTCATCCCTTCGATGATGGCAATGGTCGTATATGCCGAACATTGACAGAGCTGTTGTTGTCTCGTGCCGATCAGACCTCCCAGCGTTACTATAGTCTTTCTTCTGAGATTCTGAATCATCGTAAAGATTATTATCAATATCTGGAGCAGGCTCAGAAGGGTGGTCTTGACGTGACGCCTTGGATTCAGTGGTTTTTGCAGACATTGAAGTTAGCGCTGGAAGCTGCTTTTGCGAAAACAGAAGGAGTATTGCGCAAGTCCAGGTTTTGGGATGCGCATCGCACGGTTTCCATCAACGAGCGTCAGCGTAAGGTTCTCAACATGCTTTTTGATGGTTTTGAAGGCAAGTTGAATTCCTCCAAATGGTATAAGATAAATCATTGTTCTCAGGACACGGCCAATCGTGACATCAAGGATTTGATAGCCAAGGGTATATTGAGACCCACAGGAGAGGGTGGCAGAAGCACCAATTATGAGTTGGTTTTTCCTTGATAAAGCGTAGGGCTTCTTGGTTGCAAGAACGTCTCTTCGTGGTTGCAAGTACGTCTCTTTTAGGGCTCAAGTATATCTCTTTCGGGGTTCAAAAAGGTCTCTTTCGGGGTTCGGGAAGGTATCTTCTTGACTGTTGCTACTAGGCTCAGCAGACCTGCTGAGCCTAGTAGCCAGGTCTGCTGAGCCTAGTGGCAACACCTTTAAAGCGTACAACTACAACCTGAATTGTCGTACGAGTATACACCTTTTAGTCGTACGACTGTATACCCTTTAGTCGTACGATTATATACCCTTTAGTTGTACGACTATACACCTTTTGGTTGTACGACCATACATCTTTTAGTTGTACATCTGTATACCACTTAGTTGTACGACTATCCTAGTGTGAAATAAATAGACATTCCGTAGCCCTCTGTGCGGTTTCTCGATGAACGCTTGGTGAGGCAAAAAGCGTTACGTTACGGTTGTGACAGTTTTTCTCGCACCCCCTCTTTCTTTCGTTATATAGAAGGAACTTATATATTATATATATATAAGTTATTATATACTACTTACAGATTGAAACTTGCAAAAAACGGGGTACCCCCTTCGAAAAAAAACTGTCACAACTGTAACTGTAACGTTTTTGAGTAAAATGAGAGCAAAAACGCACTAAGCTTTTCCAGATATCATCTCATAGAGTTCCAGATATCATCTCATAGAGTTCCTGATATCAACTCATAGTTTTCTCACCCAAAGATCTATGAGTTTTTATTTTTAACTGAATCCGTCGCAAATGTTAATTCTGTTTAACGTAACTGTGCAGGGTGTTTTTTGGTGGTATCCGAGAAAAGTAGTACCTTTGCACCGTCATTCAGAGAAATCGTCCCCCTCTGATTTTTTAGAAAGCCAAGAGTTACTTGCCATTCCTTCATTGCTCGCTACTCGCTACTCGCTACTCACTAAACACTACACACTAATCACTAAAAAAATGGACAGGGAACATTAAGCATCGTAAAGTAAAGTGCACTCCACGAAATGGTAAGAACGCAGGTAAGTAACTTTTGTATGACTACAGCCATTGGTACACTGCTCGGAGTAATGAGCTGCATGTGAGTTAAGGAAAAGTAATGAAAGCAAGCAAAAGAGTTAGGTTAGGTTTAGCAATGCTGCGTTTCGCAGCGTCGCTAGACCTGACTTTTTTTGTTTTTTCGCTGCTATCATTATTCTCAAGCCACAGCTAATCGTGACAAGCATAATCAAGCATTTGATGCATAGGACTAAAAAAGAGTATATAGCTGTAAACCAGAGTGTTAATCCACATGATGCAGCGAAACGCTGCGTATGGGTAGAGACAGCCAACTGGTAGATACAGTAAATTAGCCAGACCTACCTATTCTAGTGACCCTGTAAAACGCAGGGTCACTAGATTTAAAGTATTGATAGCCAGTAATATATACTTTTAATCGTTAGGATTTACTTGTACTAAAAGCGTTACATTACAGTTGTGACAGTTTTATTTTGGCCTCCTATAACAATATATGTTAGCATTCCTAATAGCTGTGTATAGCCAATATTCTGAAAAAAAGTATGAGAAAAGTAACGTAAGTGGAATCTTTTTTGTACTTTTGCATTTGAAATAAAATACAAGGCTTATGAAATCGAGATTCTTAACAAATTATACAGAGACAACCTTCTTGTCAACCATTCAGATGAACTTGCGTCGCTGCAAGGCATTTGATTTCTCGGTCAGCTTTATCAAGAAAGCCGGCTTGGTACTCCTGTCTAAGGACATCAAGGCTGCTGTAGAACGTGGCGCCAAAGGAAGAATCATCACTTCTACCTATCAGAACTTCACGGATGTGGAATCTTTGAACTTTTTCATGGGCCTAACCCGGTATCCCAATTTTGAATGCCATCTGGATGACGAATGCTTCCACGATGAGAAAAACTATTCTACCAATGGATTCCACTCAAAGGGCTATCTCTTTGAGATGGAAGATGGAATCGAGATGATTGTTGGGTCATCTAATATCACCCGCTATGCTTTGTTGAAAAACATAGAGTGGGATTTGGTTGTAAACTGCGACCGTGATACAGAGGCTTATCTTGATGCAATGAATGAGTTTGAAAATCTTTGGAACCAGACTTATGAATTATCACAGGATAGAATCAAGGATTACTCTACAAAACTCAGTTTTGCGATAGAGCGTTGGGATATGGATTACGATATGGCGAATTCCGATATCAAGCCTAACTATATGCAGCGCAAAGCACTTCGTGAATTGAATCGTTACCGTGCCATCGGACAGGAGAGGGCTTTGGTGATTTCTGCTACAGGTTCCGGAAAGACATATCTGGCAGCATTTGATGCGCTCAATTTCAACCCAGACAGATTACTCTATATTGTGCACGAGGGCTCTATCTTGAAGAAATCCTTAGAGACATTCCAAAAGGTATTTGGTGGCTCTAAAACTTGCGGCTTGTATAATGCGGAAGCAAAGGAAACAGAAGAAGATTTTCTGTTTTCTACCAATGTATCTATGTGTCGCTCACTCGAACTCTTTGATAAGAAGGAATTCGATTATATCATCATCGATGAGTGTCATCATGCTGTTGCGGACAGTTATCGGAAAATCATCGACTATTTTGAGCCAGAGTTCCTGCTGGGTTTGACAGCTACCGAGAACCGTATGGATAATCAGGATGTAGTAGAGATTTTCGGCAATAATATCCCATACGAGTTGCGACTTCGTGATGCCATCATCAATGATCTGATTGTGCCATTCCATTATTTCGGCATTCGTGACGAACTGGTTGATTATGGCTTGACAGCTTCAGGAGAACGCCGTTTGATTTCGCAGATTTCTACACCGGAAAATTGTGAGTTTATCCATCAACAGATAGAGAAACATCGTATGGAAGGACAGAAACTGAAGGCTCTGGCTTTCTGTAGAAACATCCAGCATGCTAGAATGATGGCTGATAATCTGGGTGATTATTATCATACAGCTTTCTTGAGTGGTAAGAACAAGACCGGTGAACGTATTCGTGCTTATAATGATTTGCAAGATGAAAACCGGGATTTGGAAATCCTGTTTGCTGTAGATATCCTGAACGAGGGTGTGGATATTCCTGGTGTCAACATGGT
>ERZ1034915.1226-NODE-1226-length-14681-cov-39.446465_pt1 | contig 14681 bp, 10 predicted proteins | sample MGYA00520592_ERZ1034915 | MGnify/ENA primary metagenome ERZ1034915 (study PRJEB33766, sample SAMN09781787) | gut metagenome | biome: gut microbiome | host: Homo sapiens | place: Madagascar | study: EMG produced TPA metagenomics assembly of the PRJNA485056 data... | reverse complement strand
GTGACGGGCGACGTGCACGGCAGGGCCGAGTACGGGTCCAGCCGGTTTGCCTTCAAGAATTGGCCGCTGGGCCGCACGCTGACGCGCGATGATGTGGTAATCGTGGCCGGCGACTTCGGCTTTGTCTGGGATGGGTCCAACGCCGAGAAATACTGGCTCGACTGGCTCGAGTCGAAGCCCTGGATCACGTGCTTCGTCGACGGCAACCATGAGAACCATCACGCCCTGGCTGAGCTGCCGGTGCGGGAGTGGAACGGCGGCCTCGTCCATGAGGTGCGACCGCACGTGCTGCACCTGATGCGTGGAGAGGTGTTCGACATCGGCGGGCTCACGGTCCTTGCCATGGGCGGCGCCGCGAGCAACGACAGGCAGTATCGCAGGGAGGGGAGGAGCTGGTGGCCCGAGGAAATGCCGAGCGAGGAGGAGATGGAGCACTGCCGTGCCTCGCTCGATCGCGTTGGCTGGAAGGTCGACCACGTTGTGACTCACGAGGCTCCTGCCGCCCTTGCTGAGGGACTGTGCCGCGAGCGCGGACGCGAGTATCGGGGCGATCGGCTGCAACGATTCCTGGGCGAGCTCGACGGGCGGCTCGGCTACCGAGCCTGGTTCTTCGGCCACTACCACGACGACGAGTGGCGTGACGACAGGCATCGCCTTATCTACCGAGATATCGTGCCGATCGAAGATGCTGCGCCCGGTTTTAGGAACCTTCTAGAAGCGCTCTAGAAGGTTCCTAAAAATCAGCAGCCTGACAGGAGAAGCGCGGGGCTACTCGCCCTTCATCTGGGTCATGACCTCGACCTTGACCTCGACCTTGGCCTCGGTCACGGCCGCACGCTGCTCGGAGGCGGCGAGGCGGTCCTTGAGGGCGGCGACCTCGGCCATCAGGACGCGCTGGGCCAGGAGTGCGTCGTTCAACTCGGCTTGGGCTTTCAGCGCGGCGTCACGCTCGCCGCGCAGGCGCTCGATCTCATCGACCATGGCCACGGCCTCGGCATGGAGCTGGATGACCTGCCTGTCGAGCTCCCTGGCATCGGCGAGGTATCTGACGCTCGCGGCATGAAGCTCGTTGTTCTCGAGCTCGAGGCTCGCGGTATCGAGTTCAAACTTCTCCTCGATAAAGGCGACCCGCTCATTGCAGTCGGCCTCAAGTCTTTCGTTCCGGTCTCTCGCCTCGACGAGCTTGCGGTTGAATTCGTCGAGCTGGGCCCTGAGCAACGCGTTCTCGGTTCTGAGGTCGCCCGTCTCGCGCAGCAGCTTCTCCCGCCACGTCGCCTCGATCCGCTCGGCAGCCTCATCGAGGACGGCCTTCACGCCGGGCGTCTCGCTGATTTTTCTCTCGTTTAGGTTGTCTGTCATCGTGCAGCACTCCAATCAACAATGGGCATGGCTCCGCCATGCCGTACGGCTGGGAACAAATACGCGGCCGCTGTTGAGTTGTGTTTGTCCTGCGCTTGGTGAGTTCTAAAAGCGTCTCAAGTCATACGTTCACGCAGGTTTTCGATTGGAGAAATACCGCACGCTTTCATGGTATCACGTGCCTTAAAGACCATGAATGGACGGCCATATCGATTCGTTGAAAATGGCACCTACGACGTGTTGGTGGCAGGAGGTGAGGGCGTTAAAGATGTCGAGAATGATTATGGGAGTATTTTAGATGCAGGTATGAGAAAGGGTCGAATCGAAGCGTCTGGCCGGACGCCAGTTGTCCGGGAACTGTTCCGGTTCGACCCTGTTTCATTTTACATCCGCGGCATGCTCTTATAGACGCCCGGCGATTACCGACCTTCACGACCTCGATAGTCGGGCTATGGACTTAAGATTTCTTGGGCTCCCAGCCGTTTTCGATTGCGGCGGGGTAGACTGCGGCGTAATTAAGCATCCAGCTGCCATCGCCCGCTTTTTGAATAAACCCCTTATTTTTCAAAGAGGTATAGGCCCGGGAGATCGTGTTCTTACTTAGGTGGTAGCGCTCCTCAATCCATTTGCTTTTTGCGTAAAAGCCCATGGCTCGTTTGTTTTTGGAAGGATTTCCAAGCTTCCATACTAGGCCGAGGATGAGGCGCTCGGCAGCGACAGTGGTGGCACAACACGCCCAGTCGGGCACCGAAATAAAATTCGCGTTATCCATTTTCCTTCTAATCTCTCGTTGCTCAGTAACATCATCGGAAAATTTGTCGGAAATCGACGGTAGCTCGCTCATGTTTACCACCTAGTCAAGGTGGGCGGTACGACCTTCAAGCTGCTTGAAAAGCTCATAGAATGAGCTTTCAAACATGTAATTCGAGCGATGGATTTGGATGAGCTTGCCGGACTCGCGCATGAATTTGCGTGCGGTGTTCTCGCTCCAGCCAGTGATTTCGCGAATGTCGTTAACGCGGAGCAACCGATCGCACTGAGCGGCACCAGTGGGGAAAGTCGGTGTGGACGCCTGAGTGCTAATCTTTGGAGTAGCCATGATGAGCTATCCTTTCAATGAGGGCCCTCCCTGTGCTTGTAAGACGTACCAGGTTCATAAGCACTTGGGGGGCCGGTTTTTATGACTACGTGCGTAGCCATCTGACAGCTTTAGCATTTAATAAAACTCATTAAATGTCAACCAAATAAAGCATCTACCTGCGGAAACGGTATTATAGTACCGTAATATTATGAATAAAACGATGAATGAAAAACATGCTATTTCTCGCTTCTCTGTATATAGGCGTTGATGAAGTCTTCGTAGCCTTTAACTGCTTTTATTTCTGATTGTTGAACGAGGCTTGTATACGTTTTGAGCGTGATATTGGGGTCCGCGTGGCCAAGAATACCTTGCACGCTTCTAACGTCCGATCCGTTCGCCAGCATAAAAGTGCTTACGCAATGCCTGAGCTGATGCGGGCAGATGCCCTTATATAGTTTTCCGCCAGTCGAATTGTTCGGCTCATAGATTCCAAGATTGCAGCTAACTGCGAAATCGCGAAACCAATGGTTGAAGATGTAGTTCTTCATGTGACAGACAGTAGGGACCCCTTGCTCGACAGCAATATCGCTAATGATGGGAGTGCTGCCAGTCTGGGACAGCCCCAGAGAGGCCAGGAGCTCTTTTTGTATGGCTGACCATGATTGAAGACGTTCGGCCAAGGTTTCTCCAACGGGGATTTTGCGTTGGCTTTCTTGTGACTTGGGTGCCCTCAGTTCATGATCGTTGGTGTACTGCCTGTCAATTTTCAAGGTTTTATTGGCAGGGTCCCAATCGCGCCATTCGAGGCCCAGCATCTCGCCTTTTCGCATACCCGTATACACTAGTACTAGCGTACCAACAGCTTCGGCGGTGAGCTCAATGTGTTGAAGATGTGTGCATAGGGTAGCTACTTGGTCGATTGTCAGTGATTCTCTTTTGTTGCGTGGTCTGCGAACATGAACGGTAGCGCAGGGGTTTCGGTCAATTATTCTCTTTGCGACTGCATTCGACAAAATCTGACGCAGTTTCGCATTGATTCGTACAAGCTCTGATGGTTTGTATTTTCCCGTACGACGAGCTTCGGCATATGTTTCTTCGATTAGATCGGGAGTTAGTCCCTCAATTGTCTGAAACGCACCGAATAGGTCTTCGATATGCCTGCAATCGTACGCTTCTCTTTCATAGCTCGTTGGCGCAAGCTCGGTGTCCCTATTTTCATGAAAGGCCCAGCAGTAGGACGCAAGCAAAGTGGGCTTTTTAGTTTTAGTGATCGTGCCAGAAGAGTTGATTTCAGCCAGCTTGGCCTGCATTGCAGCCTTAGCTTCTGTTTTAGTCTTGCAACGAACCGTATAAGTTGGGGATCGTTTGTAACGCCCTGTCTTAGGGTCCTTGACCCCAAGGGAAAAATAATAGCGATAGGTGTTAGGTGATCTCTTGTCTTTCCAACACGTGCCTCTTCCGCTAATGAGTGGCTGTTCTGACATCTTTGCACTCCGTTCCTTTGAATAGTTTTCAACAATTCAATGAGTGCAGTTTAGCTAAAGCTGTTAGTAATATGTTTGTAAAAGCGTAGGCGCAGCTACCGGAGGCAAAAGACACAAACTGCTATGTTTATCTGCGGTTATATGATGTTCAATGATGCTTGATGAATGGTAGGGGGTAGCATTAAATCATATCTCCTAAAGCGGGTGTCGACGGTTCGAATCCGCCCGGGGGCACCAGAGGAATATCGAGCCCGGTACCGCTATGGTGCCGGGCTCTTCTGGTCTAAGGGCAGGATTCGGACCGTCGACACCCGCGTCACCAATTTCCCCGCGGGGGGAGTTTTCGAATCCGCCCGGGGGCACCAGAGATTTGCCGAGCCCGGTACCACCACGGTGCCGGGCTCTTCTGGTTTAAAGGTATGCCGTGGTTTTCGCTACTTCAGATGAAGAAAGCGCCCGTTTGCAGGGGGAGCAAACGGGCGCAATTGAGCGAATGTATTTGCGTCAGCAGCCGCTGTGGGCAACGTCTTGATGACTAGTTGGTCGTACCGGAATCGTCGCCTGAATCAGTACCAGAGCCAGAAATCGAAACCGTCAGCGTAATCGTGTTGTCGGTGGACTGCTTGCCGGTGGGGGAGACGCCCGTAACGGTGGCGTTCTCGTTGCCGCTCACGGGGTTGCCGTTCTGATCGCAGAAGGCGATGTTGTAGAACCCGGCGTTGTTGAGCGCGGTGACAGCGGCGGAGATGCTCTTGCCGTACAGGTTGCCCGGAACGCTGGCCTTGCCGGACTTCTTGGCGATGACGACAGTAATCGTGGCGCCGGGCTTCTGCTTGCCGCTGGGGTTCCAGCTGATCACGGTTCCCTCGGTAACTGAGTCGTTCTCCTGGTAGCTCACGTCGACGCCAAAGCCTGCCATATCGAGGGCGTTGCGCGCCTGGGCCTCGGTCATATCGGTCAGGTCAGGGACGGACGTGGTATCTGGGCCGCTCGAGACCTTATACGAGATGGTCGTGCCCTTCTCGACCTCCTTGCCGGCAGTAGTGCTCTGCTCAAAGACCTGGCCCTCTTCGGCCTCATTGGCTTCCTCCGAAGCGCTGCCCTTCAGGCCCACGCTCGCCAGTGCGGCCTCGGCCTGGTCCTTGGTCAGGCCGACAAGCAGGGGAACCTCAACCTTCTCGGAAGGCTTGGGGCCCTTGGAGATCACCAGGTTCACCTTGGTGCCCTTGGCCTTCTTGGTGTTGCCGTTGGGCGTCTGCTCGGCGACCTTGCCCTCGTCGACATCGTCGTTGTAGCTTTGGTCGATGGTGCCGACCTCGAGGCCGGCTTCCTTGATCAGCTCGACGGCAGTCTGCTGATCCTTGCCCAGCACATCGGGAACGGTGACCTGCTCGCCGCCAAAGAGTCCTGTGGCAAAGGCCACCACGATACCGATGACGGCAACGGCTGCCACCACGGCGGCGATGATCTTGTTCTTGTTGGATTTGGGCTTTTCGACCTCGTAGGAGCCGGTGGAGCCCGAAACCGAGCTACGGGCGGTATTCTGGCCGCTCACGCCCGAGACGGGACGCACCATGGCGCGCGTCTGATCGGAAAGCTCGCGAGTCTTGGTGGCGCCCAGCTCGCCGGGGGCACCGATGATGCGCGTGGGCTCCGAGATGTTGACGGCACGGCCCGACAGGTAGCTGTTGAGCACCTGACGAAGCTCGTCGGCGGTCTGGAAGCGGTTTGCCGGGTCCTTCTCCATGCACTTGAGGATGATGCGCTCAAGGTCGGCGTCGACACCGGAGTTGATCTGGCTCGGCGGAATAGGCAGCTCGTTGACCTGCTTGAGTGCGACCGAGATGGCGTCGTCACCGTCAAAGGGAACGCGGCCGGTGGCGCACTCGTACATCACGACGCCCAGCGAGTAGATATCCGAGGTGGGGCCGAGGTCCTGACCACGGGTCTGCTCGGGGCTGACGTAGTGGGCGGTTCCCAGCACGTTGTTGTCTTGCGTTAGGTGGCTGTTCTTGGCGCGCGCGATGCCAAAGTCCATCACCTTGATGTTGCCGTCGGGCAGCACCATGATGTTCTGCGGCTTAATGTCGCGGTGGATGATCTCGTGCTTGTGGGCGACCGAGAGTGCAGAGCTAATCTGCGAGCCGATCTGGGCGACCTTCTTGGGGTCGAGGGCGCCGTGGCTCTTGATGCCGCTCTTAAGGTCGGTACCGCGCAGGTACTCCATGACGATGTAATAGGTGTCGCCGTCCTTGCCCCAATCGTAGACGCCCACGATATAGGGGGAGGAGAGACCGGCTGCTGCCTGGGCCTCCTGCTTAAAGCGTGCGGCGAAGGTTGCGTCGCCAGCATACTGCGGCAGCATGATCTTGACAGCAACCGTGCGGTCGAGGACCTGGTCCTGTGCACGGTAGACGGTCGCCATGCCGCCTGTCCCCACCTTATCCTTGAGGAGGTATCTTCCCCCGAGGACCCTCTGTTCCATTCCTGCTCCTAACATAACTATTCGCTCAACGATGTGTGTAGTACCTACGGTGTGGCCGCTGGGGCCGTGTGGCGCGTTGCCGCTAACTCTTCGGCCGCGGCGCGCCCCGGGTGTCCGATTCGATCATGGGCATCACGCTCCCTGTGCGGCAAGCGCCGCGGTCAGGACGATGCCGGCGATCTTGGCGGCCTTGACGTCATGCTTGTCGTAATCCTCCAAGGCCACCGAGATGGCGACCGTGGGTGAATCGTAAGGTGCAAAGCCAACGAACATCGAGTTGACGTTGGTGCCGCCGGTCTCGGCCGAGCCGGTCTTGCCGGCGACCTTGACGCCGGGGACCTGGGCATCGGTGCCGGTACCGGACTGGACGACGGCAAGCATGGCCTGCTTGACCTGGTCGGCCGTGGCGGAGCTGACGGCCTGACCCAGCGAGCGGGACTGCGTGGTCTTGACCACGGTTCCGTCCGGGGCGAGTACCTGGGCTACAAAGTACGGGTCCATGACCACGCCGCTGTTAGCGATGGCGGCGGCAATCACGGCGTTTTGCATGACGGTGGTCTGCGGCCCGGGCGTGTGGTCCATGCCGACAGGCTGGCCGGCGCCGGCCCAAGCGGTCTCCCACTCGGTCATGAGCGACGGGTCGGCCATGATGGAGGCCGTGGAGGTCAGGTCCTGGCCGAGCTTTTGGCCGTAGCCAAAGGCGTTGGCAAACTGCACGAGCGTGTTTGCGCCAACTTCGGTTGCCACCTGGCCAAAGACGACGTTGGAGGACACGGCAAAGGCCTGCTGCAGGCTGATGGTGCCGTAGCTCTCGTTGGCATAGTTGGTGACCGGTGCGTTGCCGATGTCCATAGAGCCGGGCGCCTGGTAGGTGCTGGTAAGGCTGGCGGTGCCGGTTTCGAGTGCCGCGGAAAGCGTAACGACCTTAAACGTGGAGCCCGGCGTGTACAGCGCGTCCATGGCGCGATTGTACATAGAGCCGTCCTCGCCGCCGCCCGCCTGCAGCAGGGCGTCGATGTTGGTGTTGTCATAGGTGGGCGAGCTGGCGCATGCGAGCACCGCACCGGTACGCGGGTCGATGACCACTACAGCGCCCTTAAAGCCCTTGAGCGCCTGCTCGGCCGCCGTCTGGATACGCGAGTCGATGGTGAGCTTGGCGGTGTTGCCCGGCTGGGTCTGGCCCGCGAGCGACGCGATGGCGTTGTTCCAGCTGGAGTAATCCTTAGAGCCGGTGAGCGTGTCGTTCATGACACTCTCGATGGCGGTGGTGCCATACTGCTGGCTCACGTAGCCAACCACGTGCGCTGCCAGGTTGCCGTTGGGGTAGGAGCGTACGTAGGTGCCGTCCTCCTGCTGCAGCGACTCGGCCAGCGTCACGCCGTCGGACGTGATGATGGAACCGCGCTGGATGTACTTGGAGCGGGCGATAGTGTGGTTGTTGGTCGGCATATCCTGATAGTCCTTGGCCTTGATGACCTGGACATAGGTGAGGTTGCCGATAAGGATGGCGAACAGCGCCGTAAAGGCGAGCACCGCACGGGTTAGACGGTTGGCGAGCGCAACGCGGCCGAGCACACCGGATTCAGGCGTGTCGAGCAGGCGACGGCGCATGCGCGAGCCGACGGAATGGCTGCCGCTGCCGTAGGAAGACGAGGTGGCAAAGCGCGTGCCCGTCGGGGCGGCGGCAGATGCGACCTGATCATCGGTGATGGCGGCCATGGTGCCGGTGCCGGTGAGCTCGGCCTCGCGTCCGGTCGCCTCGTCACCGGCGCGCAGCAGGAGCGCGACGATGATAAAGCTTGCCAGCAGCGAGGAACCGCCCTGGCTCATAAAGGGCAGGGTGACGCCGGTCAGCGGGATCAGGCGGGTAACGCCGCCCACGATCAAAAAGGCCTGGAAGCTGATGGCGGCCGTAAGGCCCGTGGCGCTAAAGGCGGCGAGGTCGGATTTAGCGCGGGCAGCCGTGGTGAGGCCACGCACGGCAAAGAGCATAAACAGGATGAGCACGGCGCCGCCGCCCAAAAGGCCCATCTCCTCGCCGATGGCAGAGAAGATAAAGTCGGACTCGACGACAGGGATGTTGTTGGCCATGCCGTTGCCGATACCAACACCGACCAGACCGCCATCGGCAAGCGAGAAGAGCGACTGGACGATCTGGTAGCCCTGGCCCTGGGCGTCCTTAAACGGATCGACCCAAACTTGGAAGCGCACCTGAACGTGCGACAGGAACTTGTAGGCGCCCACGGCGCCGACGGCCAAGAGCGCAAGGCCGATAACGACATACGAGAATCGACCCGTGGCAACGTAGAGCATCAGCAAGAAGATGGTGTAGAACAGCACGGCCGAACCCAGGTCGCGTTCGAAGACGACAACGAGTAGGCACACGCCCCACACGGCAAACAGCGGCAGCAGCAGTCGCAGGCGAGGGATCTTAAAGCCCAGGATCTTGCGGTTGGAGATGGAGAGCAGCTCGCGGTTCTCGGCCAGGTACCCGGCCAGGAACAGCACGATAAAGACCTTGGCGAACTCGCCGGGCTGGATGGTAAAGCCTGCGATGCGAATCCACAGCTTGGAGCCCGAGATCGTGGTGCCGATAAAGATAGGCAGCATCAGCAGAATGATGCCGATAATGCCAAAGGTGTACTTGTAGCGCATGACCACGTCGAGGTTTTTGACCAGTGCGAGCGTTCCCACCATCAGGGCCACCGAGACAAACAGGATGATGAGCTGTGAGATCGCGAGAGCGGGTGCGAGACGCGTCACGAACGTGATACCGATGCCCGAAAGCACAAAGACAATGGGCAGGATGGCGGGGTCGGCACCGGGCGCCAAGATGCGCACGGCAATGTGGGCCGCGGCAAAGGCGGCAAAGAGGCCGATCGGTACGGCGAGCGTCTCAAAGGAGATGGCAGCGCCCGCGGTGAGCACGTACATCGCATACAGCAGGATGACGGGGAACGCCGAGGCGATGAGCAAGAGCAGCTCGGTGTTGCGGCGACTCATAAGCGGCACTCCCTTTCTAATTCTTATCGGAGGCTTCGGCCTCGGCGGACTGTTCGGCGGTTTTCTCGGAATCTGATTCGGAGGTCGATCCCTGATTGGTGTTGTCGCGAATCGTTTGCGCGTCGATCACCTGGCGGGTCTGTTCCTCGTCGATCTGGTGGCGGTACTTGGATATCGTGTCCTGCGCATCGTCGACACTTGTTTGCGGAATGCCCGCCTTGAGGCGGTTTTGCGTGTCTTCGGGCAGGTCGGACAGCTTGATGCTGGTTTCGCTTTCGAGCCAGTGGAGCTTGAGTCCGAGCGGCTTGCCGGGCAGGCCGCGCCAGACGGCGACATTGCCCTGGTAGGTACCCAGGTAGTACGAGCCGGTGACACCCGTGTAGGCCCAGATGCCAGCTGCCAGCACAAAGACGAGGGCCAGGATGGCGGCGATAGTAATGTTGCGGCGACGCACGCGTTGCGCCTCGCGCATAACGCCATCGTCAACCAGGTCAACGACTACTACGGTCACGTTGTCGTGGCCGCCGGCGGCAAGCGCCGCGTCCACTAGGTTGTCGACGCAGATTTGCGCGGTTGAGGACTGCGTGGCGATGTTCTCGATATCGCTATCGGGAATCATGCTCGAAAGGCCGTCAGAGCAAAGGATCAGGCGGTCGCCTTCCTCGATATGCAGAGTGAAGTGGTCGGCATACATGGCGGGGTCCGAGCCCAGCGCACGGGTGATGACCGAGCGGTTGGGGTGGACGCGAGCCTCGTCTGCCGTAATCTCGCCGGCGTCCACGAGCTCCTCCACGTAGGAGTGGTCGCGGGTCACGCGGATGAGCGTGCCCTCGTGGAGCAGGTAGGCGCGAGAGTCACCCACGTGGGCGATGGCGAGCGTGTCGTTTTCGATATAGGCGCAGGTGGCTGTGCAGCCCATGCCGGGCTTGCCCAGGCCGTTCAGGGCCGCCTCGATTACGGCGGCGTTGGCTGCCTCGACGGCTGCGGCCAGGCGTGCTGCGTCGGCGGACTGCGGGGCCGTCTTGGCAATAGTCTCGACGGCGATGGAAGAGGCTACCTCGCCGGCGGCGTGACCGCCCATGCCGTCGCATACGCAAAAGAGCGGCGACTGCACCAGGTAGGAATCCTCATTGTGCGGGCGCACACAGCCAACGTCGGAGCGGGCGCCCCACATGAGTTGCGTGGTGGTGCCGGCATCATAGGTCGAGTCGGTCTCGATGCGCTCCTCGGTCAGGGGCTCAAAGCTCATGGTCGAGCCGGGGTCTTTGAGCTTGGCCTCAACGGCGGCAACGTCGATCTCGGCTGTGTCACCGGGAGAGACGGTGTCGGTCTCGGCGTTTGATTCGGAATCGCCGGTGTCCGGGGAGTCGGGCTCCTCGGACACGCGGGCGGTCGACTCGTCGTCTTGCGGGCTGACGTCTATAGGCTCGGGCGTCGCAAAGTGCGACGGCGCGGGCGTGCTTTGCGACTGGGCGGCGGGCTCTGCCACGGCATCGGACTCGCTTGCGGGCGCAGGCTGCGGGGTCTTGGGTGCAGGGCCGCCCTCGGGGGATGGCCCTGCCTCGGGCGCCGGCGTAGACGCGGGCGCAACCTCGGATGCCGGGGCTATGGGAAACGCCGGCGCGGTGGGCTCGGGTGCCGCAAACACCGCAGCGCTCTCGTTGATTGCCGCGGCGACGGGCTCTGCAAAGTGAGCTGGCGCCGGGGTTGCTTTGGGCGCTGTGGGCTGTTCCGCAGCATGTGCGCCGATGGGCGCCGCTACGGCATCCTCTTCGTCCTCGTTATCGGCGAGATCCGAAATATCATGCGTTACATGCGAAAGAGGCAGGGAGAACACGGTGTCCTCGGGTTCCACGGGTGCGGAGCCCGCCGGAGCGGCGTGGGCCGGCGCAGCTGTGGCGGCAGCCGGTGCCTCGGTCATAGTCGCGGACTTGTTCTCCTCGTCGATCATCGACGGTTCACCTTCATGACCACATCGCCGATCTGGACTTCGTCGCCCTCGCGCAGCGTTGCGGGCTCCACAAGCTGGCGGCCGTTGACGAGCGTGCCGTTAAGCGAGTTGAGGTCCTCGATGATGAGCGCCGGGCCCTGCAGCGAAAAGCGCGCATGCGAGGCCGAGACGAATGGTTCGTTGATGCAGATGTCCGAAGATGGCGAGCGACCGACGATGACGGGGCCGAGCATGTCTACGTGGATGCCGCGGATACCGCGCGGGCCCTTGTCCACATCGATCGTCCAGATAGCCGAGTCGCGGCGCTGTCCGCGCACAAGCCCCACGCCGGTCTTCATGACGGCGAACAGGAAGATATAGAGCAGGGCGACCAGGACGATGCGGCCTGCAAAAAGGACGATATCGATGTTCATAAGCGACTATCCCCTAAATTCAAAGGTGCTCAGGCCAAACGTCAGCAGATCGCCGTTGCGCAGCGGGCAGCGCGTAATGCGGCGGTTGTTGACGAGTGTGCCGTTGGTGGAATTGAGGTCCTCGATCGACCAATCCGAGCCCGTAAAGGTGAGCTGGGCGTGGCGGCGCGACACGTTGGGGTCGCGCAGGGCAATGTCGGAAACTGAGCGCTCGCGACCGATGGTCACCTGTGCGGAGGTGATGCTATGGCTCTCGCCGCTCACGACGTCGACGAGCTGGGCGAGCGGGCGCTGCGGGGCGCGAGTGCTCGCCATGTTGGAGGCGATGCCGGCTGCGGCGCCTAGGCCCACGGCGGCACCGGTCGCGGCGGCTCCGCCCATGCCGGCAAGCGCGTCGCGCGAGACGGTCTGCGGCACCGGGATGGGTGCGGCGGCGGGGTCGGGGACGCTAGGCGCGAAGGGGTCTGCCACGGCAAGCGGGTCGGGAGCGGCGGCGCGAGGCGCCGGCTGCTGCTGGGGCATGGCGGCGGGGCGCTGCTGCTGCGGGGCAGCAAACTGCTGCTGGCCGGCGCGCGGGGCGCTGGCGGCACGGCTTGCCGCGGAGTTGTTCTGGCCCAGGCCGTTTTGATAGGCGCGCTCTTCTTCGTACAGGCGGCCGAGCGTGGGGGCATCGACGTTCTCGGCAAAGACCGAGAACTTGCCGGCGCGCAGCTGCGGATCGATCATAAAGCGCACGAGGGGCTCGCCGACAAAGACATAGCGGCGCTTTTCGGCCTGCGCTTTCACAAACTCGCGGACCTCGCGCGAAAGCTCGGGGTAGAACGGGGCGAGCATGGGATCGTCGTCGGCGGCGATCAGGATGGTATAGAGTGCCGGCGCCGTGTTGACGCCGTTAATCACCAGAGTCTGATCCTCCATGTCGCGAGCGGCCTGCTTGGCAAGCTTCTTAAAGGAGAACGGGGCACGGGTGGCACCGAAGATGCCGGCCACGTGGTCCTCGAAGATGTTCAGGAAGTTCACGAAAGATCACTCTCCGTATAGGTTCTTTGGTATCCGAGCAAATATAGGCATATCCCAACGATTATAGAGGATAGGGTTCCCGCAACTGCCGCCTTGGCGGCGACCGCGGCTGCAAGGCTGGCAATTTCCATATGGTGTGCAAGACAGGATGCCGCTGCGCAGCCGATGCCGGTGACGGCGATGGCGGCGATTGCGGCAAGGTTTGAGCCCTGGTCGGCACGCTTGGCATGGGCATTGAGCAGCGCAGATGACGCTGCGGCAGTTGTCGCGACCAGCACAAAGGCAGCCCAAAGGAGCGGGTCTTCCAGCGCTGCGGCAACGTTACCGAGCCCCAGCACGCCTCCGGCTGAAAGCGCGACCGTCGCCAGACGGGCAAAAAGCACGCCCATGCCCGTTGCCGCGGCGGCGCTTGCCGGGCCGAGCCAAAATGACGCGACGCCGGCGGCGACCCCAGCTGCCAGGAAGGTATTGCCAGTCAGACAGCCAAGCGCGAGTGCACAGGTGAGCGCGGCGCTCGCGGCAGCCTCGGTGCGACCCCAGGCGATCCACCAACCGGACATGGCAGCGGCAAAGATTACCGCGACGGGCAACATCGACAGGATGCCCTGCGCCTGCATGGTGGCGTTGGCCATGAGCACCAAAAAGCCCACAGCCGAGATGGCCGAGCCGATCTGGGGGGCCAGGCCAGCCGCCGCTCCGATCGCGATAGCCGCAATGACCAGGCCGGGAAGCGCCGCGACCCCGGCCGTTTGCATCAGCAAAAAGCTAAAGGCGCCGCACGTTAGCGCCGAGATAGCGTGCATGGTGTAGTCGCGCGCATGGCTCCAGCGCGTGCCCGCCCAGCCGAGCGCGGGGTCGACCTCGATGGCGTCGTCCTCGTAGTACGACGGCTCGATATCGTCGAGCTCCTGCTCGTCATCCGAAAGCTCGCCAACCATTTGCTCCAGACTGCGACGGCCCTCGCGCACGCTGCCCAGACCGGCAAGGAGTTGGTCGCAAAATGCCTCGATGCTGTTGGGGCGGTCCTGCGGCATGGGGGAGAGCGCGCTCATGAGCGCGGCCTCGGCTCCCGGGGGAAAGTGTGGTATCAGCTCGCTGGGATAGGTGGCGCCGCCGATGATGCGGTCGAGCGAGTCGGCGGGCGTGGCCGCCATAAAGGGAGCGCTGCCGCACAAGCCCTCATAGATAACGCAGGCAAGGGCAAAGACATCGGCGCGTTCGTCGACCGTGCCGGTCTCGATATCGAGCTGCTCGGGCGGCATGTAGCCGATGGTGCCGCCGCGCGAGCCGCCAAAGCCACCGGCGGACGACAGTCGCGCCATGCCAAAGTCGGTGAGCTTTACATTGCCCGAGTGGTCGATGAGCACGTTGGCGGGCTTAATGTCCAGGTGGAGTACGCCATTGCTATGGGCGAAGGTGAGCGCCTGGCCCAGGGCATCGGCAATGGCCGCGGCCTCGTCAAAGGTGAGCGAGTGGCCGTCCACGCGATGCAAAAACTCGGCCAGCGACATACCGTCGACATACTCCATGACCAGGTAGGCATAGGCGGTGTCATGCGTAAAGTCGATGACCTGCACGATATTGGGATGTTGAAGCATGGCGGCAGTGTGCGCCTCGCGCAGGACATCCATGATGTCGCTGGCGGGCATGCCGGCGCCGTTGATAAGGGGGATGCGCTTAATGGCGACGCGGCGGCGCAGGTGCGTGTCGCGGCAAATCTCGATGGAGCCAAAACCGCCGGTCGCAAGTGTCTCGAGCGGCTGGTACCGCTTGAGCAGCTCGCGAGAGCTGGTGCCCTCCAAAGGAACGTCCGGCGAGAACCGGGCGGTATGTTGCGAGAAAAGCGGCATGGCCAACCCTCGTGCGTTTAAAGTTCGTTTGCGAG
>ERZ1034915.1223-NODE-1223-length-14702-cov-17.205025_pt1 | contig 14702 bp, 9 predicted proteins | sample MGYA00520592_ERZ1034915 | MGnify/ENA primary metagenome ERZ1034915 (study PRJEB33766, sample SAMN09781787) | gut metagenome | biome: gut microbiome | host: Homo sapiens | place: Madagascar | study: EMG produced TPA metagenomics assembly of the PRJNA485056 data... | reverse complement strand
AAGAGCAAAAGAACATTTTTACGAAATACAGTGAGTTTTTGAACTACTTCGACCCCTCGCTGCATCTGGAAATCAACCTTGTCACCCGGAGCATGGACGAGGAGCAGTTTCGCCGCGACACCTTCCTGCCGCTGCGCGGGGATGACCGTGACCGCTATGCCGAGGAGATGAACCAAGTTGTTGCGGAAAAAGCACTGCGCGGGCAAAACGGGTTGATTCGTGAAAAGTACGTCACCTTCAGCCTGCACGCCGAAAATTACCGGCAGGCAAAAGAGCAGCTGGAGAACCGTGCTGCAGATATTGCCGATCACTTCAAGCGTATGGGCAGCAGTACACGCATCTTGTCCGGCATTGAGCGCCTGAGCCTGTTACAAGGCATCATGCGGCCCAGTGAGGAAATGAGCTTTTCTTATGACTGGCTGCTGGCTGAGGATGACCTTACTACGAAGGATTTTATTTCACCCAGCTCTTACAACTGGCACCCGGAGCATGACGACTCGCGCGCCGTTTACCGTGACCGCTATCAGTTTGGCGATAAAATCGGCAAGACAATGTATCTGCGGGGCATAGCACCGGAAATGAAGAACGGTTTGTTCTCTATGCTATCGGAGCTTCCGTTTGACCACGTCATCACAATGCATGTTGACGCTATGGACCAGGCAGAAGCCGTCCAGGAAATTGAGAAAAAGCTTGCCTATATGCACAAGGAAGAATACGATGCCATTGCCAAAGCACGCGAGCGAAACATGCCTGCCAGCATAGCTGTGAGCTATGATCTGAAATCCAAAATGCACCACACAGAGCAGATGATGGATGACATTACAACCAAAAACCAAAAAATCTTCAAAGTCTGCATCCTCATTCACACCTATGGCGATTCCAATGCGCAGTTGGACGAGCGCGTGCGGCGCATTTGCAGCACCGTACAGCAGCAGACCTGCCGCTTTGACAGCATTTTGTATGAGCAGCGCAACGCCATGAACAGTATGCTGCCGCTTGGCAAGAAATGGCTCGGGTTGGAGCGCACGCTGGAAACCGTCAGCACGGCCATCTATGTGCCGTTTACCACGCAGGAGCTGTTCCAGCCGGGTGGACTGTACGAGGGCATCAACGCCCGCAGTAAGAATCTGATACTGTGTAACCGCAAGCTGCTGCCCGCCCCTGCCGGTATGGTACTGGGCATGACGGGCTACGGCAAGTCTTTCTCCGTAATGCAGATGGTCACCAATATCATGCTTCGCTGGCCAGATGATGATATTGTTCTCATCGACCCAGAACAGGAGTACACGCATCTCGTTACAGCCATGGGTGGCGTAGTGATTGACATTTCCGCGTCCAGCCCCTCCCATATCAATCCCATGGACATCACAGAAGATTACGGCGATGACGAGGACCCCATCCGGCTGAAAAGTCAGTTCTTGCAAAATTTCTGCCAGCTGATTCTACACAGCTCCGAATTGTCGCCGCAGGAACGTACCTTTATCGATGTAGCCGCCGGGCTGACCTACCAGCGCTATATGGCAAATCCCAAGCGCGAGGAAATGCCAACGCTGCACGACTTTTATAGAAATCTTGCGCTGCAGGGAGAGGAAGTCAAGCCACTGCTTACAGCGTTGAAGCTATATGTAAGTGGCTCCATGGACCTGTTTGCCCACCAGACCAATGTGAACGTGCAGAATCATTGCATCTGCTTTAATACGGTCAAGCTGGGCAAGTCGATGCAGTCTATCGGCATGCTGACCGTATTGGATCAGGTCTGGAACCGCATTACCCGCAACCGCGTGTTGGGTCGCCGCACATGGGTGTTTACCGACGAGATCCAGCAGTTGCTGGGCAACAAGGACTGCACGGACTTTTACTTTCAGCTGTCCAGCCGCGCCCGCAAGTGGGGTGCGATTCTGACCTCCATCGCCCAGCACGTGCGCTCGGTGCTGGACAACGAGGACGCGCGCCGCATGCTGTCCGACTGCGGATATATCAAGCTGCTGAACCAGTCCCCCGACGATGCCAACGATCTGGCGCGGTTGCTGCACATTTCCAACGAGGAAAAGCGGTACATCGAGAATGCAGAGGTCGGCAGCGGACTGCTGATCGTGTCTAAGACGGTGGTGCCCTTCAACAACGATTTTCCGAAGGATACCGAGCTGTTCAGGCTGATGGATACATCTCCTAATCGAAAGCCTTGATGCGTTATGCTTACACCAGCACATTTCTAAAAATAACCTCACGGAGTCTGCCATGTCAGAACTATTCACGCAAAATTATAGCGACAAACCTTTATTCCATACCGATACCGACATATCGGAAAGCCTGCACAATCAGGTAGAAGAAGCATCAAACGGCGAGGAACTGTTGGATAATACTGAAAAGCTAGCCGAATCACTGCTATCAAATGACGATTATGTAAGTGAAACGAAAGACACCATTTCAGACGATAGCGATGATGTAGCAGAAAGCTTATCACCTCCCGCCGAAGGCAACCGGAAATATATCACCGGTACCAACACGCCCCGGGCCAGCCGCAGCAATGCCTACTACGAACTGCTGTGCAATCAGCAGACAAACGGCTACCGCTCCCCTGCCATGCGCGGCACATCAGCCGCAGCGCACGGCATCACGGGTGCAAGCGGGCTGGTCAGCTATCCGGAGGACTTTGCCACCGATGCCGCGCAGGATGTCGGCGTGCACGGCGCGGCGGCGGAACTGATTATGCAGGAGACGTTTCTCGGGACTGCTGCGGAGGACGTCGGCATACTGGGCAGCTACGCCGTGAAGGGTATCAAGGACGTGCAGGACGGCACGCGCACCGTCGAGGAGGTCCTACGCACAGGCGGCGACGTGCTGCGGATGGAGTTAGGAAGCTCTGCGGTACAAATCGGCTCTGCCGGTGCCAGGACGGCCTTGCATTATGCGGAGTCGTTCTCGACCAGTGCGGATGATTTTGCTGACCGTGCGCCGGGTATCATCAGTAATACAGGCTTTCAGACCGGTCATAGCGTTATCAGCGTGGCACGGTTCTTTGCCCATCCTGTCAAAGCGCTTGCTTCTATCGGCAGGACGGCGCTTATTTGTGGCGCAATTGTTCTGTTGTTGCTGATTATTGGGCTGCTAGGCCAGATGAGCGGTACTACAACGACCAGCGTGCTGTGTGCCGACAGGCCGGAGGATATTCAGCAGCTTGTCGAAAGCATCAATACCTACCGCAACGAGGCCGCCACTGACGAGTTGCGCAGCGCCTTTCGCAACGATGATGACCCCAACGGCAACCCCTACGGCTACGACACGCTGACCGGCCAGCGCAGCAACAATATGCAGCATGGCGTCACATGGAGCTACGCCAACGGCATCTACAATGACACTGCAGAGATCATCTCAATGGCCGCGGTCTATTATCAGCAGGACTGGCCCAGTTCACAGGAGCTTGCGGCTTTTACGGACGACGTACCTTTTACTCAATATTGCCGCGCCCTGACTGCCTACGGCATGGAAATCACCGCACGCGAGTCCGCACCCTACTCCTGTATCAGCTATGGCGGCTGCGTCAATGGCTACCGCAGCGAGGGCGAGACTGTGACCATCACAGAGTACCGATGCGAAACGCACACCTGTGCCCAAGGCAACGAAGAATGCGGGCACTACCACAACGGAATATGGGAATGGAGTGACGACCACGCAGAAGGCAGCAGTCACCCCGAATGGATCGAAGACGGCACACACGATGTGACCGTCTTTTTTCCTGTCATTTTCCCGGATGGGGCCACCCAGTCAGAGCTGTGTGCTCTGCCGGATGACTACGCCCAAGTTGTCGACGGCAAAATTGCCGCAGAGGATTGCACCGGCAGCATCGTGCTGGATGAAAGCGCGAATCTCTACAAGGGCGAGCTGAATGATTGGTTCTATGCTCCGAACGAGCGCACCGCCACCTTTACAGTGGAGACCACCGACGGTGACGAAGTCATGACGAAGGACTATACCGTGACCTTTGCCAACGCAACCGCTATCCCATGGTGTCCCGGAGAACTGCACGACGGCCAGTGCGGCCACTATGATCTGAACTGCACAATTTACCTGACCGGCTATGACCGCTATGCTGACCCGGAAACCGAAGTCCCCAATGGTGCGGACAGCGGCACGGGCAACCTGGAAGCACTGGCCGAAAGCAGCAACGACGGTACGCTGACACGTAGCGTCATCAAGCTGGACCAGTACGGCAATGCGTATGCGGGCAATGCGGTCACTGCCCGCTTTACGAAAACTGTGACGCTGCCGCCCGGTGCGGCGGGCTTCAAGGGCTGGTACGAGAACGGCGCGGACGCTTATGGCAACGTGGAATGGGCGTCCTTGCTGTATCGTATGGACTGGGAGGCGCTTTACGGCGTTGCGGACGGCATCAAGTGCCGTTCGGTAGGCTCCGCTTTGACTGCTGACGAGCTGCAGGCATTGCTGGCCGGACTGAACATTGACCCCGACACTGCGCGCGGGCAGGTCGTAGCCTTTGCCATTAGCTGCCAAGGTCATTTTGTGTACGGGCAGCCCTCGTCGCTGCGCGGCGGCCCCGGCAATGCCAGCGTCGGGATGAATTTGGACTGCTCCAGCTTTGTGCAGTACTGCTACTGGGCACAGGGCTTACCGTTCTCAGCCGGTAATACAGCCGCCTATGGCCGCACCGGTGACTTGCGGGCAATTTCCCCAGCCGAGGTCCAGCCGGGCGACCTGCGTGTCGTCTATGCCGCTGGCGGTGAGCAAGGCCATGTGCAGATGGCACTTGGCGGCGGTGCGTGGATCGAATGCTGTTATGGCTACGGCGTCTGCGTAAACATGTCCAACGCCTGGATGGAGAGCCGCGGCTGCCATTACTTTACCTATGCCGGATTTTAAGGAGGCTTTTATGAAAAGAGTTCTGGCGATTTTGTTTTTTGTTCCGTTTGTCATGGCGCTGGCACCGCCCTGCCATTCAGCGGGAAACGGCGAGGTTGCGGTATCCTTGGTAGATGTTCCCGCAGAGCTGCGGGAGCGTTCCGTGCTGATTACACTGGGCAGCGGTCCCAACGACACGGACGCTGTTCTTGTAACGCTGAACGGCTTGAACCAGTATAGTCAGACTGTGACGTTGGCGGAGGGCACCTATTACTGCAATGCCGCTGTGCAATACGACGCCCTAAACGATTGGCCGCTGCGCGAGGTTGACGGCACCAACTTTTTGCAGGTCGAGGCTGGTGGTCAGTATGAGCTGCAATATGAGTTTGCAGGTGAGAGTTGGTTCACGGAAGTAACCGGGCAGACACGCTATTATAAGCCGCTGCCGCTGCGCCAACCACCCGCCGACTATCAGCCAACAACGGCCCAGGTCAGCGCATACCTGACGGCACCAGTCGGCTTTTCTCAACACTGTATCGTCTATATGCAGAACCTGTACAGCGGTACAGTATACGCGCTGGATGTATACGAATCCAATCAACTGGCCGCCGTTTGCACGGAGGCTGACAGCGGACTGTATGCGCTTCTATCTGCCCGCGTTGTGGGCGATGCGACGGAGCGCTACCAGTTCGCATTTGAGCAGAATGAGCTGAATACCGATGACAGTGCAAGCTTTCACCTGACGGTAACAGACACAAAAAATCCAGACGCTGATTTGAGTACGCCCAGCCATGACGAGAACACCACTGTACAGCGCGCGGCAACCTATAATGCACCGGCTACCGCTGCGCCGTCTGCGACACCGACACCGGAGCCGGCCTCTTCTCAACCTGTCCAGCAGAGCCAAAAGCCAGCAAATCCGTTATGGAATGTGCTGGACTTTTTGCCCATCGTTTTTATCGGAGCCGGGCTGTTCTGGTTTCGCCGGAAGAACCGCCGGGGCGGCCCGAAGGGGTAACGTGAGCGAAAGCGAACGTTAGCAAGCATTGCATCTGTAAAACAGATGCGCATTTAGGGACACCCTAAAACCCGTTTGAGTACAGATTTTCAAAAGAGTACTTTGAAAATCAAGAGGATATTATATGGACAAACGTGAACGACCAATTTATAAAGGCATCTTTTTTTCTGAGCAAGAATGGCAACAGGTAGCAACAAAGATGGCAGAAAGTGATATGCCTAATTTTTCAGCTTTTTGTCGGGAAATGCTGCTTACCGGCAAAGTCAAGCATTATGATTTTTCTGTTATTAAAGAAATTTCTTCTAGCTTGAGTCATATCTCAGGTAACATTAACCAAGTAGCTAAACGCTGCAACACGAATCAATCTGTTACCACCAACGATGTTGAGCAGTTGCGGCGTGAATATTTACAGCTGAAGTCGCTCTATCAGGAACGATTGGTGAAAGCTCTGCGAAAGCTAGTCTAATATGTATGCAACGGAATACTATGCAAACCCCAATCATGTCTTTCGTAAGCGGGCGTGCGAGAATCGCTATTTTATTTTGACCGTTTTTGGCGATTTTTACCCGGCTCTGAATGGCGATTTTCGCCTGCCGCTAACAATAGAAGGAATCTACTATGGCTATCACCAAAATTCATGCGGTAAAAGTTCGGCTTGGCGATGCAATCAACTACATAGAAAATCCGGACAAAACCGATGGGCAGGAATTGATTTCAGGTTACAATACTGCCCCACAGACTGCTGTGCTTGATTTTTCCATTACTGCAGCAATGGCGCGCAAAGCACGAAATACAAGTGCGAAAAAACAAGGGAATCTTGCCTACCACCTGATTCAATCCTTTTCCCCGGACGATGCTGTCACGCCGGAGCGAGCCCATGAGCTGGGCCGCAAGCTTGCAATGGATTTTACCGATGGAAAATTCGAGTTTGTCGTTGCTACCCATATCAATAAAGATTCTATACATAACCACATTATTATCAACGCCGTTTCTTTTTATGATTACAAAAAGCTGCGCACTGTTCCCTACCGCACCGCGCAGCAAATCCGTAGTATCTCGGATCGACTCTGCATGGAATCACAGTTGTCTGTTATTAAAGATCCGCAACAGCTAGGCCAGCTCTACCCCACTTACATACAGAAGAAACGCACAACCAGCAATCGTACTGAAGTCCTCAAAAAGCTTAACTTCTGCTTGGAGCGTGCCACCAATTATGCCCAGTTCCTGCAAATGGCGCAGGAGCTGGGCATTTCTGTTTGCCATCGCGGCAAGCATATGACCTACTTGCTAGAGGGCGCGGGGCGCGCAATCAGAGATACATCACTGGCCGATACCGACAAGTTTACGCATACCGGCCTCGTGGAGCGCTTAGAGGATAACGCTGCCGAACAGCTATTTATTCATGAACGCATAGCTAAGATACTTCCGAATGTCTCAACCTTTGCTGGCTTTGCAAAGCTGCTGCAGTCCGAGGGGGTTAAGATACGGGTAAAGAAGCAATCCGGACAACTTTTGTATAAGGCTGACGACTTAGATGGTACATGGATACCTGCGGATGCTTTAGGAGATGGATTTACACTCGCAGGCTTAGAAAGTGCGATAAAGAATAAAGCGGAAACCCTTGATACAAATCATAGTACACCGATTGCAAAGCTATACCGAGAATTAACTACAGAATATCCACAAAGCAGTGATACGTCTGTCAGACTTACGGCACGCCAGATATGTTCTGCCGGCAAGCGCGGTGTTCTACTGCAAATCCATGACTCAAGTGGCAATCCGGCAAAGCTGATGATTGATAACAGCCATATTCATACGACTCCTGATGGATCTGTATCTGCCGACATCGGCGCGGCTTTTTCATATGATATAACTTACGATGACGGCACACATGGCACAATTCGGGGCACTGATTTGATTCGACAAATCGATGAAGAGAATCTGACGCAGCCACTGATTGTAAGCTTGACTGCTGATCAGATCATGGCCATGAGCCTGCGCGGAGTGACAGTGCATTTGCCGCAATATCACATTGAGCGGTTATTCATTCAGGAACGCTATGTACAGCGAAACGTCGAGCAAGGAAGCTGTGCAATCAGTCTATATCCCGGTTGGCAGTACAGCTATGTGCCAATTGGCAGCGAGAAGACGCGAAAATCAATCAGTGGCGCTGAACTAGCGCAGTCGCTAGGAGGTGTGGTGCAGGTTGGCACTTCTGAAAGCAGTTTAGCCCGTCGAGTCGCTAATGTGGAACGCCGTGCAGGAATTGCAAATGCCCAAGAGCTTGGAAAACTCTTGGGCAGCATGGCTGATAATGGTCTACATTTAGCTGCTGACTTTGATAAACAAATCAGTGCATATCAACGCGAAGAAATGAAGCTCCGCAACGAGATTGCAGAGCTTCGTTCCAAAAGCAAAATTTATGCAGCAACGGCTCATAATCTGCAGGCGTGCCGCACCTATAAATCTGTTTGGTTGGAGTATGCATCCAAACCACTTGCCCAGAAGGATACCTTCTACAAGCAAAATGAAGCCGCCCTGCAGGCGTATAGCAGAGCGGCTTCGCAACTTGATAAAATGGGGATTTCACTGGGTACTGAACCTGAAAAGGTAAGACAATTAGTTACAGAAACAGAAAGTCGGATAGCTGATCTTATTGCTGAATTAGAAATAGTTTGCAAAGCCAATCAAGCCATACAGGAAGATAAGGAAAAAGTCGAACAGATACAAGGCTGTTAGGCGTGAGCTAAACATTAGAAAATTAGTCTCTGCGGAACAAATCTCGGGTATATACTTTTTCCCGCACATCGTCAAGACAGCCATCGTAGCGGTTGGCTATGATCGCCTGGCTGCGCTTTTTGAATTCCGCAAGGTCATTCACAACCTCACTGCCAAAGAATGTACTGCCATTTTCAAGCGTTGGCTCATAAATAATGACCGTTGCCCCTTTTGCTTTAATGCGCTTCATAACGCCTTGAATCGAGGATTGCCGGAAGTTATCCGAGTTCGACTTCATCGTCAGGCGGAAAACGCCAACCACAACGTTGTGTTCCCTGCTCGGATCGTAATTTTCGTTAGCCTCGTATGCGCCAGCAATTTCAAGGACACGGTCTGCTATGTAATCCTTGCGTGTTCTGTTACTTTCAACAATAGCCTGAATCAGATTTTCGGGCACGTCGGCATAGTTGGCAAGCAGCTGCTTGGTGTCCTTGGGCAAACAGTAGCCACCATAGCCGAAGCTGGGATTGTTGTAATGGCTGCCGATGCGCGGGTCGAGGCATACGCCATCGATGATCTGCTGAGTGTTCAGTCCTTTGCTCTCGGCGTAGGTGTCCAGCTCATTGAAGTAGGCCACGCGCAGCGCCAGATAAGTGTTAGCAAACAGCTTGACGGCCTCGGCCTCGGTGAAGCCCATAAATAGCGTGTCAATGTTTTCCTTGATGGCACCCTCCTGCAGCAGTGCCGCAAACGTATGCGCAGCCTCCACCAGGCGCGGGTCGTTCAGGTCGGTGCCGACGATGATGCGGCTTGGGTAGAGATTGTCGTAGAGCGCCTTCGACTCGCGCAGGAACTCAGGGCTGAAGATGATATTGTTGCAATGATACTTTTCGCGGACAGCTGCCGTGAATCCGACAGGAATCGTTGATTTGATAACCATGATGGCGTTGGGGTTATACTGCATGACCAATTTAATAACCGCTTCGACTGCAGAAGTATCAAAGAAGTTCTTCTTGCTGTCATAGTTGGTCGGGGCAGCGATTACAACAAAATCTGCATTTCTGTAAGCTGCTTCTGCATCTAATGTAGCAGTCAGTTTCAAGTCTTTTTGAACAAGATATTTTTCAATGTATTCATCCTGAATCGGAGACTTCCTTTGGTTTATAAGATTCACTTTTTCTGGGATAATGTCTACCGCCATAACCTCGTGGTTCTGCGACAGCAACGTCGCAATGGACAGACCGACATAACCGGTACCAGCTACTGCAATTTTCATCCTAACTCTACCTCTTTATGCTATATAGAATTCTTTGTACCATTCTGCAAATTTTCGCAGCCCTTCACGCAATGGCGTGTGAGGCTTAAATCCAAAGTCACGCTCCAATGCAGTGGTATCAGCATACGTCACCGGCACATCGCCGGGTTGCATAGGTACAAGCTCCTTGTGTGCATCAAAGTCATAATCTGCAGGCAAAACACCCGCACGCACTAGTTCTTCTGAAAGAATCTGCACAAAATCAAGCAGATTTTCCGGGTTGCTGTTGCCAATGTTGTAGACTGCATACGGCGGGATAGGCAGACCATCTTCGCCGTTTTTCTTCTCAGGCGGCTTTTTCATGACGCGAACGACGCCTTCAACGATATCATCAATATAGGTAAAGTCACGCTTACAGTTTCCATAATTGAAAATTTTGATTGTTTCGCCATTCACCAGCTTGTTGGTAAAGCCAAAGTACGCCATATCCGGGCGTCCTGCCGGTCCATACACAGTGAAGAAACGCAAGCCCGTGGATGGAATGTTGTAGAGTTTGGCATAGGCATGGGCCATAAGCTCATTGGATTTTTTTGTGGCCGCATAAAGTGATACAGGGTTGTCAACTTTGTCGTCCGTGGAGTATGGAATTTTTTTGTTGCTGCCATACACAGACGATGAAGAAGCGTATACCAGATGTTGTACCGGATAATGGCGGCATGCTTCGAGAATGTTATAGAAGCCAATCATGTTGCTTTCCATGTAAGCATCCGGGTTTGTGATTGAATAGCGGACACCGGCCTGTGCGCCCAAGTTGACCACAGTTTCCGGACGGTACCTTTCAAAGATTTCGTAAATGAGCGCCTTATCAGCCAAATTGCCTTTTATAAAAGTATAATTTTCAAATTTTTGCAGCTCGGCAAGACGTGCCTCTTTGATATGGACATCATAGTAATCGTTCATGTTATCCAAGCCAATGACTTGGGTGTTGGGTTCCGTATTCAAAATGCGTCTGGCTAGATTAGAGCCAATAAAGCCAGAAGCGCCAGTTATAAAAACAAACATATTATTAGTATCCTTTATAAACCCCATGATGTTAAATCAAGCATATTTCCAACCAAAAGGTCTGCCTCAGGTGGATCAAATGGCATCATTCCAGCACATGGGTAAAAAGTAAGTTCTCCAAAATATACTCTGCCATTGATTTCATATAAATCAACACGTAAAAAAGGAGTCCCGCTAGATAATTTCCTTGAAATTTCCAACATCTCATCAAATTTTGACGGCTTTTGCGGGAGACTTTCTAAAGGCTTGTAATCTGTTCTGCCAAAATTTGCAAAAGTCCAATCTGTATTTACAAATCCAATTCGTGCCGTTAAATGATTTTCCATACCTTCTGATAAATACAAAAATTTAGGAACGCCATTAAAACAATAAAATTTATAATCCCGAAGCCCATGATCATTCCCATCCTGCATGTATTCCTCGGCAATAATTCGTGGAAGGACATTTTTATATGGCCATTCTCTGTACTGATAATAGTATTTTTTCTTCAGGCATGCATGAAGTTTCTTTTTTGCTGCAAGGATATCTAACGCGTGTTTATCTCTGCAGATCACTAGCCCGCCAGAATCATGTGTACATTTAAGGACAAATTGATTTGGAAGATCATTGAAATTTATATCATCAAAGGTACTCCAAATTCCAAGTGTTGGTATAATATACTCATTTCCAATCTTTTCTGCGACATAATCCTTTGCATTAGCCTTGTCAGCCATCACGGTATACAAAGGATTTTTATCGTGTAATTTCAGCCATTGAAGCTTTTCATTAAAGGTTTTTGGGTGTACGAGATCAAGGTTTTCCCCCATCTGAGCATGAAATAGCATTTCAAGATACTTCTCATCAGACATGTTATTGTACATCCCCAAATGACAATTTATGACTTTGCGATAGTTAGAATCTTTTAAGTACCTGCATATTTTTTTTGCATATTCAGATGTACTATTCATAACATCACTCCTAAATTTTAAAGCCAAATTGAAAATTTATTTTACGTTGTATTTTTTCATAAAGTGGGCGGGACGCAATCATGATAATAAATGATGTGATGATCCATAAAATCGAATTGCTATGTCCTGTAATTCTTGTTTCCAGTTTTGCGCCATACATACAGTACAACAAAATAACTTGGTGTGACATCATATAGTACAGCGTACCATTTCCAAGATAAACCATTACACCAGAAGATAGCAGTTTTGAAATATATCCACTTGAAAGAGAAAAAATGTAAATAATATAAAGTGCACCAGGCAAATACAATGCTGCACGCCTGATAGCAACGGGAACAAATCTGAATACAATTAAATAGATAACCAATACTATGACTCCACAAACCTCGAGGAACGCTCCAAGATTTTTGTTTGGTGTAAAACGATGTCTCTTGTATAGCCGTCCCAGAACAAAACCAGATGCATAGTCAATTACTCTTATTGGAGGGAAAGCATATAACCAATACTTGATATCTACTGTCGAATCGATTCTAGTCGCTATTAAAAAAACCACGGTGCACAAAAGCACTAAGACAGCACTATATAATTTTTGTCTTGAAGAACATCTTTCAATGTAATTTGAAATCTTATGTAATACCCCCGAAAAAAGTGAAAGAAACAACAACGTGGAAAGAAACCAAGAAACGCCATTATAACCAAGCCAAATTGCTTCATCCGGAAACCAGCTTTGTATCAAAAGAATATTTGCAATAAGCGACAAAAAAGAATTGATGGGCGCTTTCATCAGTATTACTATATGTGTTGGTATAGACAGAACAAGAAAGAAAATATGTAAAGGTTTTAATTTGCGATATCTTTTATAAACGCCTTTCCAAGCATTATCTGTTATTGACGCATGATCATGTATTGCTTCAACAAAACCTGACAAAACAAAGAAAATTGCAACGGCCTCCGTCCCCCCCCCCGCAAATAATTTCTGATAAATGGCAGTATTTGCAATGTTCTCAAAAGCGCTTAAATGGAACATAAATATCATTATAAAAAGTACCATCCGAAGACCCTGCAAGGAATTGATTTTCTGGTTCACAATAATGTACCTCATTGTGCATAGCATAACGCGAATGAATTGACGTCAATTAATAAGGGTGTCGGTTTCTGAAAATGAGTTTTGAAACAAACAAGTGCACAAATTTATTCCAATAAAATCTATTATATTGGAAATCAACAGCTTCATAATGTTCACTTTGACTATAGGTGTGAATATGCTGAAGTCCTTTGTCTTTGTCAAAATGCACATCATTAATTTTTGTTACACTAACTTCATGCTCATTAAAACAATTGTCATCAAATTGATCAACCTCATAGAAGTGAAGATAATCACCATAGCACTCTTTACAGTCTTGAATAACATGATAATACTTTCCGTTTCTCATAAAAAAGGTTCCGCCAGGGCGCTCCATGCAATGATTACCAGATAGGGTGATTTCTGTGGCATCATATTTTTCCATATCTAGAATGAAGTATCGATTTCTTTTTTGTTCGAGATCATATGAAACCATATAGTAACTTGTATCATTTCGCATTAATATCGCATGGTCAACAAGTTTAGCGTTACAAACAACATTGCTCCTTTTTTCCCATTTGTAAGGATACTCTACACACTGATAAAGGTGTACCTCATTTGTTTGATATGTTTCAGGGAGCATATATAAGGCTCCCTTATACTCAAAAACATTCGGGAAAGACATGTGATTTGGTTCTGCAATAATCATCCTAAAGTTCCCAAGCTTTCCGTCTTTGATTTCGGAAACAGCAATTGAGCCCCAAACTCTATGATAATCGAATAGTTCAACAAAAAGGCAAGGCTTTCCTTCATATTCATACACAAAAGGATCCGCATAAGCATAACGATTTGTTGGATATTGTGTTGAAAACACTTCTGAGCCTTTTTCTCTTATAGCAACACCATAAACACCTTTATAAAATAAGCGATTTGCTAAATTGTTATTCATTACTCATCTTCTCCATCATTACCGAAATATAAACTTAAAAGGTTATTGCAGACAGTCGTTATATCAAAGTCATTCAAGGTCTGTGCACATGGCTCCGCAATCGCATTATTTTCCAATATTACATCAACCCATTCATGAATTGGCTGATTCAATCCCAAGTAGTAAACCTTATTAGATACAACAACATCTTTAGTTACAGTATTAGAAACGACACATTTTTTTCCCGCTGCTTGTGCCTCGAGCAATGAAACTGGCATTCCCTCATATTTTGACGGTAGACAAAATACGTCCATTGCAGCGAGTAATTGCGGAATGTCGCTCCTATTAGATAGGATAATACATTTTTCGGCGATGCCATATTCTGAAAGCAAAGCTTGAACAGAAGACAGATACACTCCAGATCCCACAAGAAGAAGTTTTGCGTTCTCGCATCTTTCGCATATTGATGCAAATACCTCAACAAGGAATTGATGATTTTTTACCGAGGCAAATCGTCCAACATGTCCTAAAACGAAATCGTTTTCTGATATTCCCAGTTGTTTACGGTAGTGTCCTCGTTCTTTCGCGGCCATTTGAAACCGTGCAATGTCAAGTGGATTATTCAAATAAGTCGTCGTATTAATATTGAAAATTTTGTCAACTTGCAGTGCTGCAGCCTTATGAAGTGCTATAATTTGCAGATTGCCCCTCTTTAGGTATTTACGTATGGACACATTTTCCAGAAGAGATCTCCAACCGGTTTGTTCGAAAACGGCATTCGGTTCACTATGACAAGTAAAACATATTTTCGTATCCTTCAACTCTTTCGAGCAACCCATTATAAAGCGCATACA
>ERZ1034915.1219-NODE-1219-length-14714-cov-18.463470_pt1 | contig 14714 bp, 14 predicted proteins | sample MGYA00520592_ERZ1034915 | MGnify/ENA primary metagenome ERZ1034915 (study PRJEB33766, sample SAMN09781787) | gut metagenome | biome: gut microbiome | host: Homo sapiens | place: Madagascar | study: EMG produced TPA metagenomics assembly of the PRJNA485056 data... | reverse complement strand
AACGCATTACCTCGTTGTTGCTCTTGCCACGTGGAGAGAAGTCAGAACCACCCTTAGCACCACCCATTGGGAGAGTAGTAAGAGAGTTCTTGAATGTCTGCTCGAAAGCCAAGAACTTCAAAATACCCAAGTTTACTGACTTGTGGTAGCGAAGACCTCCCTTGTAAGGGCCAATCGCGTTGTTGTGCTGTACGCGGTAACCCATGTTAGTCTGTACGTTGCCCTTATCATCTACCCAAGATACGCGGAACTGGATGATGCGGTCTGGAATGCAGAGACGCTCGATGAGGTTTGCCTTCTCAAACTCTGGGTGCTTGTTGTACTCTTCCTCGATAGTACCGAGAACCTGACTAACTGCCTGAATGTACTCAGGCTCGTTTGGGAATCTTCTTTGGAGATTCGCGATTACTTCAGATGCTTTCATAATCTTTAATCTTTTATTGTGTTTAAATTCTTGTTTTCTATTTTCTGTTTGCAAAGGTATAGAAATTTATTGAAATAACCAACAAAAAGAAAGAAAAAATGAAGAAAATGTAGAAAAAAGATATTCTTTTAACTTTTTCTAATAGTTAATGTAGTATAATTGTATGCGTACACATTATTATATATAAGATAAAACGGGATTATATATAGGATAAAACGGGTAGAAAACTGTCTGCAAAGCAATGGTTGGAAAAATAAATGGTAAGTAAAAAGCGTTTTTCTCTATCTTTTTGTTGGCGTTCTTATATTTTTTTCGTATCTTTGCAGGGTGTAAGGAACTCCACGAAGGAGATTTCTTCATGCTACATTCTAATATTATAAAGATTATGCCAAGAGCAACTGGACCGATAGGTTACATAGAGCACCGATCTCCGAAGAAAGACGAGACTGGCAAGTATTTGATTCATCCTGTTGCTGGTGCCGGTAAACGAAGCCGAGCGGGGCAGCCGGTTGAAGTTCTCCTTGTCCAGCTCGTCGTCATTGATGATGGCAAATTCTACTATCTTTCTCTGAGCATTTCCCTTTTGGTTGAGCGAGAAATCATCTGTGTAGTAATCTCTTAGCTCGTTGGATAATAAACTTCTGAGAAAAGTACTCTTATGCAGTCCCTGTGTCGTTGAAACCAGGGTGAGCATTACGCTGTTGGCATGTTTCTCGTCGTATCCTGCCATCTGCGCCACCATGGCACGTAGCCAGATTCTTCCCATTTTCTGGCAATAGTCCGACGGGTTGATGCGGCGAAGGAAGTCACCGATTCTGTCCTTTCCGTCCCAGGTTCCTCTCACTTTGTCGATATAGCTGCGGATAGGATGATAGGGTTGGGCGTACTTCGACTTGATGAGTCGCTCTACGAAGTGGTCACGCACGAAGATGCCTGCCTCCTGCACCTCGATGGCAATGGTGTTGATGGCATACTTGTCGATGATTTCGAAGTCATGCTTGATTTTGCCTTCTGAATCATATTCTTCGGTCTTCACCATTCCTTTTTCTTCATCATTCTTCTTTCGATATTCGAAAACATCGGTGATGACATTATATCGGAACTCATAGTTCTCCAGCAACCATTTCTGCATATCCGTGATTGGGCGCAGGTAGTTGTGGCTGCGTTTCTTGTACTGAGCCTCTTCGTCGGCCTCTTCCTGTTCCTTCTCCTTTTTGAAGACGTCCTTCTGTTTCTGAAGGTTGTCTTTTTCCTGCTGGAGTTTTTCTTTCAGCAGATCATTCTGCTTTTCGAGCGCTGCGACATACTGGGTATCGTCAATCAGTCTCTTCAGTGTTTTTCTAATGTTCATGTGTTATTACCATTAGTTTATACTTAAAGTTTTATATCGTTGCAAAGATACAACAGTAATTCATCGTTTGCAACACTTTCATCGATAAATGTTGCAATAAACCCAAGGGGAACAAAGAGGGTTTCCTTGAGGGAGTAATAGCCTACATCTGAAGGCATTACCCCTCCTTTTTTTCCTATCTCTTTCTCCCTCAGGTAAGGGTTTCTTCTCCCTGTAGTATATGTTCCTTCGTTTACTCTTATTGAAAGCGGCGAGAAATGTCATTGATGAAAAATGCCTTCACACTTAAGCGGATGAATATCAGAAGATTGCTGGTGATGTGAAAGGAAAATGAAAAATAAATAAAACAAGGGTGTATCAGAAACCATGAAGCTTTCTGATACACCCTTGTTTTATTCTCTTCTATTTATACTTCTTTAATTGATTTTGCTGATTTGCTCAGGTGAAAGACCAGTATATTTCATAACAAGTTCTTTCGACATACCATCAGCAAGCATACGCTGTGCAGCATTTATATTTGCCTCATTAGAGCCTTCAGCTCTTCCTTCAGCTCTTCCTTTTGCCATACCTTCGGCTCTGGCTTCTGATTCTGCGGCAGCCATGCATGCCAAATTATCGCGAGCAATCCAAAGACTGTTCTCGTAGGCTTCCCATTCTTTCTTCGAGAGTCGGTGACTGTCGGCATATTCCTCTAGCTTCTCGAAAATTTTCTTTTGTGCCGTCCAAGGCATTCTTGTTAATGCTTCCATATGAGTCAATACATAAATCCATTTATCAAAATCACTCTCACATTCCTCTGGCTCTTTTTTGAAAAGAGGCAGGGCCAAGTAGATGAAGCGAAGCTTGTTGGAAGCTTGCTCCTTACTCTCTTTGTCTGTCAATATGATGTCTGTTCTGAACTTGTTTACTTCGCCAGTTTTTGGCATATAGTTCATGAAGCAAACTGTGTATATCGGCAGAAACTTATAGGCATCCTGATTTTCAGTCTTGCCCTTATCTACCTGTTCCAGAATACTTCTGCAGGCATAGCAGATGGAGCGGTCCAGAAAATTGGGTTGCCACTTGTTCTGCATTTCCAGGATGAATCGCTCGCCAGTGTCGTTTTCGCAGAAAACATCGTAGATAATGCCTCGCTGATCTTTGGTCTGGGGCAATTGCTCCTTGTCTTTGAATACTACGTCCTTGACGTGGAGCTATCCCTCCAGCAGATCGTTGAGAAAGCTAATCAGCAAATCCTTGCTGAATTCTTGACCGAAGAGGCGCTTGAAGCCCCAATCGGTGAAGGGGTTGATGTACTTTGCCATCTTGTTAGATTTTAATTGTTCTTAAATCTGATGACAAAGATACGTTGTTTTTTTGTAAACTCCAAATATTTAATCGATTTTTGCATAAATAATCGAAAAATTATAAATACGCTGTTGTTCTCCTTATTCCAATCCCCACATATCATTCAGCATACTAATAGCTGACTCCGAGCGGAATACATGATTGCGGAAGGTGATGATGCCTTTGGGGGCAAGGTGGTCATCGAAGGAATTGACCAGGAAATCTGCTTCGAGCAGAATGCGATAATCGAGGCTGGTTACATCCTTATAAGTATGATGATGAGCAATGAGCCAGCAGATTCTTTCTGTCTGCGTGGCGCATCGCCACCATCACAGGTACAGTTTTTTATAAGACGACATCCGAACCTCTTGACTTCGCTACAGTCGTTCTTGTGAACCCGGAAACGGGTGCACCGCTGCCTATTGGCATCACAACCGATGAGAACGGAGTGTTTATCATCCTCAATGCACCTTCGGGAAAATATATTGTCCGTGTCAGCATGATTGGTAATGTCACACAGGAACGTGAAATCGCAATAGGGGATTCGGAGATAAATCTTGGAAAAATAGAACTTGCAGAGGACACCAAGTCGCTTCAGGAAGTGGTCGTCACCGGGCAGAAAAGCCAGTTGTCGGTCAATGCGGAGCGCAGAATTTTCAATGTAAGCTCAAACATAGCCGCCACCGGTGCTTCTGCCGATGAACTTCTTGCCGCTGTCCCGTCGGTTGATGTAAACAGCGAGGGAGAAATATCATTGCGTGGCAATGCCGATGTCCTTGTGTGGATAAATGGCAAAAAGATGGGGATGGACGATGACAACCGCGCCCAGATACTTCGTGTTCCTTCGTCTGGGTACGAATTTCAGACCTGATGACAGGAATGATGTTTACCTGAGTGCAATCGGAACGCTCGGACACAAATGGGGACGTACGACAACCACTCACCTTAGCAATGTGCCGGGGCAATGGGTCGGCAATGTCAATAATATGCGTGAAAGTGGCGATACCCGTGGCGCAAACGTCATGCTTGGTTACAAGCACACGTTCAATTCCGACCATTTTATCGACATGAACGTGAGTTATAATATATGGAGGGGTCCCAACGACAACCAGTTTCATGAAAATGAGACTTGGGCCGACGGCACCGAGGAATCCATCTGGCAAAGCCAGCATCAGGATGTAAAAATCAGAAACTGGGAAGCAGCGCTTGATTATTCATTACAGGCATTGCCGTGGGACATGACTTTCCAAGCCACAGACCGGTATAACTCGCGCCGTATCACCGCGCAGGGCACGCTGGAACCCGATTGGGATGTCGAAGCCGGGGTACGCAAAAATATCGGTTCTTGGGGCATATCGTTTCTCTGCAAGGATATTTTCAACTCAAAAGAGACGAACAATGTCCTTTATGGGAACGGCTACTCGCAGTCAATCCGCAAATGGTCGGGAGGTCGCACATTACGTCTGGCAGCCACCTATACCTTCGGCAAATCCGACAGTCGTGAGCATAATCGCCACAACCACATCGACACCGGTGGCTACGGAGAAGAGCATCATTAGGAAAGACAAAAAAGAGGGAGGTTCTTTGTATGAGAATTGCTGTCACAGATTGATGCATCGTGCAAGACCTGTAGGTGGCAAACATGTTTATCAGTTCCTACATCATTTTCCTTATCATTATCTTGTCCATTCCCCAACTTTTTGAGGAATAGTTCCACACTATTTCCCCAATTTTCACAACCCTAATTTATGGCACAAAGTTGATAAATATCTGTAAATCAACGGTATCACGGTTTTATCTATTTTTTGGCACATTGGTTGCAACTATGAATAGCGGGTTCGATAATGAATCCACAAAACAGAGTAAATAACAATAAATTAGTAACAATTTAAAATAGATAAGATTATGAAGAAGTTCGTTTTTGCAGCTATCGCAGCTATGGTAATGGTTTCAGTAAGCAACGTATTTGCATTAGGCAAAATGATGATAGATAATTCTGAAGTAGTTCCAGTTGATACAGTAGCACCTGAAACTCCTAAGGATTCAGCAGAGGTCAGCACTCCTGTTTTGCCACAGGCTGGTGCAGAGGATTCTACAGATCAGGCTACTCCTGCAGAGACAACATCTGAAGTAACAGAGGCTACTTCTGAAGCAACAGAGGCTACATCTGAGACTCCAGCAGAGTCTGTAGATACTGCTCAGGCAGAGCAGCCTGCAGCACAGGCAACTGTTTCTGAGTAAGCAGTTCTCAGATATAACTCAATTCTAGGCATACACAAATGCAACACATTTTGCAGTACATATATATAGATAGATAAAGAAGTAGAAAGAGTTTTCATCAAGGTAAAAGTTTATCTTTAGGTTTAAATTGCAGTTTTATTATCTCAAAAGATAAATAGGATTTTAGGTTCGGTTTATGAAAAGTGAAGCCTGTCGGCAGTGATGCCGGCAGGCTTCTGCGTTTACTGCTTCCTCAAACTATACTTGCCGTGCTTGTCGAACACGAGCCAATAGAGCACAGGCAGGATGGTGGCGATGAGTACCATCGAGATAAGCGTACCGAAGAAGATAACGGCTCCCATTGGCGACCACAGCGTATTGTTCTCTACCATCATAGGCAGTACGCCTACCGAGGCGGCTGCCGATGTAAGGAAGATAGGGCGCATGCGGCGCTCGCCAGCCTGGAAGGCGGCTTCCTTTACCGATAACCCCTTGTCGCGGCGCAGTTCCTCGGCATAGTCGAGCATGATGATGCCGTTTCTTACCAGGATACCCATCAGGCTCACAATGCCCAATATGCAGGTAAGACTCACGTCGAAACCCGTAACCAGAAGGCCTATCGCTGCACCGAAGATGCAGAGCGACATGGACGAGAGATTCACCAGTGCCAGACTGATGCGCTTGAAATGGAAGAGCAGGATGAAGAAGATGATCAAGGCTGCTATCATCACGCCCGATGTAACCTGAGGAAGGGTTTCGGCATCCTTTTCTGCCATACCGCCAATCTCCCAATCAAGACTGGAATCTAGCGGGAGTTTGGATACTTCCTGCTTCAGTTCGTTGGCCAATTGGTTGGCATTGAATCCCCTTAAAGGTTCACCTATGATAGAGATGGTACGCACGCCGTTTCTGCGTATGATGCTGCCGTCGTGCCAGTCGGGCGAAATCTTAGCCAGCTGGCGGAGTGGAACGCTCGATGTTCCTCCCATCACGGGGATGTATTCATTGGCAAGGTCGCTGTCGTTTTCCGATTTCAGAACCATCTTCACCGGATAGTCGCCTTCCCAAAGGGTGGCCATCGGGATGCCATCGCCAAAATGAATGGCAAGGTCGGCAGAGAGTATGGTCTTGTTCACACCCAGCCGGTTGGCCTCGGTAGCATCTGGAGTTACCCTGATGCCAGGCAGGGGCTCTTCGTAGTTGGTACGAATCAGGTTGATGCCTTCTATCTTGTGCATGCAGGCTTCTATCTTCCTGGCGGCAGCCTTCAGGTCGCCCATGCTGTCGCCGCTCACTCTTACTTCGATAGGGTAGGTGGCGTTGTTGTAATCCATCTGCTTGAAGCGGATGTAGCAGTCGGGAAAATAGTTGGAGTATCGGTCGGCATATCGGTCGAGTACCTCTTCTGTGGCATCGTTATCTACCGTATTCACGATAAACTGTGCAAAGTTCTCACCGCCAATCTGTGGCGCATAGGTGGTGTGGAAACGGGGTGAACCCTGGCCAACAAACGTGGTTACGGCTGTTACCTGCGGGTCGCGCTGCAGAATGTGGGCCATAGAATCTGCCACCCGTGCGGTTCTTGCAGCGGTGGTTCCGCTAGGCAGATAGAACTCTACGGCAAACTGGTTTCTCTCGGCGATAGGCATCATTCTCTGCGGAAGATGTACGAAGATGATGGCTCCGGTGCTCACCAGCATGATGCCCACAGCGAGGGTGGTGCGTGGAAAGGCGAAACAGCGTTTCAGCAACCAGGTGTACCCCATCTGCAGATAGTCAAGCGGCTTTTTGCGGGCGTTGGGCTTGTGCAGGCTGCTGATGCCCTGGTGAATCACCATATACTGTAAATAAGGTGTGAGCAGCAGCGAAACCATGAGCGAGATGCTCAGGATGATGAACATGGCCCAGGGGAATGATTTTACGAAATCGCCCATGTCGCCATGCATGGTAAAGAGGAATGGGAAGAAGGTGAGCGAGATGCTGAGCGTGGCAGAAAGCACCGACATGAAGAACTCTCTAGGAGCGGCGATGGCTGCATGCCAGCGCGACATGCCATGGCCCAGCTTCTCCATGTAGTTGTCGATGATAACCACGGAATCATCCACCACCATACCCAGTGTTACGATGAGGGCAGCCAGTGTAACGGTGTTCAGCTCCATGCCGAAAAGATAGAATATGCCCACCGACGAGAAGATGGTGATAGGGATACTGAGGGCTGATACCTCTGCCACGCGGCGCGGCATGAGCAGGATAACCACGATGATGACGGAGATGACCGATATGAGCAGCTCGCGCAGGAAGGTTAGCACCGATTCGCTTACCACCTTGCTCTGGTCGGTAATGGTATTGATGTGTACATCGCCGGGCAGGGACTGTTCAAAATCATCCATCATCTTGTGTACGTCTCTTCCCATCTTCACGATGTCGTTTCCCGGTCGCATTTCAATGGATAGGAGCACGCATTTGTTGCCGTTGCTCTTGATGTATTTATTCAGTTTCGGATATTCTCTTTTAATCTGTGCGATGTCCTTCAAGCGCACGATGTTACCCTTGGGGTCGGAATATACGATTTGTTCCGCCACATCCCGCTCGTTGTTGTAGGAGTCGGTGATGTGGATGGGCAGGTTGAGGTTGCCCATCTCCAGGTTTCCGCTCACGGTGGTGAAGCCCTGCAGGGCAAGGTCGTTCAGAATCTTATAGGGACCGATGCCGTATTTGGCCAGTTTGTTCTGGTCCAGGCAGATGCTTATCTGTTCGTTTTCCAGTCCGTAGGTTCGCAGGTTCGAGATGGCATCAATGCGGCGCAGTCTGTCCTTCAGCTGGTCTATGTATGTATTCAGTTCCCTATAGGTTTTCTGCTTGCTTTCCATCGTGATGAGCAGGGCAGAGGTATCGGCGATGTCATCCACAGCCTGCAGGGCAAGGACACCAGTAGGAAGGGAGCTCTTGAAGGCCTGCAGGCCATGCTTGAACTTGCTCCAGAAGGCATCCCGGTCCTCCACGTCGTCGTTGAGTTCCAGGAACACGATCAGCATGCCGTCCTTACTCTGGGTATAGGTCTTTTTCTTGTTCACCTCCTTGTATCCGAAGATGAAGTTCTCCAGCGGTTTAGCCACCCGTTCTTCCACCTCTCCGGATGTAGCGCCCGGATATACGGCTACGCAGGCACCCTGCCTGATGGTGAATTGCGGCATCTCCTGCTTGGGCATGATGCAGATGCCGAGTATGCCTAGAAATACGAGCATGCCCATCAGAAGCATCACGATGTTGTGGTTGCACATCGCCGACTCGATGAACGAGCGCTTGATGATGCGGTTGGGCTTCCTGGTGATGCGTGCCTTGATGTGGTCGCGAAGGGCGGTGTCTCTCTCCGGTTTGTTTGTCTCTTGATTCATATCTTTTCCCTCCACTTTTTTTATCGGTTATCGCTTTTTGCTGTATCTACATTCATTCCTTCCGAAACTTTCTGCTGGCCATTGATGATAACCTGGTCGCCAGCCTTCAGTCCCGAAAGGATGACGATGCCGTCGCCTTCGAAATCGCCGGTAGTTACGGGTTGCTGATGTGCCTTTCCGTTTACCACGGTCCATACGAATCGGGAGTTATCTGCATCCAGTTCAATGCTTTGTGGCGGAACGGTGATGTGGGATGGGGTAGCAGCGCTACCCTGCACCTGGGCGTTGCATACCATGCCTGGGAGCAGACGGCCCTGCGGATTGGTGATGCCCACCTTGACATCGTAGGTATGCGAGATGGGGTTGGCATCGATGCCTTTTTCTGAAATCGTTCCCCGGAAAATGGCACCCGAAAGAGCGGCTACCGTCAGTTTCACCTTGTCGCCCACGTGTAGATGAGATATTTCGGCTTCGGGTACGGATATCTTGGCGTTGACTTGTGCCACATTGGCGAGTTTCAGCACAGGCTGTCCGGGGAGCACGTAGGTTCCCAAGTCCACGTTCTTGGCAGCGATGACACCTGCAAAAGGAGCTGTGAGGGTAGAGTGGGAGAGTTGCTGGCGGGCGATGCTTTCAGCCGCCTTTGCCTGTTCCAGTTTGCTTTCTATCTCCACCCATTTCATATCCGAGATGGTTCCCGACTGGTGCAGGGGCAGGAATCTTCTGTAGGCATCCTGCGCCTGTTTCAGGGTGGTGAGTGTTGCCCGGTGAGCCTCCTTCACGGTGGTAGGGTTGATGGTGGCGAGCAGCTGTCCCTTGCTCACTCTATCTCCTTCTTCCACCCGTATGGAAGTGATGTTTCCGGCTATCTCGAAGCTGAGTGTAGATCCAATCTTTTCCTCGATGGTTCCCACATAGTCTTTCGTTCCCCCCAGGTTTGTATTCCCCACGGAGATAGTCTCAACTTTCACGTTTTTCTTCTCTAGCTTCCTGGATTTTTCGGTGCATCCCGCCAGCATCATACAGCTGATAATGAATGCGACAAGCCATCCCGTTATAACAACTTTCTGTTTCATATTAATTATATTTTGTTGTTTTTTGCAAAGATAATGCAAAGGTATGAATTTTAGCTGAAAGCATAGGAAAAATAGGATTAAAAAAAATAAAAAACAACCGAACAATCTACACCTTAGACCGAGGGTTGAGTCGATTACAGAAGACAATGTGGAGTCAAATTGCTCCATGACCCGAAAAAATCCTCCAAAAGGAGTGAGTTTCTCAGATTTAATTTGTATCTTTGCCATGTTATGTCAGAGTTTTGCTTGTTTTCTTTTCGCAACACTAAGATAAGTGAAAATTCTCACATGGCAAAATCCTGAGCAACTTTTTGTTGTTCTGGGGCTTAAAAGGTTTGATTTATAATAGTGTTGTGGAATTAAGGTTATAACAATATTATGACATCGTTATTCATATTGCAACTTGTATGTTGCGTCATTACAGCCATGCTGGCATTGCAATTAGCCATGGCAAGTTTGCAGGTGAGATGGAAGGTGTGGCGCTACGAAATATCAAGATGGCTTCTCGTTGCATCCATGCTATTCTTCTCCGTCCACTACCTCTTGCAGATGGTTCATGGACTCCGTGCACAAGGTACCGATGTGGGCGCAGCATTCAACATACTGTTCTATACCCCAGTGGCATTTGCCATCACTCTCTCCATCATCAACATAGAGAGCACAGGCAGCAAAGTGCGCCGTTATTGTTTACGTAGTATGATGGCATACATACTCATCGCCCTAGTTTTCGTCATTGGCATATTCAAAAGTCATAGTTTACACATTGGCAATATGCTCTATGTGATGCTCGGTCTTTTTGTGGCTAGCATGGCATATTTTATCTTTATCATTCGCAAAGAAACAAATACCCGAAGGCAGAAGCTCATGGAAAATTTCGGAAGTGACTTGATTCCATACGTGCGCTATTCGCAAGCCAGCATCATTTTGCTATACCTCACTGCTGGACTCCTGCCTGTAGCAATCCTCTTCAATACCTTATTATATATAATAGGTCCCTTGATGTTGCTCTCTGTCATCTTTTTCGTCCACACTTTCATTGCTATGGGCTATTACATCACACCCAAAGGAGTCATTTCTGATGAAAATGATGCAGAGGCAAAAGTCACGGAAGCAGAAGACATAAATGACGATAAGAACACTCATAGCACAAATATCTTGACAGCTAATAGAAAGATAGAAATAGAATTAGCCCTCAAGAAATGGTGTGAAGAGGGATTTTATAAGGACTATGAAGTTAGCATCTATTCGTTAGCTACCAAGTTGGGATACAAGAAAATCGAACTGACAGAATACTTCAACCAGTCAGAATATACCAATTTTAGAACCTGGCTTAGCGACATTCGCTTTAATGAGGCAGTTCGCATGATGAAAGCCAACCCCGAATATAGCATTGACGCTATTTCCACAGAGTGCGGTTTCTCATCCCACACATGGATTTATCGTATATTCAAACAGAAAACGGGCATGTCACCTAGCCAATGGCGCAAACAGTTTGTCTCCATCTAAGTGTGTATTTTTGTAATCATACATTAAATACTGTTTAAAAAGTAGTAGTTTTCCTAGGAAAGCTACTACTTTTTTTGTGGAAAAGCTACAACTACCATAGGAAAGCTACTATCACTTTCAAAATAAAAAAGCTATTTTTGCAATCGAATCAATAACATAACAGATAATGAAAATGACAAGAGCAGAACCAACCATTTCAATTTCAGATGAAAATCTCATCATGATTGTTGTAGTGATCGTGACTGTGATTATCATAGTGTTCATCCTTGTGATGATACGCGACTACCGTCTCTATCTTGGGAATCATTGGAAAAAGAAATTCAGTTTCGCTGATTTCGTCAAGCAAGAACAATTCTATATTTATATACTGTTGTTCTTCCTTCTTTTGGTAGGTTCGGAATTGTTGTTACAAAACGAGTATTCATTTTAAAACAATAAATAATTATGAAAAAATCGTATCTATCATTATTCATCCTCGCAATAGGAGCGGCGATGTTTACTGCTTGTTCAGACGATGACAACAATGGGGAAAACGGAAATCCTAACATTCCTCTGGCAGAACTATCCAAGCCAAAGGCAAACCCTTGGCTGGCACAAGAGGAATACAGCATCACCCATTTCAATTCGGCTCAGACCGATGCTTTCACTGCAAAAGTAAAGGACGGCACGTTCTATGCCGACCTGACGAAATGCAAGACAACAAGCAGCGGTCCTGTGAACCTCATGACGCTCGCATCCACTTCCCCAAAATACATGTGGGGAATGAGCAGCGACAGAGTGTCTATCATAGACGTATCCAACGGCAATTTTGAAAGACTCGCAGAAGCTGGTTTGCCTGGAATAACAATGAAAACTCAAGAGCAACTCAACATCTTGACATCCAGCTACTCATCTTACTCAGAACTTGCTACAGCCGTAACCGGAGTGCTAGGCGCTGCCCCACAAATGTCTATAGCCAATGGAAACTATGTGTTGTGCGACAAGGACAACTATGTATATACCAATGCTGGACACATCATGGCAAGATACAAGCTGAAGAACCCAAATAATCCAAAGGAAGGCATAGAGCTAGACAGTCAGATTAAGCTCACACCGTATATCAACAACTCTTACACGCTGGTGGGAGCTACCATGACATACGATGGACATTTGCTCGTAGCGGCACAGAATGCTCTTGTTGTACTCAACCGTGAGTTGACCACGGTAGAAGATACCTACCCACTGGCAAGCACCCAGATATTGACGAACTCAATAGCAGTGGATGAGAACGGCGGGGTATATGTGGCAAGCAACGCCAAGGAGGCCAACGGCAAGGGACTCATGCAAAAGCTGATATGCAAGAATGGAAAGTTCTCTGACAGCGAAAGCGATGGAGCATGGAAAGCCGAGTATGACGGAGGTCCAATGGCACCATGTATCAAGCTCGGATATGGCACAGGAGCAACCCCTACACTAATGGGATTTGGCAACGACGAGGACAAACTCGTAGTGATAACAGACGGAGCAAAGAAAATGAAACTCGTAGCTTTCTGGCGTGACGCCATACCTGCCGATGCCAAGCCTGTAGATTCCGGCAACAAGCGTTTGGCAGGAACGTTCGACATAACGTGCGGATTACCAGCCTCTACCGAATGGGTACAGTCGGAGCAATCCGTAGTAACCGCAGGATACGACGCTTTTGTGGTGAACAACATCAGCCAGACAACGGAAAAGATAAACGACAAGATTATAGGCGTACTAGCAATCGGTCCTACCATAGAGACTCCTAGAGGTGTTGAATGCGTGAGCTGGAACACAAAGGAGAACAAGTGGGAGGCTAAGTGGACACTTGCTGAAGTCAGTTCACCAAGCATGATTCCTGCTGTAAGCACATCGTCTGAAATGGTATTCGTAAGTGGATGGAACGATGCCACAGGATGGGAAGTAACCGGACTCGACTGGCGCACCGGCACCACACGCCACCGCACAATCCTAGGCAAAGACAATCGGGCCAATGGAGCATATGCCATCATACAGTTCTTTGACAATGGTGACTTACTCTACAACTCGGTGTCTGGACCGTTCAGAGTGGAAATCAAGTAAAACAGAGTGAGAACAAAAAGTATATTAATTTTAAAAAACAGGAAGTATGAAAATCAAGCAAATTATCATGACCTCATTGCTAAGTTGTATCATGGCAATGACATTCATCGCATGTTCCGATGACGACAGCAACAACGATATAAAAATCCCTACCGTGTCACCTAAGGAGCAATGGGGCGCAACCCTGAAAGGCGATGGTGAAGTTCTCGGAGCATACCCGGACTTATATTCCAATTATTGGGAATACACCTATGAGATAGACAAAAACAGTGACAAGATTCTATGCCTGAAAGGAGAATATCCTCATTGCAGATATTTCAGCATATCACTATACAATGATATGACAGGAGACGTTTTCGCAGGCATCGATGACCAGGACATCTCGGCAGATAAAGGAAGCACAAACCCTTTCGTCGCAACCACTTCTGGAAAGAACTATTTCACCCTCTATGTGGTGCCAAACGGAACGTCACAAAGCGTAATAGACAAACTTGGAGAGAATGTGGTGAAAGTTAAAGAAGGTGTGAACAAAGTAGCTGTAGTTCTCAGACATTACCTGGGCACTACTGCCGATGGAAGCCAAAAAGATGAATACGCAGGAGTAGAACTGCCAGCCATCACTGCACTCGACATGAACTTGCATGAGACCTACGTGCCAGAACACGTTGTATCAAATGTCTATAAGATAACATCGAAGGTGTTTACACAGAAATCCGACGAAAACAGGGAGATGCCATTCTTCCTTGCTCCAGTTAGCATGTACTATCCAAACAACTCCACGGCATACCTTTATGGAAGAACGCACTTGCGCGAGGACTCTGTGCTCACATTCTCCTTCATACCGGCCACAGTGCCAACAAAGCCTGAGGAATACAGAAAAGCTGTGACACGTTACTGGTCTATCTGCATTGGCTCAGCAAGCGACACACGCTCATATATGTCTGTATATGATGCGAAGGCTCGCTATGCCGATGGCAAGAAAGCAACATTTGTGGTTTGCCTGAAAAAGAATCCTAAGCTATCAGCCATACAGAGCAAGGTGAACGAAATGAATGCCAACGGAGAGTATGTCAATCTCTTCATTTGGGATAGTGAGAAAAAGAACATAGACGGCAATCCTATCGGAGAGATTGTGGCTGTCATGTACAGGAACATTCTTCCAGACAGGAAATGGATACACTCCATCGCAACCATGACACCTACTGCTTACAAGGATAAGACTGGCGAACCTATCGACCATGTGACCGATCCCGACAAGCAGCTTGCTCACAAAGCTCTTGGCGACTATGGACCACTTGGTGTAAAGGTAAGCAACGATGATTTCTTGCAGTAAT
>ERZ1034915.1216-NODE-1216-length-14736-cov-6.317145_pt1 | contig 14736 bp, 10 predicted proteins | sample MGYA00520592_ERZ1034915 | MGnify/ENA primary metagenome ERZ1034915 (study PRJEB33766, sample SAMN09781787) | gut metagenome | biome: gut microbiome | host: Homo sapiens | place: Madagascar | study: EMG produced TPA metagenomics assembly of the PRJNA485056 data... | reverse complement strand
CTTCGTTGAGAATGAGTTTCTTTCCTGTCTGGAGGCGTTCGCGCACCTCTCCTGGATGCAGCCAGAGGCCGTTTTCGTCCGTCACATAGGCGCAGAAAGTGGGGTCGACCCACACCCATTTGTTCAGCTGGCGGCTCCAGGCAATGGTGATGACATGGCAGTCGTTGTCTGTGTCGTATTCCCTCGACTGGCAGGTGATGTAGCGTGCCGGAATGTTTTCCGCCAAGAGCGCTTCGCAGAGCATTTCCGCCATGAAGCGGCAGTTGAGGCCGCGCTTTTCCGTTTGGCAGAGTTGGTAGAGGTCCACACAGTTGTAACGGCATTTCGGCCAGCTTGAACTGCCGTCGTGGCGCACGAGGTCGTGCAGCCAATAGAGCAGACGTTTGATGCGTGAGAGGTCGTCGCCCGTTCCAGCCACCTCATCGAGATGGAAGAAATCGCGGGTGCGGCTGAGCAGCGAATCGTTGGGCGAAGCGTAGGTGAAGGCTGGCATTGTCTGTCCCGTGCGTTTGTAGGGCGCCGATTGCTTAAGAATCTCCAGTTTGGTTTCTTTCTTCGGTCGCGCCGCAGCGGCCTCTTGGAATTTCTTTGAAACAGCCTCCAGTTGCTGTGTCATCGGGGCGTTGCCCGTTTTCTTTGCCATGTCGAAGAGCAGGTTGACAATGGTTCCCGGAGAATCGGTAAAGAAATCCGAGGTGCCCGTCAGGCAGAGTTTTCCCCACGTCTCAACATACGCCATGCAGCCCTTCCAATTGCAGGCTTTGAGCGCCTTGGCATTGGCAGTTTGCGGGAAAAAGTTTGCATGGTTGCTTTGCAGTACGGGAGCCTTCAGTGTGTAGTTTTTCAGCTGCGGGCATTCAGTGGGTTCTCCGTAGTATGTGTTGATGACCGGCCCTTTGAAGACAACGCTTGTCAGCATGGGGCAGTTTTTGACAAACTGTGCGCCGCCCGTGCTCAGTACGCATTGATGGAAGGTGATGCGGGAAAGTTTGGGAAGGTTGTTGAAGACGAAGCCGTCGATGTGACCGACGTTTCCGATGAAATCCACGCTTTCGAGGTTGGGAAGCGCGGAGAACGTGTGGGCGCTGACGTAGAAAACGTTGCCCAGCATCACCTTGCGGAGCGTTGTTGAGCCTTCGATGACCTCGGCCAGATTCAATCCGCTTTCCATATCGGTCAGCGTGGTTTTTCCCAAGTTGAGCACTTCCAACAGGGCGCCTTCATGCTTCTTCTCCGAATTGTTGCGTCCGGCAAAGCGTTTCAGGCTTTGCACATCGTTGGCGTTGAGCGTGCCGGTGACAGAGAGGTCCTTTATGTCGTTGTCGGCATAGCCTTTCAGCAGTTCCGTCAGTGTGCCAGGCGTCACGACTTTGATTTTTACGTTTTTGTCGCCCGCCAGTGCGCTCGCGGCGCAGACACACAGGCAGCAGATGAGAGAGAGAATTTTGTTCATACGATGGGGGTGTTTTTTGTAAGTACAAAAGTAAATATTTTCTTCGACGTCAAGAAATGCGACGGCATAAATTCTTGAAAGAAGGGGCAATACCTCAGAACAGGTTCTTCCGTATTGCCCCTTGGGGGTATGAATCACTAATTGTTGTAAGCAGGTGTTCAAGCTGATTATTTTTTCGGATTCCTGTTGAAGTGGTAAACGAGATGCCCCATTACGTAGTGTGGCAAAGAACGGTACCACGTTTCCGTGCGTCCTTGTGCATTGACCTCATATTGTGTGGAGGACAACTGATGGAGAAGGTCGAATGCTTCAACTCGGAATATCAGTTTGCCTTTCATGAATGGTTGCGAGAGAGAAGCATTCAATACAAAATCATCGGTGTTCAGTTGTGCGCTTCCGTATCCACGTCGCATGTACATTGTGCCGTGGGCGGCAAGTGTCGTTTTCACGGTCGGCAGTGTATAACGTGCTGATAAGCCGTATTGTAAATCAACAGCATTCAGTGTTTCGAAGTCACGCATTTTGCCTTCGCTGTTACGCCAGCTCACATCGCCATTCGCACGGATGCTTAATGTCTTTTTCTGAAACTGAACATACAATCCGTCGTGCAGGGTCAACGTATTTACCGTGTTTCTGCGGCTTGCGTTTTCTCCGCTGAGCACGGAATGGTCTATGGAGTGGTTATAATTGGCATCAGCATTCATCTGCCAAGTCCAATAGCGGTTTTTGTCAAGATGGGATGAGATGTCAAATTGCCCTTTCAAGTCGTAAGCGCCGCAGACATTCGTCGGTTTGTAAGTATGTACTCCTGATTGTGGATCGTAAGTGGTTGATTGCGCCACATCACGATGGCGGAAATTTCCATTGGCACCGATATGCCACTGGCTGGATTTCTTACCGATTTTTCGTGTATAGTCTGCATAAATATGGGTGGTTGACCGGCCTTTCAGTGCAAGATTACCCAATTTGACCACCAATGGATTGCTGTCGTCGCGGTAAGCAATCTGGCTGACCAGGTCGACTGGCTCGCATTTGAAATCCGCACGAACTTCCAGCTGGTGTTTGGAACCCGGTGATTTGTAGCGATATGCTACATAAGGCAGAAAGTAGACCCAGGTGTCGTTCATCAGCGTATCGACGGCCCCTCTTTGGTAATCGACAGTGTGGTGGAGCACAGGGATATCCAATCCCACTTCCCATCGTGTGTAAAGCGTATAACCTTCATGCCCAGTTTGGGAAAAGGAGAGACCTATGGTGTTTCCCCATTTGCGCACATGGCTGTCGTAGGAGTTCGACGGATCGGTGATGGCATGCAGCAGGTCAAGTTGTGAGGCCAGCAGCAAGGTGTCGGGATGGTACAAATATTCGTGAGTGCGGCTCTCAAAATAATCGATCCCCTCCTTGACGCTCATATCCGTCTTGCCAAACAATTTCCCGAATCTCCATAGATTGCTCAACGATGCGTTTGTCAAACGGTTGGAGACATCGCTGGCGTTATAGCGAACATCCTGGGTAGAGGTGGAAGTCTGCCAAGTTTTGAAGCGGTTGGACAACCAAGACTGGTCATCGCTATGCCGGAAAAAGAAAAAGGCATTTGTGTACCATTTTTCTTTGTCGAACGCGGCGATGGCCTGTTGGGAAACTGACCATCCACGGCCTTCGCTCAACGCATCGGTTCTCATGGAAGCTGTCAGTTCCTCGTCCCACTGTTTAAACTGAGATAAGCCCGTGCCGTTCCGCTTTTCATAGTCGAATTGGGTAATGAAATTGAGATACCCAGGTTTCAGCATTCTCAGGTTGTTCTGCAATTTCAAATTCCAATTGTCAGCCTCGTTGCTTGCCTCTGTCCGTGAAGTGGAATATCCTCCTTCAAAAAACTGTTCATGACGCTGTCGCATCTCGGAACGACTGTCCGAACAGGTGAAGTCTGCAGTAAAGTCATTGGTCAGTTTGCGTTCTTCCGAATGATAGTTCAGATTTGTCGCAACACTTCGCGTTGTAAGCAGCGAACGAGGCATGGTGGCGGGAGTCCAGTGTCCGTCTCCGCCAACATGGCGGGTTTCGTTCACGTTGTTCATATTGCCCATAATGGAATATCTCCATCGGTCTGTGAAACCCAAAAGGAAACCACGTCCCAGCCAACGGTGGCTTGTGCCTCCTGCCGCTTCCATGTTGGCGATATAGCCCCTGCTATATTCCTTCTTGAGGTTGACATCCATTACATATTTCCGGGCATCAACATCACGTCCGAAGGCTTCGCTCAGGTCCGAGCGTTTGTCGTAGATCTTGATGTCCTTGACCGTAAAATAGGGTAGGTTTTGCAGCAGAACCTTTTTGTTGCCATTCATAAACGAGCGCGAGCCGAGCAGTAGTTCGTCAACCTTTCGTCCGTTGACAAAAATTTCTCCCTCTTCATTCATCGTTACGCCCGGCATCTGCCTAATCAGCTCATCCAGCATCGAACCATCTGGCAACTTGAAGGCATCAGCATTATAGACCAAGGTGTCTCCTTTGTAATACATCTTTACCCTGGTCGCCGTGACAACGGCAGTACTCAGTTTGTTTTCTTTGATTTTGCGCAGTTCCAAAGCCTCGTCGAGCATCCAAGCACCTTCGTTTCCTCCGTCAATGTTCAGGGGCATCCAGGCATCCTCATATCCCTCAAGCGTGGCATGCAAAAGATATTTGCAGGTCTCTTTTTTCATATTCAGCATGAATTGAGCAGAGCGTTCCGTCGTTTCTGCGGATTTTCTGTATAGGAACAGAATCGACCACAACAGAACTATCTTTTGCCAGTAGCAGCGATACACGGGCTTCTGGTAATGGAATCTTTAGAAAGCCGTCCCGTACTTTTCCGATGACAAGACTTTGGCCCAATAGGCTGACAGATAAATAAGGGAGCCATGCTATCAGCATTAGCACCGAGAGCTTCTTTTTCATATAAATACGTTGCAAGTGGGTGTTACATAAAATAACTTCAGTTAGGCTTTAGAATTTATGGCAATAAAAGTTTACGCTAAAAGAAGTACCAGTACCAGAGGAAAAGGTATATTCAACAGAACAAACTCCTGTATAGTTGTTTTCTCCACTTGTATACAGACAACTTTTTCCTACATTGTCTTTATTCCTAAATCCATAATGTTGATTTCTGGAAACGAGGTTAACCAGTTATAGATAGTTCCTATAGTAAATATTTTATTAAGCCTATGGGAGCAAAATTAAACAATATTATTGAAGTGATGAATTATTCTATAGGGAAAATATGGAATAGACTATGTAAAAAGGCTATGTTTTACCCCCCCTAAGTTAGAGCTGAAAATGCTAAATTTATATTGCACCCTTGGGGTATGATTTACTAATTGTTGCAAGTAGGTATTTATTTGTAGCCATATTGCGCATCGAGCGTGGCCACGCGTGTTTCAATCCAATTTTTGATGTAGTCGGCTTCCGCTTCAAAACTGAGGCCTACATTGCCTGCGCTACGCCATTTCTTGGCCTCTCGCTTCATGGCGCCGCTGCTTCTCATGAGTTTCCAGTAGGCAGAGAAACGTTGGTTGAGGTTGTCGGGGGCGAAAACCGTGCGGCGCAGTTCGCAATAGCGTTTAGCCCGCATCTCGTTCCAATTGTTGGCATTCAGGTGCGTCAGTCGCTCGAAGAGCGCATTTTGCGTGTTGGAGTTGCGGAGGAAGTTGCGATAGTTGTCGGTGGCGTCGCAGCCATATTGCCGTCCTCCCCAGTCGCGTCCAAAGATGCCGTCGAGATCCCAGGGAATTGGCGTGAGCTTCTTCGATTTCGTCACGTCGCCCACCGCCCAATACATGTTCTTGCCACTGTTGTCTGTTGCGTGAAGCAGTTCGATGAAGAGATAATAGTTGCAAACGGCAGAGAGGTCAAAGCATTTTCCCACGTTGGCAACAAATTCCTCGTCGCTTGCCGAGGCGGCGAGTGCCGCCCCGTCGTGGAGCGGTGTCCAGTCGGTTTTGTGGTTGTTTTCCACTTTTGGGTATTTGCATTCCCAGTGGTCCCAAACGCCGCTGGCGTTGTCGAACGAAGGCGGCTGGCTGCCGACGGTCCTGTTTGTCCTGCGGTCGTAGCCCAAGAGCGTCCATGTGCTCCATTGTTTCGACTTATAGAGCAGGCCGCGCGGCCCGTTTTTCTCCGTTTTCGTCAGGTTGAGCTGTTTGCGGTCGATGCGTTCTGAGAAATTATAGATGCCCTGGTAGCTGCCGTTGACAAACACTTCCACCAGGCGGCCGCCGGCCCCCGTCTTCACCTTCCCCTTCGCATAATAAGGGCGCACGTCCATGTCGTTCCAGAGGTCCATCGCCACGCGGTTTCTCATGCGGGCGTGGTCAACGGCCATAGCGTCGAGAATCCAATAGTTGTCGGTGCGGAGGTCGAGGAAATGGCGGTCTTGCTTCTTGCCAGTGGCGTCGACGAACTTCACGGCGTAGGCCTTCTTCGGGAAGAGCGTGGCATAGTCGCCACGGTGGCGCACGGCGGCAGTGAGCGTGGAGTCGGTGTCGCGGTGTTGCGGGTCGAGAAGGCGGAAGGTGGCCGGACTGAAACTGGATTTCGAAACCGCGCGACTCGTGGTGAGTTCGATGACGGGCAGGAAGGTAAACGTCAGCCATGCCCCCTGCACCGTGTCGTTGTTTTGCACGAGGGCAAGACGGTAGGTGTGGCCGTCGGTGGGCTTCGTGAAGCGGAACGTGCCGCCCGTTCCCACCTTCTTGCCGTCGACGAAGAGCGTTCCCTTCTTCTCAGTCGTGGCGATGCGTCCCGTAAATTCCTTGGCGTTTTTGCTTTCGCTGATGGCGAAGAGATGGGAAGACGAAAGGCTGTTGAACACCGGGCGGATGCCGTTGATGGTGAACGAGAGCTGTTGCGTGTTGCCCTGAATGCGGCGCACTTCTGTGGTGACGGCCACGGAGGGAGCCTTGTGTCGGACGGTCTTTCCGGTGTAGGTGCGCGTCTTGGCGTTTCCGCTGAAGCAGTTTTTCGGCAGGTTGACCTTTTCGCCGTCAAATTCCGTTACCACGCGCCCTTTCTGATCGATGAGGAAAAAGCGCTCGTTGTCGTGTAGCGTGGTGCTCGTGTTGCCGTAGGTGCCAACGATGTGGTTGTTGAGGCGCACGTCGAGATAGTGGTAGGGGATGTGAACGTTTTTGATGCCGAGGCCGATGCTGGCAGCATAAATCGTCCAACGCGATTTGTTGCCGTGGTCGCCTGTGCTGAGATAGATGTAGCGTCGGTTGGCGGTGCGCTGTCCGTCGAAGGTGAAGTAACGGTTGGTGGCGGCGTTGCAGATGGTGTAGTTCCCATCTTTGTCTTTCGTGATGACCCACCATGCGCTTTTGTCGACGGCGACGCTGCGCATCATGTTTTCGCCGTTGTTGAGATACATCACCGATTGGACCTGGTTGCCCTCGCATTCAATGTTGTATGTGATGGCTTGTTCGATGTAGCTCGATGGCATGATGCAACCATCGGTTCGGCAGACCGTTCGGATTTGGTAAAGCCCGCCCGAAACGAATTTCACTTTGTCGGCGTGCAGCGAGAGCGTGCAGGCAGCGAGGAGGGCGAGCAGGAGCGTTTTGATGGATGCCTTGGAAAAGGTTTTCATAAAGGTCGTGTAAGGATGGTGGGTTAGTGAAGCGGAGGGACCATTTGCTAATTAATGGTCGACCATTACTTAGTATTTGTTTTCATTCATGCGGATGATGGCCGCGATGTCGGTGGTGCGGAGTTTTCCCGTGAGCTGGATGATGCGTGAACAATAGTTGCTGCGAAACTTGAAGATGAGCAGTTCGCTGATGTTTTTGCCGTGTGTGCGGTGAACGTACACAGCAATCTCCTTGTCGTCCCATTGAGAGTGCATCACGCGCTCGTATTCCTTTTTCGCTGTCACGCGTTCCATGTCCTTCCGCACGGAAGTCGTGGTGGAACGCGAATGCGTGTGGAGCGCCAAAAGACTTGTCAGCCGCGATATGACCCCCGACACGTCCCACACGTTGCTTTGCAGCATGTTGCTGTTTTTGGCCGCTTGCAGCATTTCTTCCGACACGTAGGTGCGGGCCATTTTGCTGTTGTTGGCATAATGGTCGAAGGAATAGAAAACTTTGACATTGCTGTCGGCCGTGATGGTCAAAACCACCGGCACTTCTTCAGCGTGGAGCGCATGGGGAAGGGGGAGCGCACCGCAGAGCAGAAAGATGGAGGAAAGGATGAATCGTTTCATGGTGGAGTTGGTTTGATGAGAATAAGTAATTACTAAAGAGGCGTGGGGACGGCAGGGCGGTTGGGCAAGCGAAACGGCGTATGAAATCTATGTAAAGAAAACCTACTTCGTTACCTTTGGGTGGTCGCGAGCGACCTGTGCAAAACAGAAAATATCGGCAGGTTTCTATGCCCGCCGCCTGTCGTGCCCCACGCTTTAAGTAATGGTGGAAAAATGCTGGACTTATTCTTTCAGCATTACTAAGGGAAGTGTCCTGAGAATATTCAGTTTAAAACACTTCCAAACGGTTATGATAATGGTTGTTCTGGGCAATGGATGGGGCGTTGGTTGGTGGTCAGAATTAATCAGACACCAACTTGTCAAGGCATCGGGCCTCCCAAGTCCTCTTCGCCGGAGAGTCCTTGGCAGAGGTCGCGCGAGATGATGTTGAGCGTTTGGTGTACTTCCTCAATGGCCTCTTGTGGCGTTTGGCATGTGTCGGTGTAGACCGTCTGTTGCGGTATCATCCAGTACCACACGCCGACGGCGAGGGCAGCGACACTCGCGGCGATGCCCGCCATGGTCAGCCATCGCGTGGCACGCTGATGGCGGCGGCGTTCACGCTTTCGGAGGCGGTTTGAGATGCGCATCTGCAAGCCTACAGGCATTGGTACGTCGGCCGTTTCCGACAGGGCCATCACCATCTGGCGGTCGGGCTGCAGGTCTTCGGGGCAATCGTTCGTGCGGAACCACTCCCGCAGCGAGTGTTCCTCGGCGTGCGTCGTTTCTCCGTCGTAGAAGCGTTGTAAAAGTTGGCGTATGTCTTCAGATGTCATCATTTTGTATTGGGTTTTTGTGTTGGTTAATGATGGGGCCGTTGGATTATCCGTGTTTCATTTCCTCTTCGTAGGCCGCCCGCAATTGTCGGCGGGCGCGGGAGAGAATCATTCTCAGGTTCACCTCCGTTTCCCCCGTAATCTCTGCCATGTCGTGGAAACTGCATTCTCCAACGTGGCGCAGGGCCACAACGCGGCGCGACCGCGGGGAGAGCCGCGCCAGAAGGCGCTTTAGCAGGCCGTGCGTTTCGCGGTGTTCCATTTCAGCCTGTGCTGTGGCGGCGTCGATGTCCGTAGGCGCGTTGTGTGCTTCAGCGATGTCGGTGGCGGCGCGGCGGTTGCGCAGCATGTTGAGACTGATGTGGCGCAGCGTGGTCATGAAATAGCCCTCGGCATTTTCCATGCGTTCAAGTTCATTTCGCTTTTCCCACAGGCGGGCAAATGTGTCTTGCACGGCATCTTCCGCATCTTCCGCATTGCCAAGAACAGAAAAGGCCACGCTGTAGAGGCGCGGAGTCAGTTGGAGATATTTCTGTTCGAAGCTTTGCGTATTCATGCCGTTGAGGTTAGAGCCGAAGTATAGGCCAGAGGTGACTGCCTTCTGTGGCGTGTTTCTATTGTTATAACACGAAGGGATGGATTTTGTGACAAGAAAAAGAAAGTTTTTTTTAGCCGGTGGTCAAAAATATTGTTTTTTGAAGGATGGCCGAGAAGAAAAAGACAAGGGGGCGCTCCAAACCATGCGGTTCGGAACACCCCCATTGTCGAAAGCTTAGTGGTGGTGAAAGAATAATGCTTTCAACATTACTAAAACCACCTACTCAAAATAGAAGGAGAGCACCACCATTGAGGTCGTGGCGCGGTCGATGCTCTGTGTATAGACAAATTGCGTGGGGTCGGTGAGGTCTTTGCGGTTTTTCTCCAAAACGTTTCCCAGCCCGAAGCAGAATTTGATTTCTGGGATGAGTTTGAAGAAAGGAAGGTAGAGGTCGCATCCGATTCCCGTTTCAAGCATGAGGTTGAAGGCTTTGGTGCGCAGGAGCGTGTGTTTGTTGGCCGTCAGGTCGTACATCGGCGAGAGTCCTGCCACAACGTAGGGCCGATAGTTGTTGAAGCGCGGCGCACTCACTTTGAGGTCTATGGGCAGTGCCACGTAGGTCGACTTCATGTCTTGCGAGTTGCGTCCTTCGTCGGCCAGATTGCGGAAGCGTATGTGCTTGCTGCCGAAGTGGAGCGAGGGGATGAGGCGCAGGGAGAACGTCGGATTGAGTTTCCATTCGCCGAGCACGCCGACAGAAAACCCGAAATTGTGGCGGTCGTTGGCGGCAACCCACTGTGCTCCCGTTGCGGGGTCGATGAAACCGTTGTTGGTCAGAGAGAGTCCCTGGTCGTGCAGGCCGACGGTGAATCCGTAATGGAAGCGGCGCTCATCAATAAACGGTTTGTTTTGCACCTTGCGTTGTTGGGCACAGACCGACAGGCTGCAGCCCGCAAAGAGCAGCAGCATCGCAATGCGGCAGACGCTCGGAAGGAGTTTCAAATGGTTGTGCATAGGCAATGGGGGAGGGTTGGCCTCCGAGAGGGAGGGTTAGTTGACGTTCATGCTGAACGACCATGTGCCGTCGTTGTCGTAATATTTGCCAGAGTAGGTGCTGCCGTTGACGTAGCCTTCATAGCGACCGCCGCCATTCTCGTAGATGAGCAGTTTCTTCGAACCGTCATAATAGTTGCCCGAGATGTCCAGTGTGGTGTTGTTGAAACTGGCCGTTCCGCTCACTTCGCTGTCGTTGTCAACGGTGAACACGAGGCGTACGTAGCACGATTTGTCACCGTCGCTGTGGTGGAGATAACCCGTGATGACGTTGGTGTTGTCGTCGCTGGAAGTGCTGGACGAATGGCTGTTTGACGCGTCGTCGGTGTTGTACACTTCTTCAACGTCGGGCTCCGCCAGCGTGTCGGCATCGTAGGTGTCCGATTGTGTCGGCGTGTCGTCGGTTTCATAATCCACTACTTCCACATCGCTGCCGATGCTGTCTTCGCTGTTGTCGCTTGATTTAGAATCGTCTCCCAGCACCTTGGTGGCGATAAACCACGTGGCACCAATAAGGATGATGGCGCTCAGAATGCCGATGACGACCCAGAGAACCGTGTTGTTGCGGCGCGGCGGCTGGTTGAAAGAACCAGAAGGCGGCATAGTGCCAGGATTGGAAGGCGGCACGGTGCCAGGATTTGAGGGCGGCACGGCACCAGGGTTTGACGGCGGAACGGCACCAGAGGCCACGGTTGCAGGGCCAGAAGGTGGCACGGCGCCAGGATTGGAGGGTGGCACGGTGCCGTTGCTGACGATGCGCGTTTTTGGTGAAGCATCGACTTCCGGCACCGGCGGGATGTCGTCGGGCACGGGGGGCGGCGTTGTGCCGTTGTTCGTATTAATGGTGGTGTTTGTGTTGGCATCGGCGTTAGGGGCCGGTGCGCCACACACGGGGCATTCCTTCAGGTCGTCGGGAAACTGATGACCGCATATAGAACAAGTCTTCATGATGTTTTTTGTTTTTTAGATGGCAGGCGCGGCGGCAGTTGCTTTCGGTTTGGGTATGCAATGCTTTATAGTAATGGTGAAAGATTTTTTACCATTACTTAGGTCGGCGCCTTGATTATATAGGACAATAAACGGAAAGGGAGAAGGGCTTCTTGGCAGGAGACAACAGAAATGCTGTGAGAATTGATGATGGGCATCCCTTGTCGTTCCGTCAGTATTTTCTCCCGATTCTATGAACAAGCAAATTTAAGGAAAAGGCTTGAAATGGGCGAATGGTGGGCCGATTTTTTGGGGATGCTTTGGAAAACGAGGCGGGGCAAACGGGAGAGCGTGAACTTTGCACTGGGTGGTGCAATTAAAAGCGGGCACCGTCCCTTGCTTGTCACAAGTTTGGTGGGCACCCGCTTTTGTTCCATGAAAACGCTGAGTGTGCCGTTCATCCCATTGTTCTGTGTGTGGCACACGAGATAATATATGAATAAATGTTCCTCAAGAATAAAAGGCTTCTGGCGGGAGCATTGCAGCGGCGGCTGCCGCATCCCTTTCTTGTTCTTTTAATTTGTGGGGGCATTCTTGACTTGCTCGTTGCCCTCATATAGCCTTCCTTCGCTAATACATTCTGAGAGGTTTTCGTCTTGAACAGCGACACCTTTGCCGTTGTCCGATGTGCAAATTAAGTAAAAACGAATGAAACCGGGCAACCCAAAAGGTGTCCGGTTTCGTTCAAATGGTAAAAAATGCCTGATTTCGTATCATTTGGAAGTAAATTTTACGATATGGAAGTGTGGCGGGAGGTCTTTTCGAGCAGATAATTAGTAATGGTAAAAAAATAACTTGACCAATTTTGTGGAGTAAGGAGTTATTTCTTATGCCCTGTCTTTTTGCCGTTTTTGAAATTTGTCATCGGTCACATAGCCCGCTATGCTCCCTCTTCCAAATTCCAAAACCAACAAAAATACAGGTCAAAATTGCTCAACTTATTCTTTCACCATTACTTAGTATTTTGATTCCCTGTTTGTCTTGCCGCAAACGTGAAGCGGCATGGCGGTGCCGCGTCTTCCTCCTGCGGTTTGGCAGAGCTGGCGTCCCTTCTCAAAACGGCCAGATGAGCGGCACGAGCAACACCGTTAGGATGAGGGCGATGAGGTTGAGGGGAAGCCCCACTTTTACGAAGTCGGCAAAGCGGTAGTTGCCGATACCCTGCACGATGAGGTTGGTTTGGTAGCCGATGGGCGTGGAGAAACTCGCCGATGCCGCCATACAGATGGTCACGAAGAAAGGCATGGGGCTGACGCCGAGGTGTTGCGCCATTGACAGAGAGATGGGGAAGGCCAGGGCCGCCGCGGCGTTGTTCGTCATCAGTTCGGTGAACACGTTGGTGATGACAAACACAACGGCGAGCAACACCAGCGGCCCGTGGTCGTTGCTCAGCCCCGTGGCGAAGGACGCCACGGCGTCGGCCATGCCGGAATTTTGCATGGCGCGGCTGATGGCAAAGGCCGAGGCAATGGTGATGAGGATGTCCCAGGAGACATATTTGGTGTATTTCCGTGCGGGGAACATGCCCAGCCATGCCATGATGATGGTCGTTATGCTCACGAAGAAAAACATGTCGAGCGTCATGCCAGGACAAGCCTGCTTCACGGCGGGCAGTTCGCCAATGGTGGCCCCCAACACCATCAGCACCATGAGGCCGACGGCCAGCCAGCGTTTCGATTTGTTCATCGGCGCTTCTTCTTTTCGGCCGTCCGACACCATTAGGAAGAACGAGGAGTCGCCCCAGTTTTCCATGAAAGACTTGTCGGCCAGCAAAACGAGCGTGTCGCCTTCGCGAAAGCGCTCCTTACGCATATCGTGGATGATGATGGTGTCGCCGCCACGTCGTATTTCCAAGATGGTGGCACCATATTTCCGCTTGAAATCGAAGTCGCGCACGCGACGGTTGATGGCTGGGAAGCGGGCCGCAAGCACCACTTCAATGCGTTGCAGGCCCTCGCGCCGCTCTTCGCTCGTGACTTGCTCTTCGCGGTCTTCCCGACGGTCGGGGAGCAGGCGCGGCGAGGCGATGTATATATATAGGAGTCCGACAACGGCAATGACGATGCCCACTTTTCCAAGTTCAAACATGGAGAAGCCGGTATATCCAGCATCAATGACCATGCCGTGGACAACGAGGTTTGTGCTTGTTCCGATGAGCGTACACACGCCGCCAAGGATGGTGGCGTATGACAAAGGGATGAGGAACTTCGTTGGCGAAAGTCGGTGGCGCTCCGCCCAGCGTTTGATCATCGGGGCGAAGATAACCACCACTGGCGTGTTGTTGAGAAAAGCTGAGATGAAGGCCACGGCGGGCAGCATGCGAGCCTGTACGCCCCGTATGGTGGCGCGGCGTTTGGGCAACAGGTGCTCAAGGAGCGTGCTGAGCAGTCCGGAGCGCCGCACGCCTTCGCTCACAAGAAAGAGCATTGCCACGGTGATCATGCCCTTGTTGGAGAAACCTTCAAGAAGTTCCTTCGGACTCAAGATGCCGGCACACATGAAGGCCACGGCACCCGAAAGCAGAATGAGGCCAGGGCGCATGCGGTCTTTGATGAGCGCGATGATGAGCACCGACAATATGATGATGACAAATATGGCTTGGAATCCCACGGTGGTTGTTTAAAAGAGGAGGTGAACGTAGCGTGTTTAAGATATGGTATATTTTGGGGCTTACCCCTTCTGTGCAGCTGGGCGTACGATGAAGAACGGGTTAAGGAGGTTCTCTTTGTTGTAGACCACTGGTTTGCCGTCTTCTGCCTTCACCACTTCGCAGCCAGCACCGAGGGCAATGGCGTGTCCGGCAGCCGTGTCCCATTCCATGGTGGGGGCGAGGCGCGGATAGATGTCGGCCCGGCCTTCAGCCACGAGGCAGATTTTTAGTGAACTGCCCGCAGAATGTAGCTCGAGGCCAGGGTGGGCTTCACGCTCACGGGCCACGAAAGCTTCCGTTTCTGGAGAGAGGTGGGAGCGTGAAGCCACCACGATGTAGGGCCGCTCGGCGTCATCGTTGAGCGGCAGGGCCGTTTGTCCGACGAGGCTGCCCGTTTCGTCCACTTCGCAGCGCCAGGCCGCGATTTGTCCGTTGAATGCCTCCGTGTGTCCCCAGAAAAGTGTGCGCGACACGGGCACATAGATAACGCCCATGACAGGCACACCGCCTTTGACGAGGGCGATGTTGACAGTGAACTCCCCGTTGCGCTTGATGAACTCCTTCGTGCCATCGAGTGGGTCGCAAATCCACAGCGTTTCCCATTGTTTGCGAACGGCATAGTCCTCGTGACAGCCTTCCTCGCTGAGCAGAGGGTAGGGCGTCATGTCGAGAGCTTGCGCGATGACAGCGTGTGAGCGACGGTCGGCCAGGGTGAGCGGCGAATTGTCGGCTTTGCGTTCAACTTCCCAGTCCAGGTCGGGATGGGTGTATATTTTCATGATGGCCTCGCCAGCTTCCACAGCGGCGGACAATGCTATTTGAAGAAGAGTTTCTGGTTTCATTTGTTGGATGGATGATTGGAAATTGTCAGGCGTTACTCCTTATAGGTAGGGTGTTAAAAATATAGATAAATATTTGCGCGGTTTTGAGCCAAATAGCATGGCGGTTGCGGCGCACGCTGCCCCTGAAAGGGGCTCATATTTAGGGTAGGGGCTTGCC
>ERZ1034915.1210-NODE-1210-length-14777-cov-10.690056_pt1 | contig 14777 bp, 23 predicted proteins | sample MGYA00520592_ERZ1034915 | MGnify/ENA primary metagenome ERZ1034915 (study PRJEB33766, sample SAMN09781787) | gut metagenome | biome: gut microbiome | host: Homo sapiens | place: Madagascar | study: EMG produced TPA metagenomics assembly of the PRJNA485056 data... | reverse complement strand
GTATTATATAATATATAAGATAAAATAATTGATGGGAGAAATGAATGGCTTATTTATTCTCTGAAAATTCTCAGAAAATTTTGCGACACCTTCAAGCAAATGTCGGTACGGATGAAACCGTTGCAATGATTGCGGAAAAAGTTGGAATGACTGAAAAGGCTGCAAATGCTGTAATCTTGAGCGGTCTACAAAGACGAGATTGTGCTTATCGCGTTGAAGTCGATGGATTTGACCACAAGGTTATCCGCCTTACTGAAAAGGGTAAGACAATCGACCCGCAGATTGAGAAAGCCTAATGGAAATAGCATTAGGCATTCTTTGTCTAATACTTCTTATTATTTGTTGCGTTGTTTTAGTAAAATATCATAATGTCTCTCAGGCAGAGAAAACAGTAAAGCTCAATAACGATGAAATACTAAAACAACGCTCTCTTCTCCAAGAGCAAATAGATAATAAGCAATCAGAACTTGATACTGTGACTCGAAGCATTCAACGAGATAGAGAATTATTGGAGAGTCTTCATAATTCAAAAGTTGAAAATCTTGAGAAAACTTTCCAAGAGAAGAATGAAGTATTACAGCAGCAATATTACGATAGGCTCGCTGACTATGAATATCAATTAAATGAATTGCTTTCACAAGTTGAATCATTGCGCTCCACTAAAGCAGCTACAATTGCTGCATTCCAAAAAGAAGAAGCTATTAGAAATCAAGCGGATGCGTATAGGCTCAATATCCCTGAAAATGAAATTGCTGATATCAAGGTTCTGCGGTCGATTCAAGACAGCCTTTCTAAACCGCGTATTCTTTCCATGCTTATTTGGCAAACATATTATCAGCCAGTCGCGAAGAAAACTTTCTCTAATATTCTGCCGCATAAAGATACTTGCGGCATTTATAAAATCACGAGTTTGAAAACAGGAATGTGCTATGTCGGTCAAGCAATCTCTCTTCAAAAACGCTGGTCCGAGCACTGTAAAGCGGGTCTTGGAATTGATACCCCAGTGGGAAACAAGCTATATACCGCTATGCTTGCAGAGGGCTTATACGGATTTACTTTTGAACTACTTGAAGAATGTAAAAAAGAAGAATTAGACGAAAAAGAACGATACTATATTGACGTATATAACTCTGTAGAGTTTGGTTATAATAGCAATCGAGGTGTTGGCTCTGGAAAATAAAATTTGCGTATATGCTATTTGCAAGAATGAACTTCAATTTGTAGATACTTGGTTGGACAGCATGAATGAAGCAGATTATATTTGTGTGCTTGATACTGGTTCAACTGATGGAACATATGAGCATTTTTGCGAATTGCAAAAAAGCACATATAAAGACAAACTATTTGTATCACAAAAGGAATATGAAATATGGCGTTTTGACGTAGCCCGTAACGATTCCATGGAATTGATTCCAGAGGATGCGAATATCTTGGTCTGCACAGACTTAGACGAAGTTTTTGAATCTGGTTGGGCCGCACAATTAAGAGCAAATTGGATTGAAGGTTTCCATAAGCGTTGCTATTATGCGTATACTTGGTCGCATGATGAATATGGCAACAATGGCCGCACATTCACTTATGATAAAATCCATTCTCGCGATTGGTATTGGAAATTTCCAGTCCATGAAACTTTGTGCCAAAAAGAAACAGAAATTATTTGTTCAGATAATGTGGAATCTTTGAATCTCTTCAATACGATTCATCTTCATCACCATCCTGATATGTCGAAATCACGTGGTTCTTATCTTCCACTCTTGGAATTGCGCAAGAAAGAATATCCTGATGACTGGTATGGCCGCATTTATCTAGCCCATGAATACTATTATCGCGGTCTATACGCGTATTCAATCAATGAATTGAAAGACATTATCAACAATAATTGGGATAATATGTCAAGTGTGGAACGAGCTAGCTGTTATTTATTTATGGGCGATTCTTATTTCGCGATTGAAGAATATCAAGATGCGCTAGGGGCATATTGGTCATCAATTGTTGCCGATAAGACGTATCGAGAACCTTATATTGCTATGGCTCGTGTGTTTGAGCATAAAAAGCAATGGGATTCTGATATTTTTATTTTGATGATGGGAATTGAAAATTCTTTTAGGCATTATTCATGGCTTGAAAGAGATAATTCGTGGACCTTTGAGTTGTGGGATATGTTGTCTATTGCTTGTTATAACGTAGGAGCATACGATAGGGGCATTCTTGCAGCAGCTAAAGCCTTATCTTATGAACCTAACAACAAGCGACTGCAAGATAATCTTCAATGGCATTTGAAAATGTTTACTGATAAACAGTTGGGAGATAAAATTGGCGGGTAAAGTCACTATCCTTGAAGAAACTACAAAAAACCCTATCTCTCTCGCTGGCAAGATGGCGGGTATTTGCTATGGTTCCGATGTAGAAAACGATATGAAAAATTATCAACGTGGAGTACGCTGTATCAGAGACGGCCATAATCGTGTGCTTGAATATCCACAAGTGTTTATGAAGTTAGAAGATATTTCTTGTCGAGTCGCCAGAGAATTCTATACTCATAATGGAGGATTACCTACTCGTCTCCAAGAGTCAACTCGATATGTAAATATGAAAGGTTTCAATTACTATACTCCAAGTGGTATTTCACAAGATGAAAACGCTTTGGACGTATATAATGCCACCATGGATGAAATCAATAAAGCATATTGCTATTTAGTAGCTTGCGGAATTTCCAAAGAAGATGCCGCGAATCTTCTTCCTCTTGGAACTAATACAGTTTTGAGTGTGCGCGGTAACGCTCGTTGGTTAGCCGATATGGCTAAGCAGCGTTTGTGCAGTCGAGCATTGCCTGAATATCGTTCTCTCATGCGTGAAATCATTCGAGAGTTAAGCCATTATTCGTCTGAATGGACAACTTTATGCCAATTGATTTTTATGTGTAAGTGCGATGAAACTGAATACTGCTTAGAATCACAATCTTGTGGTAGGTATCCAAAAAAGATTTGACAAAACAAAAAATAAATAGTATAATAATTATATTGAAAGTTGAGACAGAAAGGCAAACTGGAAAATATGTCTAAGAAATTTGTAAATAATGTAAATGTAGCTGGTTATGTTTTTTCTCACACCCTTCAAGAGCGAGTAAGTCGAAAGGGTGTTCCGTTCATTTCAGGCGAGATTCGAGTCGCGACCGATGAAGATGCGATGAATGTTGTTCCTGTGAACTTCCGATATGTCGCAGAGTTTTGGGATGCGGCTGGAACTAAGCCAAACCAAAACTATGGTCTTCTTCAGAATCTAATTGCTAATGTCAAGACTTTTGAAGAGGTCGGTAGCGCTGCAACTAAGATTCGTATTGGCGGCTCTGCTGGCGTGAACGATTTTGTTACTCGTGATGGTGAGATGGCTTCACCTAAGCGTGTTGAGGGTAGTTTCGTTCATATGAATGATGTTCGAGAATTCGGCGCAACTTTTAACATCGATACTCTAATTACCAAGTGCGTTGAGCAGGAGTATGAGGACCAGGATTCAGTTGTCCGTCTGTCTGGCTATATGTGGGATTTCCGCAAGTCTATTATGCCGATTGATTTTACTGTGCGTGTTCCTGGCGGAAAAGATTACTTCCTTGGTTATGATATTTCAACCAAGAATCCTCTTCTGACAAATGTTCAGGGCGACATTGTTTCCACTGTTATTGAGAATGTAACTTATACTGAGGGTGCATTTGGCGACCCTGTGGCGCATACTACCACTCGTACAATTCGTGGATGGGATGTCAATTTCGCATCCAAGGAGCCTATGGAGTTCGATGATGAATCAACCCTGACTAAAAAGGAACTGAAGCAGATGCTTGACGAGCGTGAAGAGCACCTTGCCGAAGTCAAGAAGAACCATGACGAGTATCAGGCTCAGCGTAATGGCAACGGTTTTGCGACAACCACCAAGGCAGCATCTAAACCTGCAGCCAAGGCAGTTGTCGATGATGATGACGACGACTTCGAATTTTAGTAAATAATGCGGCCAAGGGGTCCGCTGAAACCCCTTCTTATTATTTATAAATAAAAAGAAAGGTTTAGATATATGGGCATTGATATTTTTTCTATTGAACCACACAAAGTAAGTCGTTCACTTGAAGGCTATACAGTTATGTTTTATGGCGAGCCTAAAACGGGCAAAACGTCTACTGCCGCGAAGTTTCCCAAGGCTCTATTACTAGCTTTTGAAGCTGGCTACCTTACCATTGAAGGTTGTAAGCCACAGCCAATCAATAAATGGTCTGAGTTCAAGCAGGTTCTAAAGCAGCTTCGTGATGAAAAAGCTCATGAAGTGTATTCTAATATTATTGTAGATACCGCAGATATTGCTTATGACCTTTGTGAAAAGTATATTTGTAATCAAGCTGGTGTATCAGCCATCAATGAAATTCCTTATGGTCAGGGTTGGGGCAAAGCAGCAAAAGAATTTGACGAAGCTCTCCGCTCAATTCCACAGATGGGCTATGGTCTTGTAATGATTTCTCACTCACAAGACAAGACGTTCAAGGATGAACAGACTGGTGAAGAATACAATCAGATTGTGCCTACTCTTGGAAATAAACCTCGTTTGATTGTAGACCGTATGAGTGATATTATTGGTTATGCTCGCCCAGTAGAGGATGAAGATGGCTCAACTCATACTGTCCTTTATATGCGTGGCACTCCTCGTTTTGTGGCAGGCTCTCGTTTCAAGTATACTCCAAACAAGATTGATTTTTCTTATGACAATCTCGTTGATGCTATCGGAGAGGCTATTGACAAGCAAGCCGCAGAGACGAATGGTCAGTTTGTGACAGACGAGCGCACCACCGCTTTTGATATCGCTCCAGAACGTCCTTTTGAGGAGCTGACGGCAGAGTTTAAGAAGCTTGTTGGTCAAATCCAAAAGAACGTATCGAAGGAAGACTTCAAGAATAAGTGGGCACCTAAGATTACTGAGATTACTGATAAGTATCTCGGTATTGGCAAGAAGGTCAATGATTGCACAGCAGCACAGTCTGAACAACTTACTCTTATTATTGATGACCTTACCGAATTGGTTGGTCAGGGGCTATAAAAAAAAGAGAGCCGCAAGGCTCTCTTTCTATACAAGGAGACAAATGGCTAATCAGCTTATCGTGCAAGGCGATTCATACTTGGATGCGTCAAAATACATTGATGATAAAACTATTATCATTACAGACCCGCCTTTCAATATCAAATACCATTATAAAACATATAAAGACAATAAAAAAAATGAAGAGTATTGGGAAGACTTGGCAAAACTTTTCTCGCTCTGTCCTTCTGGAGTAATAATGTATCCAGAATCATTGTATGTATTATCCGCATATATGAATCAAATTCCCCAAAAGGTATGTTCGTGGGTCTATAATGCCAATACGGAAAAACAGCACCGTGATTGTGCATATTTTGGAATCAAACCTGACTTCAATTTATATAAACAGCCTTATAAGGATATGAAAGATAAACGAGTCGCGGAGCTATATAAGCGCACTGGCGGAGCACGCTCTTATGACTGGAAAGAAGTGCCGCAAGTAAAGAATAAGAATAAAGACGATGGCGGCATCAATATCACACATCCATGTCAGATGCCTGTCGAAATCATGAAATGGCTTGTTGGAATCATACCAGCGGAATACAAAATTCTAGACCCGTTTTCAGGAAGTGGGACAACTGGTGTTGCCTGTGCTCTGTTGGATAGAGAATTTATTGGAATTGAGCTTGATAAAGATTATGTGCGGCTTGGCAATGCCCGTATAAAAAATGCTAAACAGAAATTATCATTTGACTAATATTCTTTGTATGATATAATATAAATATACAAAAGAGAAAAGGATAATTATGGATATTGAATACTCGAATTATGAAATTCAAAAGATGGTATATTGTCAAAAACCTTCATTGACTGACCAACAAAAATCTACTCTTCTAGCAAGCATTGGTGCTTGGTTTTCAACTGCTCCACTTGAGAATTATTATATGCTTCTGTGTCGTGACAAGAATGATTATACAGTTCTTCATTTCAATAATATGAATTACATGAAAGGCACTGAGGAAGTCAAAGAAATCCTCGAATCGCGTGGCGAACTTATTGATATTTTTTATGAGCCTGGAACTAATTCTTATTCATGTTGGGTTCGCAATCATAACGATGAAGGCGGATACGACGTAGATATGTATATGCTTTTTGATTATAGCTGGGGGGTTGTAGAAGTTGAGTAAGCTAGATTTTTATATCTATGAAGAAGATGACGATTATAATGGTATTATTCAATTCCAAGAGCTGACAGAGGTTCGTGATAATCATGGCAGCACTAGAACTATCTACAGCGTACACAGTCTGACAGACTGTCCCGAAGATGCAATTATTGACCGTAGTCTGGTATCAGCTGAAAAAGTAATTGATTATATCAAATATGGTATGCGACTAGCCGCTCAAGGATATACAGAAGATGATATCTCGGTATCATACGAAAGTTGCGAAGTAGATTGTTAAGGCAGATAAAATAATGAATGAAATGGTAATTATGGGTTTTCCGCAAGCAGCCATTCGAGCAGTTATCATCGATGAAAATAGCAAACAGCTTGATGGCGGAAATTGTTGGTTTCCCGATTTGATTTCAATGGTCGAAAAGATGATTACGGCCAATCCAGTAGGGAAAATTACTGTGTGCGGCCCAGCGGACTATATTGAAAAACTAATTGAAATGATTGAAAAAGTTGTTGATTGTCCAGTAGAGAAAAAGGAAATGTAAGTTATGGCAGTTCATTGGATTCTAAAGAATACTACGGAATATCGAATCGATACAATTGAAGAAGTAGAGGAATTTCACCAGCAGTTGCAAGACCAGGCCGTGGAAGGTGGTTATACGCTTACTTCTTTCTCTTGGATTAAGAAGGAAGTAACCAAACAGGGTGAGACTATCGATGAATATTTCGTCTGTCGTGCTCAGTTTGTATTTAATGTACCAAAAAATCCTGAGTCGCCATATTTTGACGTAACATTTCCAAAAAAACAAATAATTTAATATGACAAAAAAAATTGAGTATGTTCCATATCAAATCATCGGACCTAATAATGTTCACTTTATTGAAGATTTACCATATGAAAAAAATAAAAACCGTAAAGCAAAGTTTAAATGTCCTTTATGCGGAGACACTTTTATAGGAGACGTTAAAGACATAAAAAATGGTAAAATTAAATCTTGTGGATGTTTTCGTAAAAAACCAGAGAGAACATCAAGGTTTGACGACTTAACAGGAAAAGTTTTTGGAAATTTAACGGTTATTAAGATAGATAATCATAGAAATCCATCTAATAAAATTAAGTGGATATGTCAATGTAAATGCGGAAATATGATATCTGTTGTTGGAACGGATTTAAAAAATGGCAAAACAAAAAGTTGTAATACTCCTGGATGTCCATTCAGCCAAATATTACATGGAAGACATAAAGAAAAAGATATTTCAGGCCAAAAATTTGGAAATCTAATCGCTATCAAAAAAATAGACAATAAAAATAACGGCAAGGGGTGTGCTTGGCTATGTAAATGTGATTGCGGAAAAACAAAAGTTGTTTATACTAACATGTTAACAAGTGGTAATACAAAATCTTGTGGATGTATATTATCTTTTCAAGAAGAAAGAATAAATAAAATATTACAGGATTTACATATTGACTTTCAACGACAAATGCGTTTTGATACCTGTATAAATCCAAAGACAAAACAGCAGTTACGTTTTGATTTTTATATTCCGTCTAAGAAATTGTTAATTGAGTATAATGGAAAACAGCATTATTTTCCAGGTGGAAATGAAGGATGGAATAATTTAGACCGTTTTACAGAAGGTCAGTATAGAGACAATATCAAAAAACAGTGGTGTAAAAATCATAGTTATCATTTACATATTATTCCTTATACAGATGCTTCTTTAATAGATATGTCATATATCCAAAATATTTTATCCTCGTATCCTGATAGCACAAGTAAAACTGATGATACACTGGCAAAGGAGATTGAAGAGTGGTAGAAAAAGAGACAATCAAAATCAAGTATTTTCCTGGCGCGGCGCATATGGAAATGACTGACAAGGGTGATTGGATTGATTGCTACGCATATGAGGATGTGACGCTCAAAAAGGGCGAGTATGGCTATGTAAATCTAGGTTTTGCTTGTCAGCTTCCAAAAGGTTATGAAGCGCATGTAGCGCCTCGTTCTTCTACTTTCAAGCATTTTGGAGTTATTCAAACGAACGGGATAGGCATTATTGACGAATCCTATAATGGTAATGATGATATTTGGATGATGCCTGTACTTGCTATTCGTGATACCGTTATCAAAAAGGGCGAGCGTCCTTGCCAATTCCGCATTATAAAGAAACAGCCTAACGTTGAATTCAAAGAAGTGGTTGACCTTCATAATGAGACTCGTGGCGGATTCGGTAGCACAGGGCGATAAAATTGGACAAAGGGCAATAGATAATTGCCCTTTATTTTTATATATGAATAAGAAATAACGTTCTTATTTATATATAAAGATAGGATTCAATTATGAATAAAAAGATGCTCGCTGTAGACCAAGCTCTTGGAACGACTGGCTGGTCTGTTTTTGAAAATCGTCAGTTGGTTGCTAGCGGAAAATTTTCAATTAAACCGACTCTTCCAATAGAACAAAGGTTAAATGAATTCATGAAACACATTAGTGAATTGCACAATCAATATCAATTCGCATCAATCGCATTCGAAGATATTCAATTACAGTGCGGCAATGTCAGTACGTATCAGAAATTGGCATACGTTCAGGCTGCACTAATGATTTGGTGTTATAATAATACTGTAAAATATAAAATTCTTGCTCCTTCCCATTGGCGCAAAATTTTGAAAGATAAATGCGGCGTATCGTTTGGCCGCAAACGTGAAGACCAAAAGCAGAATGCAATCAATTTCGTAAAAGATAAGTTTGATTTAGAGGTGACAACGGATGAAGCTGACAGTATTTGTATCGGATTTGCGGCGCAGCTTGAACGAGTGGAGGTTCAAGAAAGCGCTTTCTAAAATGAATAAAGCGTATGATAGACTTTATGGTTATGATGTGAAACCTGATATCTATAAGTTAATTTACAGGCAACACAAAATCGATGGTGTGAATTATATGCCGCCGTTTATAAACGAATAAAAAAAAGAGGGCTACCTAAAAATTAGATTAGGTAGCCCTTTTATTTATTTAGAAAGGATTATGGTCGGAGATACAAGCTTGTAGACGGTCAAGAGACTCACCATAGAAGCCTGCATAATCATCCGTGTAACCAGCAATTGAACCGCCATCGTCGCAGACGACATCAAGCCAACCAGCACGATCAACAGTTTGAGAGCGATACCATACCTGTTGGTAGTCTTGTCCAGTAGGAGTGGAGTAATACATACGAACACCATCGATAGGGTCGCCAGGCCAGCCAGCGCAACCATTCTCGGTATCATTCTTATCTGCCTTAGCAACCCAAGGCTGCCAGCCATGGTTTTTAGTATGGACCTGATATTGAAGGTTGCCATTGTCAACCCACGCAATCATAAGGTCGTGTTCATGGCAAGGATAGCCCGCGAAGCCATCTTCGCCATCGCCAAAGTTGGTAACAGTATCAAGCCAAGTGCCATCCATCATGCGAAGGGCATAATGGATATTGGTAGCCACTACACCGTCCGTATTTTCACGATGCGCAGGGGCGCTTGGTGCGGAAGGGGTGGTAGGAACTGCTGGTGCCTCGCCAGCATCGGTGCCATTGACCATGGCATCATACCACTCTTGAGCACGAGCCATATAGGCATCCTTTTGGGAACCATAAAGCTCGCCTGGGCAGCTGGTTGCTGACCAATGCTTGTGCGGGAAGACGTTGACTCCCCACTCAGGACGGCCAAGGCCATAATATTTGCAAAGCGCAGCGACAAGGTGTGAACCAGATTCGATAGCAGCCGCATGAACGGTCCACTTATTGTTCATATCATTTGCGTGCTCGATAGAGATAGTCGTATCATTACCAAGGCCAGTTCCGATACCGTCGCCGCAAGCCCATGCGCGGTCAGTGTCATTGACGTGCTGTGTGATATAGCCGTTTTTATCAACGCAATAATGTGCGGAAGTACCCGCATTGCGCCAAACATTATTACAAGTAGCACCACTTAGATCGCCAGCCATGTGGTGAACAGTAATGCCTTTGATGCCCCATGGACGGCCAGAGCTATAGTTCTGACCTAGAAGCATATATTCATCGGGTTGAACATTTTCCCAATCTGCCATATTATTTACTCACTTTCTTTTGGAGCATTATAACTCATAGCCAACTCACTATCATGAATGCCTTGCGTGGTTGGGTCAACAACAATACCAAAACCAACAAGCATGTTGATGATTAGGCCAGCGAGATTGATAAGCGTATCTTGGCTGATAGAAGGGATAACACCAAATAAGCCAAGCATTTGATATACGAAAGCAATCACGGCAAGGATAATAGAAGTCAAAGTTGCTTTATTTTGTAAACGAAGTTTCCAGTTGATAGCCATTTCTTTCCTTCTTTCTTTTGGATTAAGCAGTAACGATAGTGCCGTCCTCGATAAGCTCTTGTGTAAGTCGTGCACTCTGCTCGTCAGAAAGTTTAGGATATGAAGCGATTACTTCATAAGCGTCTTCGCCACGAGCAACGCGAATCTTGACTGCCTTTTTAACTACGCGATATACGTTTTCTGAAACTGCCATTATTATTCACCACTTCCTGCCGTTATGTCGGCAATAGTTATATATAAATCATCGATAGAATTTGTATTGTTCTTTAGTTGGTCAGGACCGTTTGCCATAAAGTCCTGCTGCTTTTTCATTTTCTCTTCTGCCTCTTGACGTTCTTTCAATTCCTCGGCGGTATAAAGCTTATATACTTGAATATCTTCATATTCGTCATAAGCTTCTTTTGCTTCTTTCTTTTCAACATCAATGACTTCTTCAAGGTCCATTCCTCGAACAGTATCGCGCGCTTCATCGATATATTCAAATACGCCTTGCTTATCATCGATAACGACAAGATGCGAATCAGTGTTATCCCCATCAAGGTCAATGGAGGTAGCATCTTCGAAGTAGACAGTCTTCACACGGTAGTGTTTCACTTGTGCTACAGCAGCTTCTGCGTCATGGTGGGCAATAAATTTCTTATCTGGTTCAAGGCGGCCTTTAGAGGTATCTACATCAGCTTCGGTAATCTCCTTGCCAGCTTCGTCGTAAATTTTTATAGGCTTGCCATTGCGGTCGTTCATATTATCTCCTTTTATCTCTTATCTATAAAGAAATTATATTTTGAAAGATACTTTGGGCTTTTTTGTACTATCTGGAGTGTAGAAGTATACATTCTTCAGCTTTTGTTCATCTGGAATGCGAACATACACTTTAGCAATCAAGCTCACTTTCGTAGTGTTTGTTTTAGCCCAATCGCTATGTGTCGTATTGCCAGTGTTATATACCCGTACTTGGAAATATAATTGTGGCTGAGTTTGCCCATTTATTGCTTGTGTCCTCATTTTTTTGAAAATGTTTTTGAGAGTAGTATCTAAAACAGTGGCGCTTGCATCATTGATTTCACAAGATTGAACTCCGTTTAAACTATATACTGCAGAAGTCGAACCATTTGGTCCATACCAAGTTGTTCCATTTGTGCTATATTGAACATCAATTTTATTGGTTGGACTAATTGCAGTATTATCAAATTTTATAGAACAATTATATGCTGTATCAGATAACGATAGAATGTTTGCCGTCACATTGGTTGGAGCCTCTGGTTTAGTATATACAACGTTTGAGCTAACTCGATTGGAATTACCAGCGCTACCATTTGCACGAACTTCAAAAGTATAGGCTTTATTCAAATCCAAGTCTGTGAATGTTGTGCTGCGAGCACTTGCACCTACATCAGTTTTTGTCGCAAACCCATCTTTTGAAATCGAGAAATTGCTTAGCGGATATGTAGATGAATTTCCATCATGCGCCCATGTAACAGTAGCGGATGTTCCCGTAGCCGTTGCCGTCACATTGGTTGGAGCCTTTGCGGAAAATATTGAAGGTGATACAGTAACAGTCGTGCTCGCTTGCCAGCTATCAACATAATTGAATTCGCCATGGTCATCCCACTGCATCCAAATAGTAAATGAACGATTCGAACTAGATTTGCCACAATCATACCATTTAGAAATGGTTACATCTTTGCAATTGCTTTGATAAATATATTCTTTGTGCGTATGGATTTTTTCACTGTCAACCCACAGGGAAAAATCAAGGCCGTCACCAGCGTCCCAGGTATAACCATTGTTATGAAATCTACCGACAACAGTAAATCCAGTGTCGCTTATGTCTTCTGCCCAAACTTCTACCCAATTTCCCAAACTAATCTCCTCTCAAAACAAGCACTAACTTATTTTGAAACAAAGATTCTTCAAGTTAGTGGTATTCACATAAATCTTTGGATAAATAGCGTCTTTCTATATTGAAATAAATATTAGGAGCTTTTATGTTAGTATATATCTCAGTCATTTCATTTGGCTGAGCATCTACTAATTCATTTTGTGTCCAAAATATTCCTTTGCTATTTTTGTCAGGATAAAATAAAAGAGGGCAAACCAATATAATATCGGTTTGCCCAAGATTTTACTTATACATATTTATAATGTATTGCACCTCTGCGGCGCGTTCTATAATTTTATTGTGCTCATATTCATATAGCGCCATCATTTCTTTTGGCGGTTCACCTTTTGAATTGCGGAAATCATAAATTATACGCGTAACTTGGTCGTGCAACCTATTCATATGCGCCATTTCTTCTTTAGAGATTTGAATATAAGTGTCACCTAGTTGTTTATCCGTATCCTTATATTTGATAGCTTTTTCCGCATACCATTTAGCATCGTCCAATTCTTCATAGATTTTTTCAGACAGTTCCTTGATGCACAGCATTTTATGCTACCTTGATAACAATCACGTTCGCATTTCGCACGCTTGTCGCATTTGTGGCTTTGAAGTTGAGTTGAAGAATTGGAGCATTTTGCGGCACGGTGACAATTGCATTGAATGATTGTGATGTATTGTTTCCAATAGTGGTTGCTGTATCAGAAGCATAGGCTCCAGGAACCGCATTGCCCGCACGATACATCATAGTTTCAATCACCCCAACAGCAGTAGCAGTGAAAGTGAAATTAGCAGAAATTTGATATACACCTGCTTTATTTATAGTAATCGTGTTTCCGTCGCATGACACGCATTTATTTGAAGTGGTTGATTGCGGCAAAGGGATATTGGCTCCAGCCGCAACTGGCGCAGGTGTTGTATTATCGAATACGAAACGTCCTATTGTTTTCATTCCCATAATAAAGACTCCTTACATAAGCGTATGGAGTGGCCTTTTCTCCACTCCCTACTACCGAAGATAGACGGTGATTAGAAAGTGGTGCCGCAGCAACCCTGGGCAAAATTAGGAACTACGCCATAGCCATATGGGCTAATACGAGGCACGCCGCAGAACATGTTCTGGGTCTTGAGTTCGGAAACTTGCGCCTGAAGGCTATCAATCTTATTCTGAGAAATAGCATCAAGAACCTTCTGAACTTGTGCTGTAGTATTTGCATTAATAGCAGCTGCATTCGCTTCATTGGTATATTTAAGGTCCAAAGTAGCAGTTTTATTGTCGCAGCAGCATTGAGCCAGCTGACTAGATAGAGCATAATCTCCATCCTTAATTGCGGCTTGGGTATCCGCAAAGTTGCGCAGATTCTCATAGCCAACAGTAGATAGACCCTGAGAAAGTTGCATCATATGAAGATTCTCGTTATCGCTCAGACGACCAACTGCATTTTCAAGATTATTGAAGTTCATTGCGCTACAAAGACTTGACTCTGTGACAGGCTGCTCTGCAGGTCCACGATTGCCCCAGAATCCGCCATTGCCAAACATAAACAGGAAGAGGACGATAATCCACATCCATCCGCCTTCACCCCAATCGTTCTTGTCGGTGACAGCCGCAATGTCAGATAAAGTCATACCATTTTCCATAATATAAACTCCTTTTCAACAAAGTTTTATTTGAATCCAAGAACATGTCCAATTTGTTGAGCCTGTTGCTTTATTTGCTCAAACTCACTGGAAGATACTTTCTTCTCTTGGATAAGTTGCTCCACCTGTGCCTTGGCTTGGCTGGGTGAAGTTGTTTTGATAAAATTCAGCAGTTGTTCCATTTGGTTGCCGCTGGGAGAGTTGCGCGGGTACGTCTGCGACCCGCTTACTTTGTTGTATAGACTGTTCATATTCCTCCTTCCATTTCTCAAATTCCTCACGAGTTATATAGTTCTCGTCGCTACGTGGTTTGATTTCTTCAAACTTGTACGATGTAACGTTTGAGACTCCATTGAAATCGTTTTCTTTGAGATAGAAAATATTTTCGTTTTGATTCATAAAAAGCGCTTTAGTTCCGATAGGAATGGAACAATTTTGTGCTTCTTGTAAATCTTTGACGAATTTGACTCCTTGAATTTGCTGCGGCTGTTGATATTGGAGAGCCATTTGTTGAGCAAAATAAGGATTATAATTATAAGGATAAGCTTCAAACATAATATTGTCATTCACCTCCTCACAAAATATTTTCTTAGTAGTTTTATGAGCATTACCTTTTCACTATAATACAAAAATAAGGGCAAAGCCTTTATATGACTTTGCCCTATAAAACTATAGTTTTTATAAA
>ERZ1034915.1206-NODE-1206-length-14818-cov-500.006774_pt1 | contig 14818 bp, 19 predicted proteins | sample MGYA00520592_ERZ1034915 | MGnify/ENA primary metagenome ERZ1034915 (study PRJEB33766, sample SAMN09781787) | gut metagenome | biome: gut microbiome | host: Homo sapiens | place: Madagascar | study: EMG produced TPA metagenomics assembly of the PRJNA485056 data... | reverse complement strand
TGGCCAATGTTCTGACACACTTGAAAGCTTATTTGATTAACATTCTTCAACTCTAGATCAACTCTACTTGAGTGTTTACACATAATTATTGACAGTATCAAAAATCATAATATTATATGTTTATGATTTGTACATTGTATTGAATGATTAATGATGAAATCAAAAAATAAAGTTTTTCAAAATAAAAAAGATGAATCTTAATAATAAATTCATCTTTTTTATTGTATTAGTTAAAATAGAAAAAATAGAAATTTCATACTTTTAGATAGATTCCTTTTATTCTTTTAACCTTAAGCTTTTTTGATTCATTTATAAAAAACCATTTTTGTTTAAAATATTGATGAAGGATACTCTCTTTACCAATCTCTTTGTTAGAAGAGAATGTAGTCATAAGGCATCGATTTTGCCAATGTAGAGTATTTTTGTCATGTTTTGTATGAGTAATTGCAGAGAATAATATATCGACTGAAAAAGTATTATTATTAACTTTTAAATTTGTTATGTTTTTTAATTTTACATTTTCAACATGTATTTTGCTATTATTTAGAAATAAATTCTTAGAATTTTTTTGATATGATTTGAAAAACTCATCAGAAAGTAATTGAGGTAATTTTTGCTTGTTGTTTGTATTTATAGCATGTTGAACTTCATAGAATGTATCCTCTATTTTTTTGAGGAGTTCTTTATCTAAGTTTAAACTTGTAGTAAATTTATTTTTATGAATATTAAACACTGGATATACCTCTCTTTTAATATTATTTGCTTATTATAATTATTGTATCAAATCAGATAGCGAGAAATAATTCTAAAGAATTGACGTTGAGTCAAGAACTTGGACACCAAAATAGGTAATTTACCTTTCTGCCTATGTGGCTCATGTTTGTTATTAGAGGAATGACTTCAAAAGAAGTTAAAGAATTGGATATGATTGCACAAAAAATAACATGTCTCGTGAACAATTAGTCACTGATATTTCATGACAATTTCTAAACAACGCACTCTATCTTGATGCGCATAGAAACTTCATTTTCAAAGAAGTAAAGTAAGAGTTTCAGTACACCTCAATGGAGGTCAAAACGTTGATTTAGAGCCATTTTTGAAATTTTAGATTTCAGTACAAAGCATTAAAAATCAATTGAAGCACTTCCTTTTTCACTTCCTTTTTTGAAAATAAAAATGTGAACAAAGAATGAAACTTAGCACCGTTGGTGCTATTTTTTATTTTTTTAAATTATGGGTAAATTATAAAGTGAAGTTAGCCACTTCAAAGATAAAAAACACCATAAAACTGGTACACTTGTAATTGGAAAAAACAAGGTAAATTTGTTAAAATAAATAGGTGTTGAGTCAAAAAAAGGTAAAGTTTCTTTTCTGCTTAGATGGCTATAATTTGTTTTTTCACTTCAAATTCATTCGGAGTTAAATAATTGAGTCCCTGATGAATTTGCTTTTGATTATAAAAACTTTCAATATACCAAAAAAAAAACTGCATGCTTTGTTTAAAATCTTTAAGTGAGAGTTGATAGAGTCATTCTCTTTTAAGATGCCCATGCTAAGCTTCAAGACTTGCATTATGGTAAGGATAACATCATCAAAATATGATATAGTGTATTTACAATTACAACAAGACAGGAGGAAGTATGGATCCGAAAACATTTATAGAAACTATTGATTCTACGATTGATAGTTTAAAAAAAGAAATTCAATTTTATAGTAGAATAATCAATATTGGTAACGTTATAAAAATAGTTTTATCAGCTAGTATACCAATATTAATTCATGAAGCTTCTGAATATGAATCATTACTGTTAGTTGTTTCAATAGCCTCAGCAGTAATCACAATTATACAGAGTAGTGTATCTGCTTTTAATTTTCAAAATAAAGTACAAACAGCAACGCAGATATTAATGAAAATTGAGGATGAAAAATTATTGTATATGACGAAAACATCGCCCTATACCAACACGGATAAAGAAAACTTTCATTTGCTTGTTACAAGACTTCGAACAGAATTAAATGATATCATATCTGATTTTAACCAAGTAAGTAGTTAAAAAATACCTAATTTAAAAATATGGAGGAAAACTAATAATGAAAACGAAGAAACAAGTTTCTATTGGATTACTAAGTATTTTAATTGCAGGAGGATTAGATCCTCTTGTGGGACTGTGTCAAACTTCAGGACTTACAGAATCATCAAGAATTTTAAATGAAGCTGTTCAGAAAAATTCTGGAGAAGCAAAAATACCAGAAGGAACATCTGTTAATACAGATTCAACACCTTCTAGTGAAACAGAAGATACAAATACAACAGTTCCTAAAGCTGATGTAGTACCTGAAAGTTCAGAAGAGTTATCAACACCTCAAGAAAACCCATCCTCTCAAGCGGAAGAAAGTTCTTCGAAAATAAAAGAAGATACTACGAGTCCAACAACTTCAGAGGCACCTGCTCAGGGAGACGTTGATGAGCAGAATGCTCAACCCAAAGCTACAGAAAATATTGATGACTGGATGCCGGATAAAGTACTTCAAGATGCTGTAGCAACTAGCTTAGGAGTTACTATAGACCAAGTAACTAAGGAAAGCATACTAAATTTAAGAATTTTACAGGGAGAACGATTAGGTATTGTAAATCTTACAGGATTAGAATATGCTAAAAAACTTGATAGCATTTTCCTCAGTAATAATCAAATTTCTGATATAAGCCCTCTTCAAAACTTGACATCTTTACAGACTCTAAGCTTAAATAATAATCAAATTTCTGATATAAGCCCTCTTCAAAACTTGACATCTTTAATGTTTCTTCAATTATTTCATAATCAAATTTCTGATATAAGCCCTCTTCAAAACTTGACATCTTTAAAGAATCTAAACTTAGAGGATAATCAGATTTCTGATGTAAGTCCTCTTCAAAACTTGACATCTTTAATGCTTCTAATGTTAAGGACGAATCAGATTTCTGATATAAGTCCGTTGCATAATCTTCTTCGAGCTAGATTTGTAAGTATATTTGTAACAAACCAACACCTTCAGCTTCCAGCAGTATATGTTTCAAATAAGAACCCCTATTTTATTTCAATAGAATCTCCAATAAAGAATATAACTAGTACAAAGCCGGTTATACTTTCGCCACTAAATACTAGTGTATGGACAGGAGTGGGACAATCAGGAAAAGTAGAGTGGACAGGTGGAACTCAAGTTCCAGCAGAAGGAACTTTTTCTACTAATTGGGAGTTTTCGGAACAGACGAATAATAGTAACATACTGTTTAATGGAACTTACGAGCAACCGTATATTTTAAGTAAAGTTGAAGTAAACGCTCATGACTCTACGTTATATACAGGAGATACTTGGAATGCGCAAGACAACTTTGATGGTGCCAAAGATAAAAATGGCAATCCAGTGAACTTCCAAGATGTGCAAGTGACAGGTACTGTAGATACGACTCAACCCGGAAAATATAAAGTGACTTACAGCTATAGCGGTGTCCAAAAAGAGATTGAAGTGACCGTGCTTCAGAAAGACTCAAAAGAGAATAGTACGGAGAATAATTCTAATTCTAATTCTAACTCTAACTCTAACTCTAACTCTGGAGAGAATAAGGGAAAAGAAGTTTTAAAAACTTTGAGTACGAACGAAAAGAATAAAGTCTTACCTTCTACAGGTGAGAAAGGTTCAGTTTGGCTATTTGTGTCAGGAGTAATGTTGTTTATCTTTGCTTCAGTTATTGCTTTATTGCGTTTTAAGAAAAGTAAATAGAAAAAAATATTGAAGTATAGATAAAATAAATAGATACGGAGTAAGGCAAAAAAACTTCAACACCTAACTCATTTGTAAACTACCAAAAAGATGAGAGGAGCTAGTCTTTCACGAGTTAGAGAACTCAAGGAAAAAAACTGCTCTATATCTCAGTTCTTATATAGGTTCAGTTGTAAAGTTTGAAATAAAAATAGGTTTATGGGTTTCCTTCTTAGAGAAAAACTTAAATATATTATACAAGGAGAAGTCAAGATAATGAAGATAATTCATAGTTACTTTGATTATTGGAAGAATATTTTTAAATATGAAGGGGAGGCGAGTCTGAAGGGCTTATTAATCGCAATTGCATTTAATCTTCTTCTTTTGGTAGTCGTTTATCTTATTGGTCTAGGGGGGCCAACACATTGGGAAAATACTATTTTGAATTTAATGTACTTTATTGAAATAGTAATGATTTTACCTACACTTTCAATGATTATTCGCCTTATCAGGAAAAGATAAAGTGTAAAATAAAAAGTTAATAGCTGTATATCAAGGTTCTTTGTCAAATCCTGTAGGATTTGACAAACCCATTATGAGCAAGTAATCGCACGGTTGCTTGTTTTTTATTTATAGTTCATGAGCATGAACTTCTTCTTGAAATTCCGGAAAGATCTAAAGCCAAATGAGGCACGTTTAAGCCTCTTGATTTTGGTATTCATTCCTTCTTCGAGTGTTCCATTGGAATAAGGGAATTCAAAGGCAATTGAGGTTGACTCATGTTTCCTAAGATGACTTGACTCCAGAAGTTCAAGTAGCTCAAAGAAGCTGTCCGAGTCCTCAACCTTATCGGCTTGTTTTTGAATACATTCTACCAATTCCCCTACATCTTTAAGCATGTGATTGGTCAATTGTTGTCCTGCTTTCATACAAGAAATATTACTTCCTGCAAACTCCACATGTTTATTGTGAATACTTGAAGCGTCAAGCCCTGTTAATTTAGAAATCGCTCCTTGTGCGCTCATCACATTGGAGCTGATTCTTGATACTTCCATAACTGAGATTCTCCTTAATATTATTTCATTGTTAAAATCATTTCACAACATTGTAATCGTTTTCGCAATCAATATTGACAAAACTAACCAGAATTTTTCCGTAAACAAAAAAGAACAATATTTCTACTGTTCTTTTTTGTTTTTCTCAATCTCTTTCATTGCATGGTACATTTCCATGATTTTCTCGTAAGCAGACAATTCCTTGTCCTGACTTACGACATAGATCCCACTATGAAAGCCGTATTCCTCTCCTATACTATATTCTTCTGGGGTACTCGTGCACTTTCCATTACTCAATCTATAGGTGTAAATTTCACCATATTGAGGGTCATAAGTAAATTTTGCAGGCTTATAAAAATAACTTTCAATAACATTATTGAGTTCATCTGTCTTTTGCAAAATATCTTTCAAAGTCTTACTGTATTCGTCTGATTTCAATACTGCATGTTCAAGTTCTATTTCTTTTGAAGTTCCAAATAATTGTGTAGGCGTGGCTTCAAAATAATTCGCTATTTTCTCTAAATTTGTAAAAGTGGGATAGGCTTTACCTTTTTCAATATTTGATATTGTTTGAGTACTTACTCCTAATTGAGTTGCCAAGTCTTTTTGGCTCAAGTTCGCATTCAATCGCAGTTTTGTTAGGTTTGTCGCAAAATTTTCAATCATTTTTTCATCTCCTTTATGATTCTTTTTATATTCTACCATACTTTTACAATAAATCAACTGTAACTATTGTTTTTATATTTTAATTAGTGTATAATGTAAATATAAACTTTAATTATAGTTTATACACTTAAACTATCAAAAAAGGAGAAAAACCATGAATGACCCACTCTAAAAACTAAAAAATCGCAAAGAAAAAACTCTTTCCTAACTAAGAAGAAAGAGTCTTAAAAAATTACCTATACTTATTATAGCATATTTGTTCCTTGAAAATTGAAGAACAAAATGCAGAAACGAACGAAGTCTTGCTAGACTTGTCAAAGGCAAAAGTTTAAGCAAGAGCTGAGAAAATGAAGGTCGTGATGAATTATAGAGAACTCGCTGAAAGAATCCATCGTCCTTACAACACCGTTCGCAAATGGCGAGGAGAAATTGCCAAAATTTCGGGTTGTGATTTCAACCGTATTAAAGTACGCAATGGACGAGGAAGGAAAAACAGAACCACTTATGCTTTTACAGAAACAGATGTAGAAAATTTCAAGAAATTGGATACCTTACTCAAATCTGGTTCTTCTATGCAAAAAGTCGTTACTCAAATTTTCGGTCATGCAAAACGTGAAGCAGAACAGGAAAAAACTGACCAATTTCAGAGAATACAAAAACAGCTTAACATCTGTATACGAAAAATTGAAACACTAGAAGCTGAAAAGGAAGATTTAAAGAGTAAATTGAGTCCCCTTCAATCCGAACTCAATGCTCTAACACACCGAGTGAAAGTGCTCGAGAATAAAAGCTTCAAAAACTTCTTTAAAAATAAAAAGGAGGTGTCCTAATGGCACAGATTAAAATTAATATTGAACATGTCGCGGAAGAAATTGTAAATGAAATCAAGAAAGCCAAAGAACTTTATGTCAACTCAGATCCCGTAGAAAAAACAAAGTGGGATAATGAAAAGAAAGTTTCTCTTCCCGATGGCTACCGTACAGAAATTCAAGTCATGGATAAAGAACTTTCCATTTTCCGTCAAACATTTTTAGTGAAGACGATAGAGAAGCCGAATGTATCCATCAATGACCAAGTCACTTTGGAGTTACTCAATAGCGGTTTCTACTTTGCCAAGAATGAAGTGATTCCTTGGTACTCGGGAGAGCTAAAAAAACGCTCAATAAATAAAGTTGAGGTCTAAGAATAAAACCTGTTTCAAAAAGAGTGCATGTGGTCTGTCTGGTGAGCCTGTCGCCCCAAAGGCGATAAGGGCGGCCAGACAGAAGCACGCTAACAAGGTGCTCTTGATAAGAAACAGGTTTTATTTATTTGATGAAGCGAAAACTTTGTGAAAAATAGCCGACTTTGTAACAAAAAGCGTTGGGAGAATATTTTAGGGAGCTTGTGCCATAAGTTGGTATAGTTATAACGCGCACCCTGAAATCTCCGTCTAGGGTGCGCGGAGCGGTATTGAAAACAAAGGAAAAATAAATTGATTTTGGCACAGAGAAGTTAGGGTGTGCCAAAAAACTTAAACTAAGAATAATTCTAATGATAGAGGGGAGGTATTACCATGTGGCAAAAAACAAGAAATATAGAACATACACTATTACCTTAAATTATGAGTATGACATTCATGATGAAGAGGGAAATATCACATCCGACCTTACCCAAGAACAATGGCGTGAAAAGATAGAATACTTAATTGCATTTAATGTCTCTGGGAAAGGGTGGTGTGCCTATGCTTTCCATGATAAAGACATCTTAGATGACGGCTTACCTAAACCCTTACATGTGCATATTCTTATACATTTTGAGAATTCTCGCTATAAAAATGCGGTCATGAAAATGTTTAATGTTTCTCGTGAAGCAAATTGTCAGAAAGTGGACAGCATTACAGGAGCAGCACGCTATCTGACTCATCGTACTTATCAAGCCATGAACGACAAGAAATTCCAATATAACTTTGAAGAAGTACAAACCGTTAACTGTGATTATACTCAATTGATCACCGATAGAGCAGATAAGAAAAATTCTCAAAAAACGATGGATGAAACTCTTACGTATTTATCTGGAGAGATAAGCCAAGGCAATTTATACTGGCTCACAGCCAGAGAATTGTTAATTGATGAATTTGGGGAAGTTGAAGGTATCAAACATTGGAACGAATGGAGCCGAACTTTTGAGAAAAATTTTAAAGAACATATACAAAGTAAAGCAGAGGATTTCAAACTCAATGGTCGTGACCTTACAACTTTCTTCATCTGGGGAGACAGTGAATTTGGGAAGACATGGTTAGCCAAATGTATGGCATTATGTGTCTCTGAACGCTTACATATGGTGCCTGCCAGTGGAAGAAACAAGACGTTTGATATTGCGGGGATGTATGATGGCGAGAGAGCTTCCATTTGGAATGAAGTCAGCGGGCAAGAACTCTCCAACAAAGAATTTTTAGACCGCTTTGATCCCAAAACCTACAGTCCTAGTAATTCAAGGGGAAAAGATAAGCATTGTTTATCTGAGTACTTCTTTATGACCAGTACAGATCCTTTAGAAGAGGTCATAAGCCACCTCATGCCTAATGAACAAATTGAGGAGTTTCCCTTAAAGAAAATCAAACGACACGAGATTAACCGAAGAATCCCTATTGAAATTAAATGTATCAACTTAGGATACAAGAAAACACAATATGTCATTCGCTTATATGACAGTAAAAACAGAGACCGTTTCACATTAGACACCATCATCTGTGACAATATTGAAGATGAAGCACTCATGAAAGAAACAGCAAGAAAAATATTTGATATTTTAGACTTACAACACCAAAGTAAAACCGAGAAAGACTTTGACTTTCTCAAAGAAAAAATGACTATAATTAACGATTAGAGAGGACTAAATGATATGGTAGAAACTGATGTTACAACATCAAACATTGAAAAATTACTCGCTACACTTGTTACACTCATCCAACAAAAAAGTGAAACAAAGCCCTCGTTAGGCATACTTACACAAAAGGAGTTACTCTCCCAATTGAATATCTCCCCGAATACCTTAAAATCTTGGGAGAATCTAGGTTTGAAACGTTTGGAGTCACCAATTGAGGGCACAAGAACTGTATATTATAAAGCAGAGGAGGTTATCAATTTCTTAGAACACTAAAAAAGTGCTAAAATAGAGTTATTCAAAAAAGAATGCTCTCTCTTGGCACTTTTATATTTCTTTGTTCACAAGAAATGAGAAATACTTATGGAAATTGAAAAAATCTCTCATAAAGGGAAAACAATTACAAAAAAAATCAAAAAGAACGGAGCAGTGAGTTATTCGGCTAAAGGGGTTTACATCGGTACAGATAAGAAAACAGGAAAAAAAGTTGTCACAACCATTACAGCTAAAACACTTAAAGCCTTTGATAGGAAATTGCGTGATAAGAAACTAGAGTTTGAAAACAACGGCTTAACCCAACAGAAGAAACATAAAATCTCAAATTTCGAGGATTTAGCGAATAAATGGTTCGATAATTATTGCTTACATGTACAAGACAACACCATCAATCGTGTCCGAGGTTATGTACGTAATTATATTATTCCTAAGTTTGGTGCATACAAAGCAAATGAAATTGAACCTTACGATATTCAAAATTGGGTCAATGAACTAGCCAAAAATGCTCAAAAAGCCATGTCGTTTGATACATTAGACAAACGAAAAGGGAACGCTCAAGATTTTGGAGCAATCGCACACAAACTGTCAGATATTTTTGATTTCGGAGTCACAAACTTTGGCTTGAAAAGCAATCCTGCACAAACTGTAAAAATTCCTCCTAAACCTAAAGCACATAAAAAGCGTGTGAAAGTTCTTCATAGTAAAGAACTAGCCATTTGGTTAAACTATACGTCTCAATTACCCAATAATCACGCCAATAGAAAACTAAAACTTATTTGTGACAGTTTATTAGAAACAGGGGTACGTATAAACGAATTATTAGCACTCACTATTGAAGATTTAGATTTTGAAACACATCAAATTGCTATTAATAAAACGTTAGTATGGAGAAATGCGGATAAAAAGCTGGGAACTAAAGGTAAAGTCATTTGTAAGCCAACCCCTAAGACAGATTCTGGAAATCGTAAAATAGAAGTTTCTGTATCAATTTTAGAACGTTTGAAATCATGGCATAAGGAAACAAATGCTCGTTTCAAAAGACAGGGACATGAAAAAACTTCTCTGATTTTCCCAACTGTTCATGGTAATCTCATGTGTGATAGAAATGAACGTACCGCCCTCAAAAAGCATTTAGCAAATGCAGGCTTACCTGTTTATGGTTTCCACCTTTTCAGACACACTCATGCTTCATTACTGCTCAACAAGGGAATCAATTGGAAAGAACTTCAAGTTCGTATGGGGCATAAATCCATCAGTACAACAATGGATTTATACGCAGAACTTGCACCTCAAACCAAAATTGAAGCAGTCACTCTTCTTCAAGAAGAACTCTCTCTACTTGTTACATAATAAAACAGGTACTTCCTTTTTCACTTTCTTTTTATTTTGAAAATTAGTGAACACTGCGAAAAGCCAGTCATAACAAGAGCGAACAGAACCAAGAGAGTAACAATAGCATTACTTAAAGAAGTTGCCGAGGTGATTCAAGTGTTAGAAAAAATAATCAATTGTTTCAAAAAGTAGTTGATTTTTTAGAAAAGAGAAGAGAACTTTTTGGCTCTAATTATTTGATAATTTTTTTTGACATTTTCTATCAGTGCATGCTATAATTTAATTCAAATAATAAATTAACCAACTGAGCGCAATCAGTTTATAATCTCTTTTTTCAATCGCTTCGCTAGCTCCTACTGGCGAAGTTTTTTGTATCTTGAATTTATAATTTAAGTGCAACAGAAAAAAGATTATCCATAAAAACCAGTATAATAAGTTTGTCAAGAACATCATTAGACTGGAGAATTATGAATAATCCCTATACTCATCTTACAATATTCGAGAGAGAAAATATATTTTTATGGTCTTCTCAGAATGTTTCTCTTCGAGAGATTGCACGTCGACTGAATCGTAGTGCCTCAACTATCTCAAGAGAACTTCGTAGAAATAGTAAAGATAAGACTTATTCCCCTATTATTGCGCAATCAAAGTATCAAAAACGAAAGAGTCAATGTGGTCGAAAATCAATCTTCTCTCATCTTCAAGCCTGGAAAACTGTTCACCATCTCTTCGTTGATTTACAATGGTCGCCAGAACAAATATCTGCACGCTTAAAACATGAAAAATCGGAAATAAAAGTCAGCTCCACGACTATTTATAGAGCAATTTATAATGGCGTATTTGAGCTTGAAAGACTAAGTCATGGCAGTCGCGGATTAATTCGTTCGTTGCGTCATAAAGGCAAAACAAGGCATTCTAAAGGGCACCAGGAAAAGAGAGGAAAGATTCCTATCTCTCATACAATTCATGAGCGTCCCGAAAGCGCAAATCAACGCCTAGAAATTGGACATTGGGAAGCGGATACGGTAGCTGGCAAATCTGGAGGTTCTTGTTTAGTTACTCTTACGGATCGAAAGTCTCGTTATTTACTTGCTGGAAAAATTGATAAAAAATTATCAGAACTCGTTAAAAATAAAATAATTGAACTTTTCCAAACGATTGAAGAAACTAAAGTGAAGACAATTACTTCAGATAGAGGTAAGGAATTTTCTAAGCATTCAGAAGTGACTGAGCAACTCCATATTCCATTTTATTTTCCAGATCCACATGCACCGTGGTAGAGAGGGACAAATGAAAATACCAATGGATTAATTAGAGAATATTTACCTAAAATGCAATCAATGGATGAAATTCCTAAGGAAATCATTCATAAATATATTGAGAAACTTAATCTAAGACCTAAAAAAGTCTTAGGCTGGAAGACACCCTATGAAATCTTTTTCGATGAGGTGTTGCACTTAACTTGACAATTCAAGATTTAAAAGACTAACGTAAAATATGAGTATTTGGCATAGCACAAATTACTTGACATTACGATTATTTTTTATTATTATATATATTATCATTTTTAAGTAAGGAGAATTCTTATGGCAAATTATGTAGTAAAAGAAGAAAAAGTTGTAGAAAAAATTTCTAAAACAATTGAAAAATTAGATTCAGATCTCGAAAAGCTTGATTCTATTAATGAAGATGAACGTAAACATCATTTTAAAAAATGGCGTACAGAAAAAAAAGCTTTTCACGAAATTAAACGTTTATTACACGAAATAGGAAAATACGATAAATATGATGAAAAAGAATTAGAAAAGTTTGAAAAACTTGAAAAGGAACTTCTTGATTAATTAAGTATTTAATAAAATATTTGACTTCTAAATTTTTGATTTAGTATAATATATTTTGTTTGATATAAATTATTTCAATTTTTACTTTCAGCAATTTACTAAAAGAGCTGAGATACGTTGAAAAGGTCTCAGTTTTTTTGACAACATTTCAAAGAGTTTGTTATACTTTGTTTTAGAGAAATAACACAAAGGAAATTGAGAGCACTTATTGTTACTCCGCACTTCATTTTCCAATGGTCTATTATTTCTTTCTGATAAAGTCGGAAGGAGCATTTAGCTCCTTCTTTTTTGTCTGAGGTTTCCGATTTTCGGAAGCGCTCATAAAATTTGAATGAGAAAAAATAATTTGATAAAATAATATTCCCTATAAAATGATAGACAGATGCCGAGTTTATGAGTTATGTTGGTCACTTTCTTGAAATGCCGGAACTGAAACAGCTTGATGAAATCACACATCACTATACTTCAACACGTTTGATTCATTCAATCAAGGTAAGTTATGTGAGCTATTTAGTTTGTAAAAAGATGGGCTGGAATGCAAAATCTGCTGCCCGTGCAGGTCTCTTACATGACCTTTTCTACTACGATTGGCGCGACACTAAATTTAACAAAAGTCATGCCTATGTTCATCCTCGTATCGCTGCACGTAATGCGGCAAAAATTACTACACTTTCCGATCTTGAGTACGACTGTATCGTCAAACATATGTGGGGGGCTACAATCGCACCACCACGTTATAAAGAAAGCTGGGTGGTTACCTTAGCAGACGATTATGTCGCAATGACTGAAGGCGTAGAAACTGCACGTTTCAAATGGAAAACGCGCAAATACTTTAAACGTCACCTTCCAATTTGAACTATTAACATAACAATAGTTCATGAGAAGCATCTAACCAATGGTTAGATGCTTCTTTTTTTAGTTTTTTAGATGTACAAGAGTTCTAACAGCTTTTTAACCCCAAGTTGGCAGAAATGTGAAATTATAAAGCGTACTATATAAAATTTATAATGTTATATTAATATTTGATTTTTAAAAAGTATTTTTGGTAGAATAAAGATATGGGATATGAATTCATTTTTATTTCTACTGTAGTAAAATAAGTTTCATAATATTTAAGTGGGTGGTTTCCTAAATATCCCATAATTTTATTTAACGAGTTTCTCAAACAGAGAAGCTCTATTTTTAAAGTGGAGAATGATGATAAATTGTGATATAGTAAAAATACATATTTTCAATTTATGCTCACATTCTGATTTTGTGAGTATTTTATTTTACTCTTTTGTAGCTTGATAAACTCGGCACACTTTGCCCTGAGTCATAAAGTTCTACTAGAGTTTCTTTGAAACTTTGTTCATATCGTTTAACCATAATTGGAGTGTACCAAATTACCTAAAATACTGTCCATTTTTCTAGGATAACATCAGTATAAGATTAAAGTAAATGAGGAAGGAAAATGATAGAAGAAAAGAAATCTGTTGTTTTTAGTGTTTCAATGGGTGTGGGATGTTATCGGCATATCTGTGTATCAGCGAGTAGAACTTTGGAGGATTTTGCAGATATTATTTTATCTGCCTTTGGTTTTATTAATGATCATGCGCATATGTTCTGTATGGATAATCATGCATGGAGTTTTGACGATTGTTATTGGGTAGATTGGGTTGATTTAGAAGAAGAACACCGTCATACTTGTGATTATAGTCTTTCGCAATTGGGGTTTAAAAAAGGGGACCAATTTAAGATGATTTTTGATTTTGGAGATGATTGGAGATTTCAATGTAAGGTATTACGACTTCTTAAAGAGGATGTTGAAGATGTTGATGGAGCAAGAGTGCTTAAAGAGGTTGGTAGAGCACCAAAACAATATAATTTTGATTGGGATTAAAGAAATAGAAAAAAGACGAGTAAGATAAAAACTTACCCGTCTTTTTTTATTTAATATTCGAGTTTAGAGTGTAACTAGTAATTTTAGTTATAAGTTATTTTAAAAATCCCAAGAAGATAAGGGGTTGCCTTCTTGGTCATAATAGCTCTTTACAATTTTTTCGTAAATAGGATAATATTGGTAAGAAGTAATGCCAATAAATTGCATTAAGGCAGGAATATCTTTTGTTGGTGCTCCATTTTCAGAAGCGCAAAGATTAATACCATTTGCAATGAGATCGCAATTTGCTAAAAATTCTTTATGTTGTTCCTGAAGATGTATAAATATATGTAAATCATCATCATGAATAGCGTGGCTATGTTCATGCAGTATTGTAAAAATCTTTTGTAAATTTTTGTTTAAAGAACTTTTCAAAATAATAAATTTTTGATTTTGAATTCGAATATATTTTCCATTGTCTTCGAGAGGAAAGTTGCTGTCATAGAGTAAGGTAATATTATTATTTTTAAGTAATTGAAGCAACTTATTATAAATATCATCTTCTACGATTTGCATTGTTAATTGTCTTCTTTTGATTCAAAGTATTCTCTTAAAATATTATTTAGGGCTATACGATCATTTTCAGATAAAGGTTTTCCTGAATAAGAGAGGTTACTTGCAACAATTTCATTGTCTAATTCTGTTAAGTCAAGATTTTTAGCTGTAGTATTTCCAAGTAAATAATCGGTAGAGACATTAAAATATTTTGCAATCTCCGCAGTACGTTTTGCGGAAGGAATACTTCCTTTTTTATACTGATTTAAAGCATTTCTAGGATAATTTAGTTCACGTTCAATTTGATTAAACGATTTATTTTTTTCTTTGGCGAGTGATTGTAAACGTTCGTAGAAGCTCATAGGACTTCCTTTCTTAATTTTAAATTTCTCTTTAGAAAGAAGAGATGAGATTGGAAAAAACATTTTCTTAAAATGTTAAAATCGAAAGCTCGACTTCGAAAGAGAAATGAAATATATACGAAAAATAATTTTAATCCAGTGACGTCGATTTGTAATTGACAGCGTGTAGTTAATTTAGTACAATAACTGTGTACTGAAAAACGTACAACTTGAAAATACAGAAATAGCCCCAGAGACTGGAGCTGCTTTGAAAGTAAGTTATAGTAA
>ERZ1034915.1199-NODE-1199-length-14854-cov-8.872491_pt1 | contig 14854 bp, 13 predicted proteins | sample MGYA00520592_ERZ1034915 | MGnify/ENA primary metagenome ERZ1034915 (study PRJEB33766, sample SAMN09781787) | gut metagenome | biome: gut microbiome | host: Homo sapiens | place: Madagascar | study: EMG produced TPA metagenomics assembly of the PRJNA485056 data... | reverse complement strand
TTTTTCACATTTCTTATCATGAATAACGCCCACATGCTGTTCTTATTATTCCCTTTGGACTACAGGCACAGATGTTAATGTTCTGTTACCAGGAGACATTGGGATTTCCTTTCTCCGGTCTGCTTGCGGGTCAGACAGCGTCCTTATCTATAACCACGAGTCATATAAAACACTGCTTCCAGATGTTAAAACGACACGCCAAAACGCTGGGTGGCTCGGGATTGCAGGGGATTCCGAAGACCTGGCGGCAGTATAGGACTTTCACAAAATCATTACAATTAACCTACATATAGTTTGTGATGTTTTATCCCGAACAGTGATCCGGGTCACGATAACAACATTTTTTTAATTTTTAGTCATTGAATTTGACATTCATTCAACAAAATTGTTACAAACATCACCAGAAAAAGCATACAATGCGTAAAAGTTATGAAGTGTTAATTACTGTTGAAGTTTCGTTATGTAACGGTGAGAAAGTATTGACCGATTCATTCAGTAAAGTTATTAGTGATAGTCAGGTTAAATAATACGGATTGCTAAGTTCTTGATTTGCTATTTAATCGCCATTAATTAACTGTTTTACCTGCAAGCGCCCATAGCTCTGTACCCTGGTCATCCACTCTGCCACAGAGCGGCGAGCCAAATAACAAAGGGGTGACAGTTATTGATGTACGAAGCAAGTGTGAGTTCCGGCAGTCTTAAGCAATAAGGCGCTAAGGAGACCGTAAATGGCTGATACAAAAGCAAAGCTCACTCTCAATGGTGATTCTGCTATTGAACTGGATGTGCTGAAAGGCACGCTCGGACAGGACGTTATCGACATTCGTAGCCTCGGCTCAAAAGGCATGTTTACTTTTGATCCTGGATTCACCTCTACTGCATCATGTGAATCTAAAATAACTTTTATTGATGGTGACGAAGGTATTTTGTTGCATCGCGGTTTCCCTATCGACCAGCTGGCAACCGAATCAAGTTATCTGGAAGTGTGCTATATCCTGCTTTATGGTGAGAAACCGACTCAGGAACAGTATGACGAGTTCAAAAAGACCGTTACCCGCCATACCATGATTCATGAGCAAATCACCCGCCTGTTCCACGCTTTCCGTCGCGACTCGCATCCAATGGCTGTTATGTGCGGTATCACTGGTGCCCTTGCAGCTTTCTATCATGACTCCCTGGATGTCAATAACCCACGTCATCGTGAGATTGCGGCTTATCGCCTGTTGTCAAAAATGCCAACCATGGCGGCAATGTGTTACAAATATTCTATTGGTCAGCCTTTTGTTTACCCACGTAACGATCTCTCTTACGCAGGCAACTTCCTGCATATGATGTTCTCTACGCCGTGTGAACCGTATGAAGTTAACCCCATTCTGGAACGCGCAATGGATCGTATTCTGATCCTGCATGCTGACCATGAACAGAACGCTTCTACCTCTACCGTGCGTACCGCTGGCTCTTCTGGTGCAAACCCGTTCGCCTGTATCGCCGCAGGTATTGCTTCTTTGTGGGGACCGGCACACGGCGGCGCCAACGAAGCTGCACTGAAAATGCTGGAAGAAATCAGCTCAGTGAAACACATTCCAGAATTTATGCGTCGTGCGAAAGATAAAAATGACTCTTTCCGCCTGATGGGCTTTGGTCACCGCGTCTATAAAAATTATGATCCACGTGCCACTGTAATGCGTGAAACCTGTCACGAAGTGCTGAAAGAGCTGGGCAGCAAAGATGAGTTGCTGGAAGTGGCGATGGAACTTGAGCACATTGCGCTGAACGACCCGTACTTTATCGAGAAGAAACTGTACCCGAACGTCGATTTCTATTCTGGTATTATCCTGAAAGCGATGGGTATTCCGTCTTCCATGTTTACCGTTATCTTTGCAATGGCACGTACCGTAGGCTGGATCGCCCACTGGAACGAAATGCACAGCGAAGGAATGAAAATCGCCCGCCCACGTCAGCTGTACACCGGCTACGCGCAGCGTGATTTTAAGTCGGATATTAAGAAGTAAAAATGACACCGACAAAACCCTGCGTGTTTTTCACGCAGGGTTTTTATTTCTGCACCAACAGCAAAGATATTGATAATCAATAAAAAGACGTATTTATTATCGATCAGAGAGGTCACAAACTCCGCAACCGTTATACCTGCCCGGTTAGTGCATTAATTAACCATGCCATGGCGCACCGTTAATGACACAATATGACCTTTATCTCCTCTGTTGTGCAAAACTTCGAGTATTCGAAAAGCAGCAAAAAAGTGAAGCCCGATAAGTGCTGAGCCCCATGGATGTGCCGAATAATCCGCAACAACAGTGCACATACTCGAATTATTTAGAATATATATTTATTAATTCTCTACAACATTATTACACTTAGAAATATCTTAATCTTTACTTTCTCATATTAAAATCACCACAACATCACCAATTCACAATAAATTCAATGTGTTATCGCAAAATAAATATAACTTAATAATCAATTAAGTATAAGTCGAAATACTTTAGCTTGAATTCCATTTATTATACGAACAGTCGCGATTTCTCAATCCACTAAAAGGACTCTGTTATGTTTAAAGGAAAAACATTGATCGCCACGGCAATAACTTTATTGCTTGCCTCTACTGCTTATGCTGCTGATGAAGGTTCCGGTGAAATTCATTTCAAAGGGGAAGTCATTGAAGCACCATGTGAAATTAGTCAGAACGACATTGATAAACAAGTTGAACTCGGTCAAGTTTCTACCAACCATATTAATCAGGCACACCACAGTGATGCGATTGCCGTTGATATTCATTTAATCCATTGTGATCTGGAAAATTCTAATAATGGTTCTGGCGGCAAAATCTCCAAAGTCTCCGTTACCTTTGATAGTTCAGCGAAAACGACCAATGCGGACCCAATCCTCAGTAATACCAGTACCGGAGAAGCAACGGGTGTCGGTGTTCGCTTAATGAATAAAAATCAGAGCAATATCACGTTAGGTACTGCGACCCCTGATATTGAACTGATCCCAGCCTCAACTGAGCAGACGCTGAACTTCTTCGCCTGGATGGAACAACTTGATCAAGCGACACCAGTAACGCCGGGGGCAGTCACGGCGAATGCAACCTACGTACTGGAATATAAGTAAGTTCAACCGAGGCGGCCTCCTGCCGCCTTATTTAAAATATTTATCAGGTATGGACACCGTGAATATTTACCGACTCTCTATTATTTTCTGTCTGGCGGCGGTAATACCTTCCGCTCTGGCAGTGGAGTTCAATCTTAACGTTCTTGATAAATCAATGCGCGACAGTATCGATTTATCGTTACTCAAAGAAAAAAATGCTATTGCTCCCGGTGAATATTTTGTCAGTATCGTCATAAATAATAATCAAATCAGCAGTGGGCAAAAAATTCGCTGGCAGAAAGCAGGAGACCAAATCAAGGCGTGTATAGATAGTTCTCTGATGGATAAATTTGGCCTGAAAGATGAAGTTCGCCAGTCATTAGCGATAGTTAATAATTGTGTCGATTTTAAATCCAGGCCTGAGATTGTTTTCGTATTCGATCAAAGCAATCAACAGCTTAATATTACAATTCCACAGGCCTGGCTTGCCTGGCACTCAGAAAACTGGACTCCGCCTTCAACATGGAATGCGGGTGTACCTGGTGTATTACTGGATTACAACCTGTTTGCCAGCACGTATCGTCCACAAGAGGGGAGCAATAATACCAATTTAAATGCCTACGGCACTGCCGGACTCAACGCTGGAGCGTGGCGACTGCGTAGTGATTACCAACTAAACCAGTCTGACAGCGGTGACCACCGCGACGAATCGGCTATCATTTCGCGAACATATCTGTTTCGCCCCTTACCGCAACCAGGCGCCCGCTTAACTCTCGGCGAAACGGATCTTAGCTCTAATATTTTCGAAGGTTTCTCTTACACAGGCGCGGCGTTGACCAGTGATGATCGGATGTTGCCGTGGGAGTTACGGGGGTACGCTCCACAAATCAGTGGCATCGCCCAAACCAATGCCACTGTCACCATCAGTCATAATGGTCGGGTGATATATCAGAAGAAAGTGCCACCAGGCCCGTTTATTGTTGACGACCTCAATCAATCAGTACAAGGCACTCTGGATGTCAAAGTGACCGAAGAAGATGGCCGGGTTAACAGTTTTCAGATTTCCGCTGCCTCTACCCCCTTCCTGACACGTCAAGGGCAAGTGCGCTATAAACTGGCAGCCGGGCGCCCACGCGCTTCAATGTCACACCATACTGAAAATGAAACCTTTCTCAGTAGCGAAGCGTCCTGGGGAGTTCTTTCCAATACTTCACTCTATGGTGGTATGCTCCTCTCCGGGGATGATTATCACTCCGGGGCGCTGGGTATCGGGCAAAATATGCTCTGGCTGGGGGCGCTCTCGTTCGACGTGACCTGGGCCAAAAGTCAGTTTAATCAGCAAGAAGATGAGCAAGGCTACAGTTATCGTGTTAACTACAGCAAACGAATAGATGCCACCGACAGTTTGCTCTCTTTAGCGGCTTACCGCTTTTCTGATCGCCAATTTCATAGTTACGCCAATTATATTGATCATAAATATAATGATGCCGATACCCACGACGAAAAGCAGACCATTAGTATTTCTGCAAGCCAACCGATCACGCCACTAAATCTTAACCTTAACGTCAACCTGCTGCGTCAGACATGGTGGAATGCCGATACCACTACAACTGCAAATATAACCGCCGGGTTTAATGTGGATATCGGTGACTGGAAAGATATTTCGGTCTCGACTTCATTTAACACCACCCATTACGAAGACAAAAAACGCGACAACCAGATTTACTTCTCGATCTCGCTACCTGTTGGTGAAGGTGGCCGACTCGGCTATGACTTGCAAAACAGCAGCAACACCACCACACACCGCATGTCATGGAACGACACACTGGATGAACACAATAGTTGGGGAATGTCCGCCGGGCTGCAATCAGATCGCCCCGATAATGGTGCGCAGGTCAGTGGCAATTACCAGCATCTCAGTTCTGTCGGCGAATGGGATCTCACCGGAACATACGCTACTAATGATTACACTTCCGCCAGTTCCAGCTGGAGTGGTTCTTTTACCGCCACGCAATATGGCGCAGCATTTCATCGCCGCAGCTCCACTAACGAACCGCGTTTAATGGTCAGTACCGATGGTGTCGCGAATATCCCCGTTCAGGGCAATCTCGATTACACCAACCACTTTGGTATTGCAGTGGTGCCATTTGTCGCCAGCTACCAGCCTTCAACAGTTGCCATAAATATGAACAACTTACCTGAAGGCGTTACCGTTTCTGAAAATGTAGTTAAAGAAACGTGGATTGAAGGAGCGATTGGCTTTAAATCTATGGCCTCTCGTTCCGGCAAAGATCTCAGTGTCATTATTCGCCAGGCCAGTGGACAGTTCCCCCCGCTGGGTGCGGATATCCAACAAACTACACGGGGTGTTAGCGTGGGAATGGTGAGCGAAGATGGGCACGCATGGCTTAGCGGCGTGGATGAAAATCAACAGTTTACTGTCCTCTGGGGAGATAACCGGAGTTGCACTATTCACCTTCCTGAACGCCTGGAAGATACCTCAAAGCGTCTGATTCTCCCGTGTCATTAATTAAGGAAAAGACAATGACAATATGCAAAGGCATGTTCCTTATTCTATTAACAACCAGTCTGTACAGTCATGCTGCTCTCCAACCAGATCGCACGCGCATTGTGTTTGATGCCAACAACAAAGCAACCAGTTTGCGAGTGGAAAACCGCAGCGATAAACTCCCTTATCTGGCCTACTCATGGATAGAAAACGAAAAGGGCGAGAAAAGCGATGACCTGCTGGTAGCCTTGCCCCCCATTCAGCGTCTGGAGCCCAAAGCAACTTCCCAGGTGCGTATCGTTAAACAAGCCTCAACCACGCAACTTCCTGCTGATCGGGAAACGCTGTTTTATTACAATTTACGAGAAATCCCTCCCGCCCCCGATAAAAACAATGATCATGCCGTTTTACAGGTTGCCGTCCAGAGCAGAATTAAATTGTTCTGGCGACCTGCTGCATTACGTAAGAAAACCGGCGATCACGTCGAGCAACAGCTACAGGTTAATCAGCAGAATAACCAACTGATAATGAAAAATCCGACCCCTTATTATCTGACAATCGCCTATTTGGGGCGGGATGTGAAGGGCGTGCTTCCGGGGTTTAAAAGTATGATGATTGCCCCTTTTAGTACTGCTTCAACGGCTACGGGGAATTATACAGGTAATCAGTTTTACCTCGGTTATATGGACGATTACGGTGCATTGCGCATGAATACCCTAAAATGCCAGGGCGAGTGCCGTTTACAGCCTGTCGAGGAGAATAAATGAGTCTCTGCAAAAGCGTATTGCTTATCTTCAGCCTGCTGTTTATACCCCTTAAAGCTGCACTGGCACTGGACTGTTATTTTGGTAATGCTGGCGGCCCGGTTGAAAAATCAGAGGGAATACTTCCTTTCGCTGTACCTTCAAATGCCAGACCAGGAGATAAAATCTGGGAGTCTGACGATATCAAAATTCCTGTTTATTGCGACAACAATACCAATGGTAACTTTGAAAGCGAACATGTTTACGCCTGGGTAAATCCCTATCCAGGAGTGCAGGATCGTTACTACCAGTTAGGTGTCACTTATAACGGTGTTGATTACGATGCCAGTCAGGGAAAAAGCAGTATCGACACGACACAATGTATCGATAGCAAAAATATTGACATCTACACACCAGAACAAATTATTGCCATGGGATGGCAGAGTAAACTCTGTTCCGGTGATCCTGAAAATATACACAAAAAACGAACTTTTATTGCCCGAATGCGTTTGTATGTCAAAATCCGCGAAATGCCTCCTCATGACTATCAAAGCCCGCTCAGCGATTATATTGTGGTGCAATTTGACGGCAAAGGTGGCATTAACGAAGATCCCGGCGCAAAAAACCTGAAATATCATATTCAAGGTCTGGAAAATATCCGCGTTCTGGATTGCAGTGTCAATTTTTCGATTGAACCGGCTAATCAGATGATTGATTTTGGTCGCTTTAATGTGCTTGATATTCGCCGCCATAATATGACTAAAACATTTAGTATCCAGACGACGAAATCACAAAATAGCCAGTGTACAGATGGCTTTAAAGTGAGTTCCTCATTTTACACCGAAGAAACTCTGGTGGAGGAAGACAAAGCCCTGTTGATCGGCAATGGTTTACGACTGCGATTACTGGATGAAAACGCCTCGCCCTATGCCTTTAACAAATATACGGAATATGCCGACTTCACCAGCGATATGCTCATTTATAAGCAAACTTATACAGCAGAATTGTCCTCTATTACAGGAACACCTATTCAACCCGGCCCCTTTGACACCGTGGTGCTGTTTAAAATTAACTACAACTGATCGCCTGTACTGCCCTTTTCCACCCAGAGGGGCAGACTTCTCAACTATTTTGCTATTTTTCAAATTTTCTTGATTGCTGATATTTTTTCTTAATCTGGCTTTCTTTATGCTGTATCGATATATCAGGGGCAGTTGCGGAGAGCATGGGATGCCAGTTTTGCAGTGGAGTTTATTATTTTTATTATCAATTCTTCTTTCCGTGCTATTTCTGGCTTTGCATCTTCCTGCGGCATTATTGCTCGGCCCAATGGTGGCCGGAATTATCATCAGTATGAAAGGTGCTACCTTACAACTCCCCCGCTCCGCCTTTCTTGCCGCACAAGCCATTCTTGGTTGCATGATTGCGCAGAATCTTACCGGGTCCATACTGACCACCATTGCGCAAAACTGGCCCGTCGTGTTGGGTATATTACTGATTACGCTGTTTTCCAGCGCCGCAGTTGGCTGGCTATTGGTGCGCTACAGCTCACTTCCTGGTAATACAGGTGCATGGGGATCTTCTCCCGGCGGAGCGGCAGCAATGGTCGCGATGGCCCAGGATTATGGTGCCGATATCCGCCTGGTGGCATTTATGCAGTATCTACGGGTGCTGTTTGTTGCCGGGGCAGCGGTGCTGGTAACGCGGATGATAATGGGCGACAGCGCCGAAACGACCAGCCAACAAATGGTATGGTTCCCTCCGGTTAGCCTGAATTTACTCAGTACGCTGATTCTGGCGAGCGTGACAGGTTTTATTGGCATTAAATTGCGCATCCCTTCCGGCACCATTTTGCTACCGATGCTTACAGGCGCATTCCTCCAGTCTGGTGAAATCATCACTATTGAAATGCCGGAATGGCTGCTGGCGCTTGCTTATATGGGTATTGGCTGGCGTATTGGTCTGGGATTCGATAAGCAAATTTTGCTGCGCGCCTTACGCCCACTGCCGCAAATTTTGGCCTCAATCTTTGCTTTGCTGGCAATTTGTGCCGGGATGGCATGGGGGCTAACTTACTTTATGCAGATTGATTTTATGACTGCCTATCTCGCCACAAGCCCTGGTGGACTTGATACGGTGGCAGTCATTGCCGCAGGGAGCAACGCCGATATGGCGCTCATTATGGCGATGCAAACCCTGCGGTTGTTTAGCATTTTACTGACGGGGCCAGCCATTGCGCGGTTTATCTCAACATATGCGCCGAAACGAACAACTTAGGACAATGCCCGGCCGCAGTATGGCTGCGAGTGATAGTCAACACAATGCACCTGGTTATTAATGTGTCGCTCCACCTGCCACGATAATATCGGCATCGACATACAACGCCGTAATAATTGCGGTTTCGAGTGCTCGTCGCACGGTATCTGCCGCCATGCTCGGCGCTCCTGGGTGTGCCGCTGCCTGTTGAGGCAGGTAGGGAATATGAATAAATCCACCCTTTACATCCGCCATGCTGCTCAATTTATGCAATAGCCCGTACATCACATGATTGCAGACAAAGGTTCCCGCCGTCTGGGATACAGAAGCCGGAATGCCAGCCTCCCGTATCGCTGAAACCATTGCTTTTATGGGTAAAGTGCTAAACCAGGCTGCCGGACCATTAGGGATTACCGGTACATCAACCGGCTGGTTGCCACGGTTATCCGGGATCCGCGCATCATCAACGTTAATTGCCACGCGCTCAACCGTGATATCAGTTCGTCCACCAGCCTGTCCTACTGCCAGCACCACCGATGGCGAAAGCGCATCAATTGCCGAATTCAGCACCGCTAACGACTCACCAAACACACACGGTAATTGCCGTGCCACCACCCGACAGCCACCAAGAATCGCATTATCGAGCTGCGAAACCACTTCCCATGAAGGATTAATTTGCTCACCACCAAATGGTTCAAAACCGGTGATTAAAACGGTTTTCATCCTGCCCCCTTATAAAAACATCAGGAAATACATCAGGAAAATATTGACCAGCAATAGCATCAGGCCGGTCGGCACCTGGACTTTGATCACCGCGTTTTTATCCGGCAGCTCCAGCAAAGCAGCAGGTACGATATTGAAATTCGCCGCCATCGGCGTCATCAACGTACCACAATAACCAGAGAACATCCCGATAGCGGCCATTACCGCCGGGTTACCACCATGTTGAAGCACCAGAATAGGAATGCCGATCCCAGCAGTCACTATCGGGAAGGCGGCAAAAGCATTACCCATCACCATCGTCAGCAATGCCATACCAATGGTATAAACCGCTACTGCAATAAATCGACTATCTACCGCCAGATATTCCTGAGTGAGATACGAAATACCATTGCCAACACCCGCAGCCGTAAACAGCAAGCCCAACGTGGCGAGAATTTGCGGCAAGATAAACGCCCAGCCAATGGAGTCCAGAAGCCGACGCGCTTCCTGAATTGGCTGATGTACCCGCTCATGGGTCATTTTGATCCCCATCGCCAGGCCAATCAGCGTACCCACCGTCATGGAAAACAGGGTCACCAGTGTCGAATGATTACCAGGACCAAATAGCGCTTCCTGCAAACCGGGAATGTGATTGAACATCAGTACGCCAATCACCGTGACCAACGGAATCGCCAGTGCCGGATAAAAAAGCCGATTGCCCAACCGTTGGGCACTCTCTTCGCGCTGCTGTGGAGTACGCTGGTGATAACGCCCCAACTTAACGCCACCAAAACCAGCAATTAGCGCCATGAGTACAACTGCCACCCCGACCGCAATATTGACCGTGCGTTTATCGCCAACCAATGAGTACGTCCAGTCGCCAAGCAAAAACAACAGGCCGTAAATGCCCCAGAACAGCCCGGTGGTCACACGGCGCGGGTTCGCTTTATCCTGCCAGGACATCACCGCCACGATCAGCAGGACGATCCCTGCCAGCCAGTAAAGCCAGCTTTGCTGAAAATTCATTGCACTTCTCCTTTCTCTACCGTGGTGCCATTGGCTTTACTTAATTCACGATGCAGATAATGATCCAAACGCCACAACCGCGCGCCGTGGATCAGAAAAGCGCAAATCGCTGTAGGGATCCCCCACAGGGCAATATGCAATGGTTCAGTCTGAATACCGCCAGACTCCAGCATAAAGTTATGCATGAAGATGATCGCACCAAAGGCAACGAAAATATCTTCGCCAAAAAACAGCCCGACGTTATCAGTCGCTGCCGACATCGCCCGCAGACGGTAACGCACCGCTCCGGGCAACGGTCCATACTTTTTCTCCGCGGCGCCTTCTGCCATCGGGGCCAGCAACGGACGCACCATTTGCGGCTGCCCGCCAAGACTGGTTAATCCCAGTGCCGCAGTGCATTCGCGAATGAAAAGATAAACAATCAGCAGGCGTCCTGATGTGGCGCTACGAATTTTGGCAATCCACGCCTGAGCGCGCTCTTTAAGCCCGTGACGCTCCAGCAGACCGATAACTGCCAGTGGCAGCAGCAGAATAAACGGCAGATTGCGAGTATTAAGAAACCCTTCACCCAGCTTTTCGAGGATCGTGGCGATCGGCATCTGCGCTGCCAGCCCAGTCACGATCCCGGCGACAATCACCACCAGCACCGGGTTAAAGCGTAAAAGAAATCCGACCACAATGACGGCAATACCCGTCAGTGGCCATAGAGATATAGCCTCTCCCATAAACTCATCCTGTTTGTAACGTGTGTTGTTGTGATTTTGCTGCGCCTTATGACGCAGCATTTTTATATTTATGCTTGTACTGCGATTCCACGCTCCAGGAACGCGGCGCGAAGGCGACGGGCAAAAGCGAGAGCGTGCTCCCCGTCACCATGTAAACAAACCGTTTGTGCCTCGACAGGAGTCCACTCACCAGTAATGCTTTTTACCCTCCTGTTTTGCACCATCTCCAGCGTCTGCGCAAGCGATTGCTCTTCATCTTCAATTAAAGCACCTGGTTGACTGCGTGGTACCAGCGAACCATCTGCCTGATATCCCCGGTCGGCAAATACTTCCTGGCGTGTTGTCAGACCGTAGTGTTTCCCGGCGCGGATCAGCTCGCTTCCAGCCAGCCCGACAAGAATAAGTGCCGGATCACAGGCGTGGACTGCTTTCGCAATGGCATCCGCCAGTTGCGGATCTTTCGCTGCCTGGTTGTACAACATGCCATGAGGTTTGACGTGGCGCATCACTCCCCCTTCAGCATGAGTAATCGCTGCCAGCGCTCCTATCTGGTATAGCGTCTGGGCATAAACTGTTTCCGGCGGCAGCTGCATCGCGGTGCGGCCAAAATTTTCCCGATCAGGAAAACCCGGATGCGCGCCGATAGCCACACCGTTTTTCACTGCTTCACGCACGCTTGCCTGCATGGTTTGCGCATCTCCGGCGTGAAATCCACAGGCAATATTGGCAGATGACACCAGCGTAAGAAGCTCTGCATCACTGGCGCAGCCTTCACCCAGGTCTGCGTTAAGATCAATTTTCATTGTGTAACCGCCATGCTAATTGTTCGAAGTAGCGCTGCTGATCGTGACGCGCTTTTAGCGCCTCCTCCAACGAGCACTGCACAAAGTGGATTGGCTGTCCAAGCGGGATTTGCGCCAGATGGTACATGTCAGCCTCGATAATGCAGGCAATACGCGGATATCCACCGGTAGTTTGCGCATCGTTCATCAATACGATTGGCTGACCGTTATGCGGCACCTGTATCACGCCAGGTAGCAGACCATGAGAAAGCATTTCACGCTGAGTCGTGCGTTTTAACACTTGCCCCTGAAGGCGATATCCCATGCGGTTACTTTGCGGGCTCAACTGCCACGGTGAGCGCCAGAATGCCTCTTGTGAAGCGCGATCAAACTCATGATATTCCGGCCCCGGCAAGGCGCGAATGCGGTTGCCCCACAGTAGCTGTTTTACCCCTTGTGCTTCCATAAACGCACGCGTTGCTTTGCCAATGGGAAGTCTGTCGCCATCTTTCAGTAACCGCCCTTCGAGACCACCAATCCCCACTTTCAGATCAGTACTGCATGATCCCATTACCGCAGGAACATCAATGCCTCCCGCGACAGCCAGATAGCTGCGCATCCCATGCAATGGGCGCTTAAGTGTTAAACGCTGACCGGCCTTCACGGGTAAGCGCCAGCCTGTCCAGACAGCATTGTCATCCAGCCGCGCCTCACAACCAGCTCCCGTCAGGGCAAACCAGCCGTCACTTTCAAATTCAACCGTTAACTGCCCGAGGGTGATTTCCAGTGCTGGCGCATCGGCAGCATTACCTACCAACAGATTCGCTATACGTAATGCAGGCAAATCCAGTGCGCCACAGTGACTGATCCCAGACTGACGAAAACCATGACGACCGCCATCCTGAACAGTGGTGTACATTCCCGCACGAATGATTTTCAGCATACTCCCTCCTTCTGCGGTACAAAGCGCACGCTATCTCCTGGGCGCAACAAGATGGGCTCATCCCGTGTGGGATCAAACAATTTCAACGATGTATGACCAATTAACTGCCAGCCGCCAGGTGTTGGAATTGGGTAGATCCCCGTCTGTGGCCCACCAATTCCCACAGAACCTGCCGGAACACTCAGGCGTGGTTCTGCGCGACGAGGGGTATGCAGTTGTTCCGGTAAGTTACCCAGATAAGGGAATCCTGGCTGGAATCCGAGGAACCAGACCACATACTCCACTGACGAGTGCAGCTCTACCACCTGCTTTTCACTTAACCCACAGTGACTTGCGACAACAGACAGATCGGGGCCACCTGCTCCACCATAAACTACCGGGATTTCGATAAAGCGCGAGTCAGGCTCCAGTGCGTCGCTCTCTTCCCACCAGCGTTGTAAACGCTCAATCGCATCCAGAGCCAGCGATTGCGGTTCCTTTAAAATTACCGTGATATTGTTCATACCCGGTATCGCTTCCACGACATTCGGCATATCCACCAGACGCTGCGCCAGTCGCCAGATACGTTTCTGGCTGGCCAGCGTGACTGGCGGCTCCAGTTCCAGCACTACCGCCGTTTCACCTAACAGATAACAACGCGCTCGTTGCACTTTCGTTCCCTCTAATAGTTAGTTATGCAGGATTTGGAATATCAATAAAGGTCACATCCAGATCAGTATTTTCGTTCAGCCACTCACTCAGAGCGCGAATACCACCACGTTCGGTGGCATGGTGCCCTGCGGCATAGAAATGCAGCTCCTGCTCGCGGGCAGAGTGAATCGTTTGTTCGGAGACTTCTCCGGTAATAAATGCGTCAACACCAAAACGGGCGGCGCTGTCGATAAAGCTTTGTCCGCCGCCGGTGCACCAGGCTACGCGCTGCACCCTCTCTGGCCCGGTATCGCCGCACCACAGAGGCTTACGCCCGAGTCGTGCTTCTATCCATGAAGCCAGCTCCAGCCCCGGAACAGGCATAGTCAGTTCTCCCCATAGCAGCAGTGGCTCAATCTCGCCCATGACGGTGATGCCAAGTAATGCTGCCAGTTGTGCGTTATTACCCAGTTCAGGATGGGAATCCAGCGGCAGATGCCAGCCATACAGGTTGATATCGTTAGCCAGCAAGGTTTTTAAACGACGGCGTTTCATGCCGCGAATCACCGGAGATTCACCTTTCCAGAAATAACCGTGATGCACGATGACCGCGTCGGCCTCCAGGCGTACCGCTTCATCAAGCAGTGCCTGGCTGGCGGTAACACCGGTAACGATTTTTTGCACCGTCTCTTTGCCTTCAACCTGCAAGCCATTTGGCGCGTAGTCACTGATCGCCGCGCTGTTCAGCTTTTCGTTAATTAATTGTTCCAGTTCGGTGTTTTTCATCATCGCGCCCTACATTGTTTTTACATTCAGTTAAAATAGCGTTCTCACGGCAGTTCGTCGATAGCCAATCTTTTGACATATTCAGAAACAAACCCACCTTATCACAACGTAAATTGTATCTTTAACCTTGAGCAGGTTAGTGTATATTTATGCACTCAGACAGCATATTGCACAAACAATCAAATCTGTATCAAAGCGATAACTTTAAAGAAACACACGCACGCAGCATATTATGCTGGCTGTGTGGCATTCACTCCCAGGACATAACATGAATAAACAAGCATCACAGCCACGGGCGATTTACTACGTCGTCGCGTTGCAAATTTGGGAATATTTTAGCTTCTATGGCATGCGCGCTCTGCTCATTCTTTATCTTACTAACCAGTTGAAATATGACGACAATCACGCCTACGCGTTGTTCAGTGCTTACTGCTCGCTGGTGTATGTTACGCCGATTCTGGGTGGCTACCTGGCTGATAAAGTGCTTGGTAACCGAATGGCGGTAATGCTGGGCGCTTTGCTGATGGCCATCGGTCATGTCGTGCTGGGGGCAAGCGAAATCCACCCCACATTCCTTTATCTTTCGCTGGCGATTATCGTCTGCGGCTATGGCCTGTTTAAATCTAACGTAAGCTGTCTGC
>ERZ1034915.1196-NODE-1196-length-14882-cov-46.589263_pt1 | contig 14882 bp, 8 predicted proteins | sample MGYA00520592_ERZ1034915 | MGnify/ENA primary metagenome ERZ1034915 (study PRJEB33766, sample SAMN09781787) | gut metagenome | biome: gut microbiome | host: Homo sapiens | place: Madagascar | study: EMG produced TPA metagenomics assembly of the PRJNA485056 data... | reverse complement strand
TGTCCGAAGATGGTACCAAGGAATCTTTCTTTTATAGTTTCATTTTCCATATTTTATTGTTTACACAACCAACAAATCGTAAAATCATCCATATCTGGTAATAGTGCTGTACCGATTACACTGCTCACTTTTTTAACGACAACACATATCATATTCCCTTTTATGCTCCTTCAGATACTTTTAGTCTAAGCCAAGAAGGGAAATATTTCCAAAGTTGACATCCCATTTTGAGTTCGACTAAACGTTTAAAAGTTCAACTAAGTTAGATTTCATCATTAGCAACTGATTTTCTGAGTATTATAACAAAGACGCAAGCTAAAGATTGACTAACTTCGACTAAAAGTTCGACTAACTTCAACTAAGTTCGACTAAACATCGTCTAAAACCCATCTTTTTCCATCAGTTAATTTTATGATACCTTTTTTCTTAAGCGTAAAAAGAAAGTTGCCAACTTTACGTTTTTTCTGCTCATCAGTCAACACATCAGACAATTTTGATTGTATAAGTGTGTTCAGTTCACTTCTGGTAGCTCCACCAAAGGAACGAAGATAAGATATTATCATTTCTTTAAAGTGATGATCGTTGAAACTACGGTTTTTAATGTATTCAGTTTTCAACTCATCATTATTTGCAGTTTTTGCCACATACTCCGATAAAAATAATTTTGGGTATCGACCTTCCACAAGGTGTAGCTTTCTCAATCGTGCTGCAGTTTCCTTATCTATTGTTTCATGTTTTTGTACCATATCCAATGCAATACAATCATAAAGCGACAAGTCAGGATTGGCTTTCAACAAGCGATAATATTGCTCATTAATAAGTTTGCCGTAAATTTTAACAACAACTTCTCTCTTAGCTTGGTCTATCTGATAGTCAGGCATCGGGAAAAAGCGTTTTTGCTGTTCTGTAAAAACCTTGCGGATTCCTCGTCCTATCGTATCTATCATGTTGAAGTTAACCATACCTTGGCATAATACATAATTGCGATAGAACTTCTGAGGTCCATTTTGTTCAATAGCATTTCTTACAGTACCAGGCAAGAAGAATCCACCATTAGCAAATGTTACAGAGTTAGGTTCTTCAACCATAGTGATACGTTCTTGCATAGTATAATCCTGATGCGCTATACAATTATGAAGCACTTCACGAATGCTGTATTCATCATATTGCTTGACGACATCAGGAAACAGTGTTCCACCTGGCAAGATGCGCTGGTTCAGATTACGAATTTTTGACAACGCTTCGTTAACTGTCAAGATGAAAGGAGTATAGAAATGCTCATAATCTATCTTTTCATCATGCTCATCAACTAACACCCATGTGATAGTTGCTACAGCAGGACTAATAAGATAAGTAGAAGTCTCTTTGCCTAGCAAAAGTATAGCCGCACGAGTAAGTTTGCCTTTTATTGCAACACCAGCACGACACAGCAATTCCATATCATCCCAAGCATCGATTTCTTCTGCCAACCGAGGATGAACCGTTTTATATTCTGTTCGAGCTTTAGCCAAAGCTGTGGCATCAAGATCTTCCAAAGTGGCATTTTGAATTATTTCTGCAGACCAATCAAAAACTGGGCTATTCTCTTCAAGGATGGCATTTAACCTCTCTTGGGTCAGCTCCACCAAAGAATCCTCAATACGTTGCCATGCCTTATTGTGGGCATAAACTGGAAGTTTTGGACGATGCTTAGGAATATGTATTATCCAAACTTTCTTGTTGGTATCATCAGTTATAAATTCTTCCACATCAAGTCCTTCTGCAGAAAGATTAACACATCGTTCTGTCAATCTTAGAATCGCTTTCTGGCAATCATAATTATAGGTATCAGTACCTATAATTTCTAACGACTGATCTTGCACACCTATTACAAGATGTCCTCCCTCCATATTGGCAATAGCCGACACATAGGATATGACATCATCCTTCTCGTCCCCACAGAACGAGTTTTTCAAATTCTTAAATTCCTTCCATTCACAGCAAGCATTCTCTTGTGGGTACTTTCGGAGGAGGTGTTGTTGTAATTCTTGTTCGAGCATGGTTAATCAAATAATGATGGTTCATTTTTGTAGCTCATTACAAATTTAAAGCAGCATTCCATTGTCTTTAAACCTATACCAGGATAGTTTATCAACGAAATCATTGACCGTAAATCATCTGATTTAACAGCTGAATCTATCGTGTCAATCTGCTTTTGAGTACGAATTTTTGTAACAGCTTTTTTCTTGTTGTCTGGTATCGCAAGCCATCTACTTTTGAATGTTTCGTATAAATCGTCTGATGCGGAAGGATCATAATCATAGATTTCAACAGGGATATTGCATTCTGAGAGATAGTGGACCATCATGTCTTTAACAACCTGTTTGTCTAATCCTCCATTATTGGTACCTAATAAAGGGAATGCCACAGATTTGATTCCATGACTTTCGTAAGTCTCTACGAATTTAGCTAATCCTTTTTCAATATATTCATATTTGCTTGGATATTTCCAATGAAACTTTGTTGGAAAATTGAGGACCCATGGATCTTTTTCGTCTCCTTTGTAAATCCATAATTTACCAATGTTTATTAGATGCTGGTGACAATAGTCCTTATATATATCAAACATCTTAGGATAGCGCAGTTTGTAAACTAGTGCTATCCCTTTTCCCATAACTCCGACACAGTTCACTGTATTAACTACAGTTTGTGCTTTTGTATTAAATATATTGCCTTTTACAAATGTAATGTTACCCATATAATTATGATTTATAAATAAGCCACTGCTTAGTATCAGCTCTTGGATTTGGATCCATCAGATAGATTTCTGAAGGAGGATTTTTCTTATCGAATTTTACCGATGGATATATAATTGCTCCTGAAGATATGAAATTCTTTATTGATCCTTTATTGATGATAGTACCGCCTTTGACCAGAATATAAGCACAACCATTCAAGTCGTAGTCAGAAGAAATTGTTATTGTATCTTCATCTTCTGACATATCAAGTGATCTATTATCATGAGAGTACATAGAATAGCTTACTTCTATTTTATCAATAATTTCATCATTTCCAAGATATTGAACTAACAAATTCTTCTGAAATTCATCATAACAATAAATCTTAAAAGAGTCAAGACAACTAAAATCTAACTCGTCAAGTACCAAAAATTCCTGCTGAGACTGTTCTTTTATATGTCCCATATACGTATGATGTAGGGCATGGTCAAACCCACCATGCTGCTTTGTCATATAAAATGCGTCCGAAATATCATTATAAAGATAACTTGTTCTGATCATTGATGGCTCAGAATCTACCTTATATATCGACGCAAAGTTTGTTTGAAGGTTTCCGCTACTATAATAGCATTTATCAGGCATTTTTGCAATAATCTCACGTATGTCAAACTCAAAGAATACAGGCATAGGACACTTAGGCAAATGTAAATTACATGCCTGAAGATAATATGATTTATTCCACATAGTCAATGAGTCATCCCATCCTAAACATTCATTATAGAATTGTGTAGGAGATTTTGGACGATAATAGAATCTTGCATAAGGGTGAGCTTTGTTTGTACGATGTACAACAGCTCCTGCAGCATCGTATCTCAAAACTTTGTTTTCCTCTGCTTTGTTTCTGCTCATTATCTTTCTGTTCTTGATAATTTCTATTGCATTGAACATGTGAGAGAAATGGTATACCTTGAGTCTATTGTAGCCATTCGTGTCGCATTTAGACAATGTCTCGATAAATTTTACTCTATTTAATTCAGGAACAAAGTCTTTATATAAGTCAGCAGTAAAGTCAACAGATTCATTTTTGCTAAAAGCATACCAATCAATCAGATTTCTGTATTGATACAAGAAATCTTCTGTAAATATAATTGAAGATGACGAAAGCTTAGTCCAATCAATTTTGTCCTTAATGCTATCAATGACAGAAAGGTCTAACTGATTATAATCAAATCTGTTGTTTATTGATTTCCATATCAGATAATCCTTATACTTTACCAAAATTGGGTTTGTAAGTTCAATGTGCTCTGAAACATATGACCAATTGAGGAACTCAATAAATTCATCAAGAATCTTTTCTTCCTGAATCTTAATAACGTTCTTGTTGGATGTAAGTATCTTCCAATCTAAGAAGTCTCTATATTCTCTGACAAAAGATAAATCAATATTCTGATTCTTTGATAGAGCACTCCAATTAATCTTTGCTCCCTCTTCGATTGCTCGCTTCAAGCTCTTAATAGAAGGGGAGAACGACGGATTGCCTGATAACTCAAACCAATTAATGTCAATACCATCCATTAACTTAATAAGTGTGTCATCAATATGCAACTCTCTCTTTGCTACTACATCGTCCCAAGATATGGCGGCTTTTATAACTGGGTCCTTGAGAATTTCACGCAGTTTTGTATCATTCCATTTTATCGTTGAATTTTTAGACAGGGCACTCCAATCCCATTCTTTTTCTCTATTCTGGAAGATAAAGTCGAAAGTGATATTCGTACCAGTATTTGATGATAATGCTTGCCAATCCCATTTTTCTTCGATGAAACTGCTAACCATTTTATCATCAATGTTTATATCTTCTCTCGTTGATATAAGCTTAAAATTCAGGCGATCTCTGTACTTACATAGATACTTTCCGTTATGAACTGGGGAAAGACAAATACCAAACTGACTTATATAATTCCAATCCCAGCGTTCAGGTGTAAGCTCATAGAATACGTCATTTTTCTGCTGAATGGAATCAAGTTTTGTCAACTCGGAAAAATTCCAATTGTATTTTCCATCATTAAGTTTTGATTTAATGATAGCTTTCCATGTTCTAAATACATAAGTATCAGAATCATAGGCAAACATATTGTTGGCAGCTTGAGATGCTGATAACGCTTTATTATCTACATAGCTATGCTCTTTGCTGACAAAGTCGTCAAGATCAAAAATGGCTTTATATATATAACTATAATTCCATTCGTATCCATTAGTAGGATTGTATTGTTCCGATAATTCCAATAATTCAGCAGGAGTATACAAAGATGTGATTGTTTTCCAACACTGTTCCTTTGTGTCGGATTCAAGATCAGCTATAGAGTCTTTTATATGTTCAAGATTGTCCTTGACATATGATCGATTGATTTTCTCATTTAATATAATTTTCCAATCCCAATATTGAGCATATTTAGCCAGATTATCAACGATAAAACCGGTATCAAATCGTTTGGTTATAATGTTCCAATCCCATACAGCATTTTGAAGATCCTTGAATTTAAGAATCTCTGGTAATGGCATATTTTCATTCAAAATACTCCAATCAAGATGCTCTGCTAAGCCTGGTGTGTTCTCAAACAATAATCCAAAATCTATATCCTTCATATTAGAAATACGAGAAGACACGATGTCCCAATCAAGATAATCTGCTTTCTTGGATAGAATATTCAGTAATACTTTATCTGTAACTGATTCAGATAGCAGATACCAATTCCATACACTATCCAATTCATGATCATTAAGATCGTTATTATTAAGCAAAGGAGTAATTCTGCTTACTGCTGTATCTTTATCCCATAAAGACAAATAGTCCTTAAAGTGGACATGCAAGAATGCTGAATTAACTCTGTTAGTTAAAACAGACCAGTTCCAATAATCGACATATTTCGAGATGTATTCTTCGATGAAACTTACATTAAAATTATTAGAAAGTATTGTCCAGTCTAGTGCGGTTTTGCAGTCGTCCAAAGAATCAGGCATTTCTTCTAATAGCGGAATCATTCTTTGGGATATGATCTTTTTATTCCATTTTTCACTTAGATGATGGAAAATAAAATTGACGCTAAGATTTCTAGATAGTTTATCCCATATATTGTTGTTTGCGAACCAACTATTTGTTATTGATGTTCTTTCCGCAATTTTGTTTATATAAACAGATAGTCCTAATGTATCAAAATAACGCTCGATTAAATCATATGATGTTGTGTTGAGCCAATTTGTAATAGCATCAGTGTGAGAGTTTAATAATGCGCAAAATCTCTCATCTGTAGAGATAGTTTTATTCCCTGCGAGTTTATTCCAATTCCAAGGAAAATCAAAAAACTTTATCACAGTGTCATAATCGTTAACTATTGATGATACAAACGATGCGTTTTCTTCACTTCTCATCCATTGGTTGTGAGAGGCAAAGAATTCGGATGTAAACTCGGTTAATGAACGTTTCATCCATTCACTGTATAGTACTTTGTCTTTACCAATATAAAGGATGTCTTCCGATTCTGCAAAGTGTGGATTTTTTGACAAGCCACTCCAGTCCCATGAAAAATTAGGGTATTCTGTTATAAGTGATATATCATTAATATTTTCAGAAATATAGGCATAGTCTCTGATGGAATTGATTTTTGCATGATATTTATTGAAAAACTCTGGAGTCCATTCGATATAAGGGTATTGTGCGAAGCCAGTGACAGAACCGATAGTGTTCCAAATTAACAGGTCACATTTTTCTAAATACTCAATAAGTTCATCAGACCATATATAATTTTCCTTAGTTCCAAGATTGTAAGAAATCAAATATCCTTTTCCTTTTATAGATTTTACTGCCTCTGCAAACTCTTTGTTTGTGATTATTGATTTTGTAAGGTTATTATCGGAGAATATTTTATCGAGAACTGGCTCTATATATACAGCAATATAATCCTGCAATACACTAATGTTCTGTATTACAAGATTTACATCTGCTTCTCTAGTAAAATAAGACCAATTCCATCTCTTATGACAATATTTTACTATAAGGTCCTGGTTGGATGATGGTAGCCAGCTAGTAAGATTATAAAAATCAATGTTTAGATGTTCTATGTTGTTAACTACAAAATCGACATCAAGGAAAGGTTTTATGATATTCCAATCCCACTCGATAATTGTGTTTCCATCACACAGCATTAATTCCTGCGCTTGTTTCTTGGTAATATCATTTCGCGAAAGAACGACATTCATTTCCCAAGCATATTTTGCACATGACTCAATAATGAAACTAACAGGCAATCTACGAGAGAGAGTAATCATGTCAAATTTTGAACATGATTCTCCAATATGCTGGATAATAATATCTTCAGGACAATATTTTGATATGTAATCCCAATCATTGTTATTGCAAAAATCATTAGAGACAATATAGTTATATGTATCTACATCGCTCCAGTCGGTTCTAGAATCTCTTACTATAAAATCAAATTCATCTTGCTCTATCTCGTCTTCAAAATAGCGTATTTCATTATAATTAATTGTTGAATTAGCATTATTGATCAATTTTGAATATAACGCCTTCTTTATTTTCTTATTTAGGAGATACGTATTTTGCTCTCTATATAAAATGTCAGTCGCTGCAACAGATACCCTGTCTTTTAACAAAATAATTGGATAAAAATCATCATTAAGCTTATAGAGACAAACATCAACACTTTTAGAAAAGTATTTCCATTCAGAAAGTGTATTTGCTTCAAAAACGTTTGTAGTTTTATTAGACTGAAGATTTATTCTATTTATCAAATCATCAGTATGATCTATATTGATTTCGTCTGGATCAAAGTCTGTAACCGCCTCCATGTCTGTAATTTCAGAAAAGAAACCTAACTCTTCGTAAAAAGGGAAATCAACTGTGTCTATTGATAGTTCTGACTTATTGACATTTTCGAGCAAACGTTTCTTTCCTTTATAGAATGAGAATTTGCAGTTCATTTCCAAAGCCTTATTACCCAATCTAGTAAGACGGATATATTTTATGGTTTCTTTTTTTGCAGATATTTCCTCATTAGCTTCTTCTGAATTCTCAGAGTCTGAGCATTTTTCAGAACATAGAGCAACGCTATCGGACTCTTCAACAGCGAGATGCCATTTAAAAATGGAATCAATCATACTATTAAAAAGAGACACCTCTGCTTGATCCCGATAGAAGCGTTTGTCGCCGAATGTTTTTTCAGCAACATCAAAACCGAGAGTTAAGGCTATATCCTCCTTTGTTATTTTATTGCTCTCTAATGAACTAATCAATCTAAGTAAAACTAACTCTAATTCGGACAGATCTTCTGTCTTATAGAATCGTACGGCGCATAAAGTTTCTTTTACAGGCCATTCACGAAGTTTACTATCTTTGAGTAAAGACTTGTAAACTAGTGTTCCATTATTTATAATATCACTATATTGCATAATTAATTGTCTGCGATGTTATGTAAATGTTGCAAATAAATACCATACCATAGTCCAGTGCCACTCACATGGATTTCTTTTATATTGAAGCGATCCATAAGCGACAAGAACATTGGGAGGCCAAGACGCATTGTTATCTGGTCATCAAGTCGTTTACTTCCTCTTGATGATTCAAAATCATACTCATTCAACTGATCAACAGTATCAAACTGGTCTAGAATCGCCTGAGTACATGTCTCGATACAAGCTTCGATCTTCTCACGAGTCATAACTCTATCATGTTGAGCTGCATTATTCTTTCCGCCTGTAGCATGAGTGATAGCCGTTCCAACGCTAATACAGAAACTTTCAGTTTCGGATGTCATTGCATCTCCCATATTCTTGTAGAATACTACCAATCGTTCCTTGATTTTTTGGTCACTACGTTTTAATGCCTCATATACAGGTGTATCTCGATCCGAGTCCAAAAATAATATGTTTCGTAAAGCTGTAGTACCAAGATTGATACTATATGAACTTACAAGATTACTATTTTGGAATACAGACACCTCGGTTGATCCACCGCCTTGGTCTATCATAATAACATGCTTAGAAGTAAGCATTTGCTGCTTATACCTAGAGCTAAATAAGTATGCGAACATAGTAGAAACAGATTCTTCTTTCTTAGAGAGAATGCGAACATTTATGCCTGCTCTTTCTTTAATGAAAGTTACAATCTCATCACGATTTCTGGCAGTTCGATACGCTGCAGTAGCTACTGTATATACGACATCTACATTCTCTTGCATCATTACCCGCTTCCAATTGCGAATAGTCGGCAGTACGTTCTTCTCAAAATAACGCATGTTCATATCATTTTGAGAGTCTAATCCCTTACCAGTTTCTGTTTTGTTAGCGTTTCTGATGAAATTCTGGAAGTTGAACTCGTCAACATTTGCGTTTCTTATTAACTCTTGATCTTTGCCAATCAGACATTTTACAGCCTTGGTTGAAAGTTCAAGAACAGCAATTTTTGGATTGATTCTATTTGCATTTGGACGCAACCAAGTTTCAATAACTCTAAGATGTCCATCTGTTTCCGGATTAATATCGCGAGTATTGAGATTTGCAGAGCGATTCTTTGATATTGGTCGTGGACGCTTCTTCATTAACTTGTGCTCCCAGTGAATTATTTTTCCATTAGGATTTGTCTTGATACTTTCAAAAACATTCTTATAAATAGCTTCACCTTCTTTGTTTTTATAAGAAGAATAGTGAGCACTATTACCGACAATAATTAAAAGACGCTTTGCACGTGACAATGCTACATTTAATCGGTTTGGTGATTTAGCGAAGCCAAAATCCGTTTGCTTCCTAAATCCCAGCTCTTTGTAAACACGATAATCTGGAGCTTGTTTCTCGTTTTCAGCAATACAATTACTTCTGACAAGAGAGACAATAACGATATTCCTCTCCATACCTTGGAATCTGTCAACAGAACTTGGCTTCAATGTCAGTTTACCAGAGTATTTACCTTGTAATTGTCTTAATAGTCTTAGCTGAGCACCGTAGAAAGTGATCAATCCAATTTCCTTGTCTTCTTCGCTTGAAAATTTGTTATTATATGCTTCAAAGGAATCAGAAGTTGCCAGCTGTGAAAGCACCCATTCAATGGCATCAACCTCTCCACGGTTAGTACGTGAGGTTCCTTCCGCAATTTCAGGCGAATTTGTATCAATCCATATCACATGATTTTCAGGTGATATAAGCCCATCTATATTGATTCCATGATAACGAGAGAATGGAGTTCCCTCTGATTCGTAGTCTTCATTTATAAAACCACATTCCAAACCTCCATCTTTGGTATAGAATTGTTCAATGACTTTATTGATGTCAGGATGCATTCTATACTGCTTCCTAAAGGTACCCTTGATGGAGTTGTCAGCCTGTGTAAAGAGCCGTTCAAAATGAGATTTTTCAAGTTGATCAAAATGGTATCTTACAAATTTTTCCAACTCAATTATCTGTTCTTTCTCTTCTATATCAACAGCTTGGAGTGCTTGATAATGAAGTTTATATAGAATATCTTCTCTGTCAAGATTAGGAGGTAATTGACGATGATCTCCAATGAGTATAGACTTTGTTCCATAAACCAAAGGCATAGATAATTCAGAAGGAGTTGCTTTCGAAGCTTCATCTTGAACTACTACGTCAAAAGCTAAATGCTCGTCATCCTTAAAGACATTTTTGTATCTTTTCATAAAACGACTCTCTACATCTTCTTTCTGAGATTCTATAGCTACATAGTTCTTCTCGGTAATAGAACTACATGTTGCGCCAATAACATTACAATTATTACGATAAGAATAGAATACTTTTTTACGAAACTCAACAGGAAGATTTAGCATAAAATGGAACCATGCTCTTTCAATCGTTTCATCTTGAATTTGAGAGCGGTTGATAATATTCTTCATCCATCTAACTAATACATTATTGTCCTTGTTAAAAAGCTTATATTCATCTGATTCTTCAATTGCTCTGTTGTCCTCTGAAAGAATGTAGTTCTTTGAAAAATCAATGTCAGCCCACTTCATCATCTCGGTGATGGCGTATGGCAAACCTTCTGATGAAAATTTATCACCAGCTCCAATTCTAATAGGTTTTACTATGTTATGGCCTGAGAACTTCAATCGATCTAATGCGTTATCAACAGCCAAGTTCGCTTCAGATGTAAGCAGAGTTTTGCCCTTTGGATTAGCCAATGCTAATTGCCATATCAATTCTGCAATAGCAGTTGATTTTCCTGTTCCTGGAGGACCCTGAATAACTGCGAGGTCTTTAGCTTCCACAGCTTTAGCAATGGCTTCTATCTGCCATTCATTAAGATGCTTATTAAGTTGATTGGCTTCAATACGCTCAATTCTTTCCTTTACTTTTTTCTCATCTGTAGGAGTTGCTTTGCTGGCATCAAAAAGATAACTTGCAAGCATCGGATTTCTAAGCTGCTCAAAATTCTCAGTGATAAAATCAAAAGATTCTTGCAAGCGATTTACTTTTTCAGAATCTCCGGTCAGATCTGTTGATACCATAGTTAGTCGCTTTTCGCTAACTAATTTTTCCACAGCATCAAGTTTCTCTTTCTCAACTACAAAAGTAAGAGCAGGGTAGTTGACATTTTTTAGCTTGCCTACTTCAATTCCATCACAACAGAAAATATCTCCACGGAGCGTTCCAATTACTACAGCCTCATGCTCTTGCTGTCCAAAAATATTTCGTTCGATATAAAACTTATCCTGTTCCTCTAAAGGGAATATTTCAAAGTCAAAAGATATTGGCTCATATTCTTTTGTTTCACCAGTATCTTCGTCTTCAACGGTAGAACCCTCCTGGATCTCTTTCAATATATCACGAAGTGCAATAAAGAATTCTCTTGCTTGAGAATGAGAACTATAAGCTTGACGGAAAGATAATTCTCCTTGCCTATTTGCGACAATTACGATATTAGGGAAGCAGTCACCTAACTGTTTTTCAATACCTTCTCTTTTCTCTTTCTTGTAGTTCCAAATTTTTCCTTCTATATATGGTTGTGGAAAGAAATTCATATAAAGGCACTCACATTCTTCTTCAAACGCCTTTAATGATACAGTAGAAATGGTATCTATGTTTGCATAAAAGTTCCATGAATCTTTACCAACAGGGATTAGCTCAGTATTGAATCTTTGTTTGAACGACTTTTGAAAAAGTTCAAATTTTGATTCGGTATTAGCTTTAATAACCAATTTGCCATCCGCACGATGAAGTTTCGCCGAGTTTACATCAAGCAAAATTGGCTGCTTCATATACTGAAGCAGACACTTGTTAATCTGAGTAAATATTTTCCAGATTTCACGAATTGTTTTTTCTTCTCCTGCAAGATTATCAATATCAACTGCAACTTGTTCCCTTATTGCTTGTTCGTCAGCTTTCTTTTTACTGAGATTGTATCGTGGGTTTCCAAACTTATCGGGTTTTCCTGGTCCAAGGATAATGACCTCAATTTTCTGACCGACCGCAAGATAGTTTGATATTTGACCGAACTTGCATGGAACTTCTGAATAATGAATCATTCCTGATGCTCGATCTTCAAGTTTTACAAATGCACCAATATCGTTAATATTAGCAATTTGAACCTTTATTTTATCTCCTTTATTGTATCTCATATTATTCTGTATTTTTATCTATCATCATAAATCCAATTGGTATATACGCCGTTGCCACCAAGTATCCATCAAAAAGTTCCACCACCACTCTCTGTTGCCCAGCAATCCTTGTCACTCTACCACGTATATCCTTAAACTCACCCTCTGTAATCACTACTTCATCCCCTAATTTGTATTTGATGTTTTCCGAAGTAACAGGGATGATGTGAGGATTATGTATGGAGGTTAAACGGATGAAATTATCCATAGCTGTATCGGCAATGATAAGAGGAGGATTCTTGGTTGGCGCATTTTCACAATGTGAGGTATGGTCGTAATAGTAACTCAACAAAGCCCTATTTTTAAAAGACTTGATGCTCTTATCCTGCAAAAGAGAGTCAACTTGCTCAGCTGATGCATGAACAAAGAGAAAAGAAGGGAGAAGAGACTCTGTTATGATTCGCTTCTTTCCTTGCTTTCTTACCTCTTTATATCGCAAAGGAACATAACATTCGAGTCCATTAGCCTCTACGAATGCTTTTGCCTTGATTATACGCCCATACGAAACTCGCAGAACGAACCATTGCTTGTTTTCATCAAGCACGTTCTCTACCGACACCCCATCCTTGTCCTTTTGGATGGAGGGCGTACAAGAGGTAAGTCTTACACTTGGACACGATGAACCTGTGTCAGTAGGTTGCCCATTATACAATGAAGCATCAGCCATAAGAGGCTGATTGGCAGAATCTTCCATTTTCGTTAAAGAATTAGATAAAACCAATTGGTCTTTACTTTATAGAATTGCCGTTATTTAACTACAAAAATAATAAAATTAAATTAGACCAAAGAAGAATATAAGGAGAAAAGTAGAGAAAACTAAATATTTTAACGTTTGTTTATGGTTCGAATAATAATATCTAATAAAGTCTTCTGGGGCAATGCTGAAACAGATACAGCAATTGCCCTAGTCGTTATTCTTTCGATTTTTACCGACTTGTTGTTGGGAACACAACTTATAAAACAACGAAACTGGTTTATTTCATTTAACAAGATAACACCAGCAACAACGGCATTTATATCTACGCCCCCTCTTTGCCGATGTCAGCAAGAACCTGGGAGTAACATTGCTTGGTTCTGAAAAAGTCATTAAGAATCGCAGCAAGATAGGCTTTTGTGTTTGGAATGTTGTGCATTAGCAAACATTGCAACTTAGACAGAATATAATAAGAATTTTCTTCCTCATACGACATATACAAGACCGTATTATGCCCTAATTGATTAGTACGATTAACTGCCTTTTTCATATTCTCTACATCTTGGATATTCTCCGAATCCACCATATCCCAATGAAGATTCCAAATGGTAATAAAGGCTGAGTCGTTTGAAGCCTCTATCATAAACTTCTCATTTTGATACGTAAAGTAAATATCATCGTGCACGACACGAACTTCACAATTGAGCTGCCGAAGCAACTCAAGACACAAGTCTCTAGTACCAATATTCTCATTGCTATCATTAGATGGCGAGATAGAATTAACGTTCTCATCCATCTCTTTTTCTGCTCTTTTCTGGCGGATGTAATACATCAAACTTATACCAATCAATACTGAAATAATTGGTAACATCATAATTATAATCTTTTTAAATTAATACTTTATGAGATGACAAAGTTGCATCTTTTGCGTCTCAAGTTTGTACTCTTATAAATATGCAACACAAGGATCATCAGGATTGTTATCCTTATATTCCTTTATTTTTTGTTTAAAAGTGTTCATACCTTGTTTGTAAGAATATACCCATAAATAAGTAAATATAATAGCAAACAGTAACGAACCTACCCATACCGGACCACCTAATTCAGGTAATAATGCAATAGTCAAAATATAAAAGACACCGGCTAAAACTACAAAGAACATACCTCTTTTCATTTTGGGATCGAGGTATTTCATTTCTATCTCGCGCCTTATTTTTTCAGCCTTTTCCCGATCAGCTTTTTGTTTTGCTTTTTCAGCAAGCTCATTTTCTTTATTCTGTTGTTCAATCTGCTTCTGCTTTTCTGTATCTAGTTTATCCACTAAATACGTATTTAATTCTTCCAATGTTTTGGGAGCAAACAACGCTTTGTTGTTTTCATCTATCATAAAAGCGTATCTATCCGTACCATCCAACTGGAAGGCTAGGATGTTTTCGTCAACAAATGCGGTACGAAGCATCACAAAACGATTTCCGTCACCTTTGATAAGAATCGACTTGTTTGCAGGTATATATTTCCAGGTCTTAACAGAACCTATGCCGTTCGTTGTTATCAACACTGTTCCATCCTCTTGAAAGATATATACTTGCTTTTCGCCTTCATCATTAAAAACTATCCATGCTTTGTTGGAAAGCACAGCTTTCGCATCAAGGCTCTCAGAAAACCTTTTATAGCGATTTAATGTCTCAAACAAATATGTCTTCATAACCATTTACCGTATTTTTTATTACAACGTTCTATTATTATATAAATGATATGCCAAAGCATTGACAACCATCAGTGTATGAT
>ERZ1034915.1195-NODE-1195-length-14891-cov-6.400108_pt1 | contig 14891 bp, 11 predicted proteins | sample MGYA00520592_ERZ1034915 | MGnify/ENA primary metagenome ERZ1034915 (study PRJEB33766, sample SAMN09781787) | gut metagenome | biome: gut microbiome | host: Homo sapiens | place: Madagascar | study: EMG produced TPA metagenomics assembly of the PRJNA485056 data... | reverse complement strand
CCCCTGCTCTACCGACTGAGCTATCCTGCCACCTGCATGGTCTATAATGAACACCCGTTTTTTATTTCTTCAAGCAGAACAGCCGATTTTTTTTACAAAAATTACCGGTTCCGGTAGGTTCCCGTACCAAACCGATCCAGATCGGCTGTCAGAATGAACATGCCGCCCATCCGCAGCGGCCGGCCCGCGTCAATGAGTCTCCGGAATGCCCGCCGCAGTGAATTGTCCGCCGGGTATTCCGAAAGCTCCCCATCCGAACGCCCGTAGACAAAGAACAGGCCCGCCCGGTCCTCTTCCGGCATCGGAGTCAGGTAGACCTCCTTCATGAAACGCGCCAGATTGGAGCCGGGCAGTTCCGCCATCCAGTCCGGATTCAGAATCCATGACCCGCAGCAGATCGCACGCAGTTCCTTATGGAAATATCTGCGGAAAAATTCCACCGCCTGACGCAGGGACTTCTGCGCCAGTTCCGGCGTCATGCCGCCGCCGCCCGGAATGTGCAGGCTCGGCACCCATTCATGCGCCGACAGCACCGGGGCATATTCCGCCAGATCCAGCGTTTCGCGTTGTCCCGGTTCGGCCCGTCCGGTGGCCGGATTGATCGGAATTCCGGTCACTTTGCCGTCCGTTTCGTCAAGGTGCGCCTCCAGTACTCTGGCTGTCTCCGGGCGAACCGGAGTACTCTCGCCTCCGGCAACTCCGACAGCACCGTTGCGGGCCCGGAACCCTTCCGCCGTCAGGAGCCAGCCGTCCTGACAGAGAGCGACGGTCCGGCCCGATTTCCGGCTGCGGTAGATCGCCGGCAGCCAGTCCGGCGCCCGGTGAACCAGAAACTCAAAACGGCCCACCCGGAACAGCCGGTTCTCTATATAATACTTCAGCCAGCTGATCTGCTGCAGGTCGTGGCCGGGATTTCCGTCATGGGCGGCGGCGTAGATCGCGATGGTTCCGCCGATCCATTTCGCGGGCCCGTCCGCATATTCCGCCGGCAGTCCGATTTTCCGGTAGCTTTCCGCGATCAGCGGCAATGCGGACATCGCCGTCAGCAGCTGGAACAGACCGCACTGCCGCCGCGTCAACAGTTTTTCCGGCGCCGGCCATTTCCCCAGGCCCCAGTCGCCGCGCCGGAAGGCCGCGTCGATAATCAGATTCGCGTAGACGCGCAGCGCCGGCTCCGCCGCAACCCGCGCGTTCAATTCCGGCAGTTCCGGCGCGAACGGCGTCGGAACCGACAGCTTCTTTGCGTAACGCCCGAAGAAGCCCTCCGTAAAACATTCCGGCAGTGCTTCCGCATCCACCCCTTCCTGCCAGTCGAAGGAAAGCGTATCGGCAAATTCCGGCGGAAAGCCTGTCCGACGGATGAATTCACTCAGCAACACGATTTTGTCTCCTGTTTTTTTGAAGCGACACTTGAATTTTCGGAGAAGCGAGATATGTTTTATACTTGACTTTGATTGAAAACGGTCTGTTGCAATTTACATAAGGCTACCTCTAAAAAACCATTTTTCAGAGTGTTTGTCACACCTGTCCTAACAATTTTCAAAATGGCGTAATTTTCTGATTACGCCCCCTCATTTTCATCTATTTCACACCAATTCTCAAAAGTAGCCCCCCTTTGTTGTAAATCAGCTGTCCTAAAAAGCGAACTCTGGTTGAAATGATTCCGGCTCCGGTGGTTTGGTAAATGGTTGATCCAGCCATTGGCGCAAGTCGCGGTAAACAAATCTTCATTACGGAGCCTCCTTGTGGTTTAGGCAACCGTAATATACTATTACGGACAAGTTGGCTCCACTTTTTTCACCCCTTCAAAAGTTTGTTAGGACAGGTGTGAGTATGCATAAGAAATCCTTTTCTGTTAAGTTTTTGTTTTTTTTTAACGGTTTCAATGTTCATTGTTTTACCAGGAGAGCGGGAGAATGGATATTTTTTATTTACCAGCCGATTCCTTCGGAAGTCAATTTTACTTCATCAAAGAAACAGCGTTTCCCGGGAACTGGTCTCTGATAAGTCCCGTAAATTTCCGCGGCAGGATAACGGCAACGTTCTCCGTGATAGTGATCCTCTTCGATCTCTCGAGCCGCCATAGAATCGCCGCATTGACATTTGTAATTCCGGATCAATTCAGCTTTCTGTTGCAAAATTTCTTCGCTGAACGGGAAATAATGTGCAATCGGCATGGAAATCGTCTGAGTCGTTTCACTGCAAAAATAGATTTCGGGATCTGTTCCGGAGAGTTTTGCAGCTTTCAGTACGGTTGCACCGCACATGACGTGGTCTATATGACAATCCACGGGCCAATGGGTAATGATACCGCGCGGCGGAAATTTCCGGAAAAGCTCTGCCAGACATTCGCAAACCTCCCGGCAAGCAAACGCATCGCCGTCGATCTCCCCGAGATAGACCTGCTTCACGCCCAGTGCACCGCAGACTTTATTTTCCTCCAACTCCCGGATTCTGGCACACTCTTCCAGGGAAAAACCTTCCCGGACAAGCCCACGTTCCCCTTTTGTAAAATCTGCAACGTGGATTCTGAATTTCTCGGAATCTTTCAATGTCAGAGCCAATCCGAGACATGCCACAAGATCATCCGGATGCGCCATCACAAAAAAAATGTTTTCCTTTTCCATTGTAAAAACCTCTCTGTGTTTTATTTTCATTTATGGAACTGTATTCCAGTATTCTGTAAATTGAACGGATTCGCCAGGAGAAAGCTCCCGAACCATTCCGTGGGATTCAAATTCAGCAAACTTCTTACAGAGGAAAAGATGCACTTGCGGTCCGACTTGAAACTTTTTGCCGACGGAATATGTGATCCTGAATGTTGCCCCTTGCGGCGTCAGAAGCCGAATCCATGCCTGCTGACTCCAGAGCCGAAGTTCAAAATATTCTGATTCCGGTAGATTTGAACTACCAAAATCAAGTCTGATTTCCTGTTCCCCACGTGAAATCGCAAGAGATTTCACCGTATTCTGCACTTCCTCTTTCCCACGGGGAATCCAAACCGTCTTCAGAAATTCTGGATTCAACCGGGTCAAACTCCAAATTCCCAGCGGTCTCGAAAACGGAGCAGTATTCACCATCACGTTGGTAATCTTCAACTCCGGAGAATCTGGTTTTATCTGCAAATGATATTCGTATCGTATCAGATGAAACAGACTTTCCGGGGATCGCATAATGATTTTCCCCTCTTCCGGAAAATGGATTTCATATTTTCCGTGCAACAGCAGCGGTTCATCCGGATGAAAAGAGTTCCCCGGCATGACACGCATGAAATGTCCACCGGAATGATCCAGCCCTCTGCCGCGGGACAAAGCACTGTCAGCCGGAGCAAAATCTTTCGTTAGACAGGATTTCCCTTTCAGAGTGCGGAATTCCATGATTCTCCCACCGAATTCAGGAACAAGAAGCAATGAAAAATATTGATTTTCGATCCGATACGCATTCTGAAAACGGTCTATAGATTCTTTCCTGATACTGATTTTTTTCCAATTGTCGGGGACGTTATAATTCGGAGTATGATTCCGTTTTTGGGTCCATCTTGCCCGGTTTTTCTGAAGAGTCTGCCGCAATTTTTCCGGCTGGGAGGTTTGAATCACTGGCTGGGCAAAAACCGGTTTCTGGAGCTGAAAGTTCTCGCCGAATTCCGCCCGTAATTCCAGTTGAGTCTTTCCGGAAAGATCAATTTTGATAAAATGGGGAACTTCTCCCCGGAAAAGTTCTTTCTGAAAAACCTCTTTCCGGTCTGTCAGAATTTTAAATTTTACACTTGACTTTCCCTTTTTATCTTTGGGATGCAGCTCCTCATCCACACCGAGAAATACTGTAAACGAATCGGCGGTCTGATCCAGATTGTAAACAATGCTGAATCCAGTGTGACCGCAGATTCCACGGTCAAATTCCCGGCCCCCGATCCGGATTTTTCCCTTGCCGGATAGATTTGTATTAATCTTCGGCAAGGAAACTCCGTCCTGTGTCCAGAACCATGCGGCATCTGTCCAGGGCAATTCTTCCAAATAGACATCAGCCCCCCCCAGAAGGAAGACTGACATCAATAGGATAAGGATGAGTTCAGAACGCAAAAATAACATTTTCCTGATATTTCTTTTCAGGGTCAGTCAATTTCGGCGAAGTGAACCGGATATTGTACCAGTTCCCCTGATATTCCCATCCTTTCGGGAAGGTAATGGAACCGCCGCCCTTCAGAGTACGGACAGGAATTGACGGTGCGCCGAACTCATAGTCAGCCATGGCAATATCAAAACGGAATGTCGGAATATGTTCCGCCTTGAATTTTCCCTTGATAAACCAATTGAACTCGCCACGGAATCCTGCTCCGTTTTCCCCGAAAACATAACGGATCTTTGTCACACAGGGATTTCTATTCTGGACGGAAAACCAGACGTTGGAATAACGGATATGACCATCGATTTCAAGGACCGGATGTCCGTTTTGCACATAAATACGATGTTTTGAATCGTGATCATGAGCAATGCTTCCGGCGATCGAAGGTTGACCGTATCCGCCCATTGCATCCAGTTTAAGATTCAGTAGGATCTCTTTTCCGGATGAGTTTTTGATGGCGCGGACTTTTCCGTTGCGGGTAATGTATGCTGTGAATTTCGCATGACGGATTTCCCATTCACGGCTGGTGTTCACAAAGGTGAATTCCCCAATTGTTTTCTTATTTCCGAGTACAGAACTGTTCCGTTCCATCGGGTACAGTACAAATTCCTGTTTGCCTTCAAAACAGGTGTAACAACCGTCATCACCGTTCACGCGGTTCCGCATGGAAACGATGCCGGTTTCAGGGGTGAGGAAATTCTGCCGTTCAATAGTCAAACCGCTGTTGGCATTCTTCCAGACAAGCCAGGGGGCAATGAAGTCCGGCATGGAGGCAGAAGAATCCCAGATCACAGAGATATCCACGATTGCCGGACGGCGGCCCGTGCTGTAATCGGATTTTCCGTATTTCGGATGCTTTCTGTAAACATCTTCCAGTGCACCTTCTGCGGTATAAACTTTCCAGGATTCTGCATCGAAGGCTTTGAGATCCACATTTCCGGAACTCTTGCAGAGAACCTTGCCGGGAGCAAAAGTCAGGCTCAAAGAACCGCCTTTGCCCTGAATGGAAATTGTTTTTCCGTTCAATGCAACGTTCTGTACCTTTGCAAGAGTAAGAGATTTAATCAATTTATTGCCTTTGGCATCCTGCATGGAGAAACTGCCGTTTTTAGAAACATAACCGGAATATCCCGGGGAAAAAATCTTATATCCGGCATCGGTTTCCGAAATTTTGACTGTTCCAGTCTTTACAATTTTCTGAGCATGAGCAGATTTCACACTTTTTGCAGGAAGGTCACGGAACACAGCTGCATTCCATCCCCAAGGTGCAAGGGTGATCTTGAAAGAAACTTTGCCGTTTTTATTGCTCAAGGCAATTTTCTTGCGAGTTTTGTAATCAGAGCAGACATACGGAGCTTTAAGGAATTTGACCGGGAGAGAGACTTCCACTTCTTGAGGTTCTCCGGTAAAGTTGATCAAGCCGATCGAAACTTTGTCACCTTTTCTCCTGAGGATATGGAACACGGTTTTACTGGAGACTTCAGATTCATAGAAGAGGTCTTCCGGACCGCGGATTTCAGGCAGATCCATACGGAACTGTGCCAGTTCACGGATGAACGGCCCGATCCCGATATCGGTATCTTGATAGATCATCGGCATTCCACTCATCATGAAAGTGGATGCAATGGCAGCCTGTTCCAGACCAATCCCAATCAAACCACGGGTTGTCAACATGTCATGACACTCTTCATAACGCATCTGGAACGTGTTGCGTGGATAAGTCCAGTAATTGAGATACTGAAGACGCATGAAACGGTCGACGTTATAATCAATCGGTTTTGTGAGGAGCGTATCGCGGATGACCATGTGGCTCAGGATTTTGTCATACATGATGTCGCAAACAAGCTGATACGGATAAAGATCGATTTCCGCCAGAATCACGCCATCCTTTTTGACTTTTTTCATGTTTTCACGAAGAACCTGAAGGAGCAGGAGTCCTGATTCGCGGGCTGTATTGCTGGCACGCATGAAGGGAATCGGCGGGAATTTTCCGCCATTTTCTTCCAATGATTTCTTATACCATCCGGCAGGAACGTAATTCGGAACCTTTTTCAGATTGGGGAAATCTTTTCTCCGCCAGTTCCAGGTTCCGGAACCGCCCGGAACGTCAATACGAAAACCATCAAGTCCGTATGTAGTCGCCATATCGAATACAACTTTTCCCATATATTCCCGCCAGCTGGGGGAACCATAGTCGAAACACCAGTAACTTCTGGGATTTCCTTCTTTATCATAGGCCAAATCCCATGGTTTGTTTCCACGGATCTCACCGAAAGCTGGCTGTCCGCCGTGGGGGACGTTGTCCTGCATGAAACGGATTCCTGCTGACTGTGCGGTCTTGACCAAAGCCTTGTAATCCGCCGCTGTTCCGATGGAAGGATTGATCTTCCGGTAATCACGGGGATTGTAAATATACCAATCTTCCACGGGCATCGTCCACATGGTATTGAGCCCCAGCCATTTCACACGGGGAACGAGCTCTTCTGCCGCAGCTTTGAACCCTCCGAGATTCGTTTTAGCATTGACATTGCCAAGGGGAAAAAAGCAGTAAAGCATTGAGTTGTCAAGCCATTTTGCACGATCTTTGGGAACATGAATTCCGAGACTTTCCATCAGTTCCCAGCAACCGCCTTTTAAGGCAGTGTCCGCATCTTTTTTATGAACTTGGAGACAGAATGGACCGATTACCTGTGTTTCTTTCGGATAGATCCAACCGCAAGCTGAAAAATTCCCCTGGATCCAGAGATTCTCTTTTCCGCCTGCTACGGAAAGATTGCTCTGATCTTTTATTTCATCAACATAGAAAATGATCGTTCTATTGGGTTTATATTCCCACAAACTGAAAGCGGAACGGGTCCAGTGATCTTGAAGATTCACCTCGCCTTTGAGTTTTGCGAGATCTGTAAAAATATCGGTAGAATCCCCGGGACGCATGTACCGTCCGGTACGGGAAGCAGGGTATTGCACAGCGAAATTAAAAATAATTCCCGGCTGGTCAGTCGGCTTCTCAGGAACATAATCCATGTAGAAGGTTTGCCCTAACAGATCCTTATTTCCGTTCATACCGAACACTATTTCAGTTCGGATCCGGTATTCTCCGATCCGATAGTAAAGGTTCAAGGTTTTTGTTGATTTATTGAACTCATATTTTTCCAAAGCACAAGGTGCACTTTTCTGAAAATTCTTCCAGTTCGGAAGGTATTTTTTCGTCAAAGTGAACAAATCGGGTTCCACACATTTTCCCAAAGGATAACCGGGTCCCCAGTTGAACGGTGCGATTCCGGTTTTATTCTCGGAGATTATATCTCCGTTCCATTTCAGTGTTTGCCAGTAGCCGTTTTTTTCATCGAAACTGAATTCCCACGGTCCGGTGGAAACTGTTTTCCCAAACAACACGGCTCCGAAAAACACTGTTAATAAAATCAAAAGCTGTTTTTTTCTCATAATTCGTTTTGTACTTCTTCTTTTCAAGACAAAATGTACCCATATATGCTTATTTCAGCATATTTCAAAACATATCCCTGTCAGGATAACAATTTTTCAAGCCACTCAGAGATTCTGTCTGAGTAGATATCAAAAAAAGTTTAATTTTCTCTGTTTATCCACAAATTAGAGTCGGAACCTTTCAGAATTCCATTCGTCAGCTCACTCTCATTCTGTGAATCTGCGTGACCGTCAAAGAATACGAAGTTTGCACGTTTATTGTGACGAAGAGCAATATATGATAGACCATAGCTACATCCAAACTGAACATTATTGGTCGCACCTGCTGCGCTGTCAAAGAACATGAAAAGTGATGTTGGTCTTTTGAGTTTGGAAACTTTGATACCTCGATATCCCGTTCCGGAATCACGTCCGACCCAAGAGTCTATGTTATCCTGAACCATTTGTACACTAATTCTAGAGTGGGGAGTGATACCGTACTGGAAAATATATCTTTCCCATCTGCTAGTCGCTCCGTCATAGGGAGAAGCGGGACAACGGGTAGTCGGAGCCAAACTCCGATTATCAAAGTTGGGATCGTAGATATAGGTGGGATATTCTCTGTTTGTACCATCGGAATAATCCACACCGTAATGGGATGTAAAGAAATTGCTGTTATTATCATCCGCATAATACTGTCCGAACTGCCCCATATTTTTCAGATTTCCGATACATTTGGAGGAAACCGCTTTAGCTTTTGCTTTATTGAGAGCGGGAAGCAGCATTCCGGCGAGAATTGCAATGATGGAAATCATAACAAGAAGTTCAATCAGAGTAAATGTACATTTTTTTACAGTTTTCATTTTTTTCTCCTAAAGTTTTTGTTTAGGCTACCTCTAAAAACCATTTTTCAGAGTGTTTGTGTTAAATTTACTTCCGATTTTTGTTATTGTCCCAAATTTTGTGAAACACACTTGTAGTTTCCAACGCCGATAACGACGTTGCCGATAATTTCCATCCGTTTTAGCCAGTTTACAGCAGGTCCGCAAAGGGAACCTTGAGAAAGAAGAATTTACGGACCGAATCGATCGCCAGATAAAGTTTCTGTTCTTTCTCATCGGCGAAGCCGTGCGGGTAGGCGACCTGCGGCAGCGTTTCCCCGCCGTCCCAGAATCCCTGCCAGGTGTCGGAGTTCGCCTTGTGGAGCCGGGCCAGAGGGAGTTTCTTCGTCCAGCTCTTCAGATTGTCATTGCTGACCCAGATTTCGAGAACGTCGCGCGTATGGGCTTCCGGCGTGCAGACGTTGTTCACAAGCACGTGGCGGCCGCGAATGTTGTAGATCACGAACTTCGTGCCCGGATTCGGGATCGCCGACGGTTCCGCCGGTGTCCAGGAGAGTCCGTAATCGAAGCTGTCGCTCTCCCAGAGAACGGCTTCCGGATGTTCGTAGCGGACGAACATCTTCAGGTGTCCGGGTTCGAGTTCGGTCACTTCCGGCTCCCATGCGTGCCCGGGAGTTGCGACCGCGCCGTGCAGCGTGAAACTCTTCCCGTTGTCGGTCGAACGGATCACGCCGGAGGTGTAACAGGCGCCGGGAGTGTTATATTGCGTCCACCCGCTCCGCTGGTCGAGCCAGTAGACCGGGAAAAGCCAGCTGCCGTCTGACAGCACCTTTCCCTGTCGCACGGAGAAGTTCGGCGGAACGCCGGGAATGCTGACCGGCGGAGTCCAGCTCTTTCCGCAGTCGTCGGTGAAGGTCATGAACGCGCGCAGTTCGGCGTAAGTCGTCTCGTAACTGAAGGTCTGAAACACCGCGAACGGCCGTTCCCCCTCCGTGAAGAGTTCGGTTCCCCAGGTGCAGCGGCACGGATGTTTGAAGAGCAGTTCCGGTTTCGACCAGCTTTCTCCGTCGTCGGTACTGCGGATGACGGTCGCGATGTTGTCCGGATGCGGCTCCTGCGTTCCGCCCGTGTAGAGCAGCGACACGATCGACCCGTCCGGCATGCGGCGCGGAGTCGGCTCGCGGCCGAACAGAAACTCTCCGTCGGCTTTGAACATGGTGCTGACGGGATAGGCGAATTCAATGCGGTCGATCCATTCCATCTTTTTCTTCTCCGATTTGTATATTATTATATATCAAAAAGAGGAAAAAGGAATGGATTTTTACAACGGAGATCATGCACTTTCCCGACATTGAAAATAAAAGTCATCTCTCGTTGTTCAATGCATCGAACATGATTGTTCTGCATTTTCTCCGCAAAGAACGCCTGTCGTTTCATGACAGATGCGTTTTCCCTTACATTAATCGAAGGATGATTCCCGCGTTCACTCCGTCCTTCGGACGGTTCCGGCGCTTCCGGATCGCCTTTCCTTGAAAGCCGATCCTCCAGCGTCGGTCAATTTGATTTATGATTCAGAAACAGTGCCGTCCCATAATTCTTTGAAATCGTCATTCTAACCACTGCGAGCATCATATTCTCGCGGCAGTTCGAATATCCACCTCCATCCCGACCGCGTACCGCAGAAGGAGGAAGGAAATTTCGCCGCATAGCCGCATCTTCTGGTTCCTGTCCGGTTGTAAGGCGGCATCACGCCGCTTCTTTTGCAAGGGATTGCGCTGAATCTGCAGAGGAAAATTTTGAATTCTGACGCCTGCAAAACGGTCCAGGGAAACGATTTTGCAGAAAAGGGATCTCTGAACTTGCAATCGGAACTCGCCGGGATATAGTAAGATGGAAACATTCGCATCAGGCTGCCGATAAGGAGCTGTCATCCCGGAGGCGGGGGGATGCTGCGGAATCCGCACCGGCGAAAAAATTCTGATGAGGGAGGTACCGCAAATGTATCAATGTGATCTTGTGAAATTTCCATTCTCTTCCGGAAGCATGAATTTGTTTTCCCCTTATCTGATGGATGATGAAACCAGACCTGATACACCTTTGCTGATCGATGGAAAAATTGTTCTCTTCAGGACGCAAAGCGGTGCAATTTCCTTTATGGAGAAGCACTTTCCCGGCGTGTCATTCTGTGAATCGACGCCATTTGAATTTGAGATCAAAACATTTATTGAGGATATAAAGGCGGGGGAACAGTGCGGCGCCGTCATCGATAACCTGAATATCATGTTTGATTATCTGAAGGCGCTCAAAATAACAAGATATCCGTTTTTTCCCGGAAATTTAATTTTCGATTTTGCGGATTATGCAACATTTCATAAAGAAATCGGCGTGTTTTTTCAAAGATGCCCCCGACTTACCCCTTCAAAGCTGATCGATTTTCTTTATTGGTTTCTGGGGGAAATTTCCCGTCATTCCATCCTGTTATTCGAAACGCGCGTGCAGAGGGATTGCCGATGGCGACAACGCCCGAGGGAACGGAATCCCCGCCGCGGTCATGATTCCGGACAAGCTGTAGCCGGAACGCACGTGAAAGAACGGTTTCGCGTTCCGCAATGCGGCGGGGAACCGCTTCGGCGATGGAGGGGCTGCCGGATGTCGTTCGGCGTGCGCCGGAATAGATGGTTGTTGGACGGAAGCCGTCTCCGCTTCAACCGCCGTTTCTGCGGTAGGCTGCCGGAGGCAGGATGAAGATTCGCCGGAACTGGCGGGTGAAGTAGCTCAGGTTGCGGAATCCGGCCATCGCCGCGATCTCTTTGACCGGCTTGTCGGTATGGATCAACGCGGCGGCGGCCCGGCTCAGACGCTGCCGGATGATGTACTCGTTCAGCGGAATACCGTGTTTTTCCGTGAAGAGCCGATAGAGATGGCGACGGGAGAGGCCGATGGCACGGGCGAGCTCGTCGGCGGTGAAGGAGCGGGTCAGATTCTCCTCGATGTAGTGATCGGCCAGTTCGATCGGATCGAAACTGTATGCGGCGTCCGGTTGCTCCTGAAGCTGGGCGGAAAAATTGTCGGCGAAGAGCTCCAGGAGGATCTCCGCGAGCAGCAGCCGGAGCCTCTGGATGCGGAACGGCTGCAATTCCCGGAACTGCTGCGCCAGACGTTCCAGCTGGTTTTTGACCGCGGAGCCGTCGATCTTCCGGAGCCGGTTCCGGAGGAGACGGTGCAGCGCCGGGGAGGGGTGCTGGATGTTCAGCGCAAACCCGAGCAGCAGAGAGTTGTCACAACGGGCCGCGCGGCGGTGCGGCAACCCGGGGGCGATCAGAATCCACTCACCGCATTCGAGCGTGACCGCCAGGGCGGAAGGTCCTGCCCCGCAGTAGAACATTTCACCCGAAAGCAGGACGGAGAGTTCGTAGTGGGGGTGACGATGTTCCCGCGTGTCGAACCCGGCGTCATCGAGCGTGTAATGGCACAGACTGGTCTGCAGAACCGTCCGCCCGAAACGCAGTTCCATTCCGCCGCGCAGCGATTGCAGCAGGAGCCGATTCCATTCGATGATTTCAGGTTGTGACTTCATGACAATTCTCCGGAGTGGCTTTTTTTCAAGATATCATTTTATGAAGAAAAAACAAGCGAAAATGGCACGATCGTGTTAAATATGTCACAGGAGTGCTCTTGGCGATCCGGGATTTTTGCGGTATACTATGCACAGAGAAACCGGTTCGTCCGGAGTGAAACTATATGCCGGAGAGGTGTTGTATGGCACGTTCTGATTGGCGGCTGCTGGAGAACGGCAGCCGGATTCCCGCGGAAAATTACGCCGACCAGCCCTATGTGGTCAAAACCGATGACGGAGCCTGGCTCTGCTGCGTCACCACCGGGAGCGGCCGCGAAGGAGCGCAGGGGCAGCATGTGAGCACCTGCCGCAGCACCGATTGCGGCAGAAGCTGGTCCGAACCGGTCCCGGTCGAGGCGCCGGGCGATGTGGAGAACTCCTACGCGGTGATGCTCAAGGCGCCTTCCGGCAGGATATTCATCTTTTATAACCGCAACTCCGACAATGTCCGCGAAGTCAAAACCCATGACGGCAAGGGGAGCTTTTCGCGGGTCGACTGTCTGGGCAGTTTCGTTTTCAAATACAGCGACGATCACGGGAGGAGCTGGAGCCGGGAACGGTATGAGATTCCGTTCCGGCTGTTCGACTGCGATCGGAACAACGTCTACGGCGGCCGGATCTGCTTCTTCTGGAATGTCGGCCGGGCTTTCTCGTTCGACGGCGCCGCGTGGGTTTCCCTGATCCGGGTCGGCGAGATGGGGGAGGGGTTCTACCAGCGTTCCGAGGGCTCACTGCTGAAAAGTCCTGATCTGCTGACCGTAAAAGATCCGGCGGAGGCGCACTGGATCACGCTGCCCGAAGGCGGGAAGGGGTTGCGGACGCCGCCCGGCGGCGGCCCGATTTCCGAGGAACAGTGTTTTGTTCCGCTCAGCGACGGCTCGCTGTATGTGACCTATCGGACGATCGACGGGCATCCGGTCGAGGCGTGGAGCCGGGACGGCGGCCGGAGCTGGCCGGAACTGCGGTACATGCAGCGCGGCTCCAGGCGGATGGTGAAACATCCGCGCGCGGCGAACTTCACGTGGAAGTGTTCCAACGGGAACTATCTGCACTGGTTTCACAATCACGGCGGCCCGTATATCCGCCGCAATCGGCACACCGTGTATGACGACCGCAATCCGGCGTGGCTGCTGGCCGGTGTCGAAACGGATTCGCCGCGGGGAAAGGTGATCCGCTGGGGAGAGCCGGAACTCCTGCTCTATCATGATGATCCGATGATCCGATTCAGCTATCCGGACCTGGTCGAAGAGAACGGCCGCTATTTTGTGACGGAGACGGAGAAGAACATCGCCCGGGTCCACGAGATTCCGGCGGCGTTTCTGGAAAAGATGTGGGCGAAGGTCGAGGGGAAAACCGTTTCCCCCGATGCCGGAATCCGGTTCGAGGCTGCGGGGGGAGAGCGGTGCGAAGCGCCGGAGCTCCCGGAATTCTACCGGCGCGATCTTGCCGCGCACAACGGCTGCGGCGTACTGACCGGCGAAGGGTTCACGCTGGAGACGGAACTGGCGGAGGTGTCGCCGGGCGTCCTGCTGGAGGGGCGTGCCCCGGAGGACGGCCGCGGAATCGCACTGGAACTGGATGCCGACTTCCGCCTGATTCTGACGCTGGACAACGGCAATGAGAACTGCCGGATGCGGAGTGAATCAATGCCGCAGCTTGCCGCGGGGGATATTCTTTCGGTGATCGTCGACGGCGGTCCCGGAATCGTCAGTTTCGTCCGGAACGGCGTGTTTCTCGACGGCGGCGACGAGCTGCAGTTCGGCTGGCGGCGGTTTGATCCGCGGCTGATCCGGCGTCCCGGAGCGGCGCCGTGGCAGGTCGGGAAAATGGTGAGGAAACTGCAACTGTTTGACCGGGCATTGATGACGGCGGAATGTCGCACCCCGGCAGGGAAGGAAAAACAATCATGCTGAAACGTTCCACGATCAACCGGAGTATTGAAATCGCCCGGATCGTCTTCGCGGAGATGGGGCTGCGCCTGCCCGCATTCGCCACCTGGAGCGTGGAGGAGTGGGAGCGGCGCGGCCATGAAGCGGATGAAATTCGCGACTGCATGCTCGGCTGGGATGTGACCGATTTCGGCTCGGGGGATTTCGCGAACATCGGGCGGACACTGTTCACGCTGCGCAACGGACGGCACAACGATCCGCGCTATCCGAAATCCTACGCTGAAAAGTTCATTCTCGATCCGGAGGGGCAGCGCGCACCGGCCCATTTTCACCGCAGCAAACGGGAGGACATCATCAACCGGGGGCGCGGCTTCATCGTTCTGGAACTGACCGCGTCCGATCCGGAGGGCAATCCGGCGGGCGGGACGCTGTGTGTCGCGGTGGACGGGGTGGCGCGAACGATTCCCTCCGGCAGCCGGGTCAAACTGAATCCGGGGGAGAGCATCTGCCTGCCGCCGCGCACGATCCACCAGTTCTGGGGAGAGGGGGGCGACGGACTGGTGATCGACGGGGTGAAATACGGGGTGTCGGGAGAGGTTTCCAGCGTCTGCGACGACCGTTCCGATAATGTGTTCATTCGCGGCGGCAGTCGTTTCCCGGGAATCGAAGAGGATGAGCCGCGCCGCTTCTACCTCTGCCAGGAGTACCCGCCGGTGTGTGCCCGGTGATCCGTTCCCCGGTTTCCCATTCGACAGCCGGTTCCCATAGACGGAAACCGGCTGTTGCTGTTTTCCGGTCCGGATATATTGCCCGGTCTTGAAAAAATCAAAAAAAATTTTTTCTCCCTCTTGACTCGTAGCACGATTTGTGCTATAATATTCCGTGTAGCACAAGTTGTGCTCCTATGAGAGACTATTTGTCAAGAGCTGATTTGCAGAAAAAATCCAGTGCCGTCCCATAATTCTTTGAAATCGTCATTCTAACCACCCTATTTGAGCC
>ERZ1034915.1189-NODE-1189-length-14911-cov-21.716546_pt1 | contig 14911 bp, 13 predicted proteins | sample MGYA00520592_ERZ1034915 | MGnify/ENA primary metagenome ERZ1034915 (study PRJEB33766, sample SAMN09781787) | gut metagenome | biome: gut microbiome | host: Homo sapiens | place: Madagascar | study: EMG produced TPA metagenomics assembly of the PRJNA485056 data... | reverse complement strand
CGCTGTTGCGGGCATAGACAGTCTGACCGGTTTCGTCCACGATACGGATGCCGTTGTCCAGATAATTCATACTGTCGGTGGCATCCAACAGCGAGGCCGGATAGCAGAACATCCGCAGCACTGCTATGACCTCACTGCTGGAATTCGTATCGAGAATTGCACGGTTGGCGCAAATCTCCGTCCCATCGTAGGTCCAGTGGGTCGCATAGCTGTCCAGCGCCTGCTGATACCAAGCCTGCTGGCTTACGGTATCATCCACCGGCAGCAGGAAGTTGCCAATTTTGTCGCGGACCTTTGTGGAGTAGACCTCCATTCCCTTGATATAGGCGTCCCCTGCGATAAAGTACCAGAAGGTCGGCTCCACCGAGGTGTTCATGACCTGCGCCATCGTGGAGGCGCTGTGGCCACTATTTTCCAGCGCGTTGCGGAATGTCAGATTATACGCAAGAAACCGCACCGTGGAGCCCTCCCGCTGAAAGCGAGTATCCAGTTCTGAGGTCAGGCGCGTCAGGTTGCTTTCCATCGTGCTGCGAATTTGGCGTTCGGTGTTTTCCTTGGATTGGTGGTAGCTGTAAATGCCCAGCACAAGGATCGGCACCATAACCAGAATACTGAAGCTGATCAGCAGCTTACTGCGGATGGGCAGCTTATAGGCGAACCATTTATACAATGCTTTCATCGCGTTCGCCCTCCCTGTACTGACGGGGCGTTACGCCGAAATAGTTCTTGAACAGCTTATTGAAATAGGAAGGGTTGTCGTAACCGCAGTTCCGGGCAATTTGGGAAATTTTCAGATTTCCATCTGCAACCATACGCCGTGCCTTGTACATACGCAGGTCTGTGATGTATTTGATAAGATTCTGCCCCGTCATCTGCTTAAAGATGTAACTCAGGTACGAAGGCGTAATATATACTTTTTCCGCGATGTATTCCAGGCTTAACGGTTCGCCGTATTCGGCATCCACAATTTTCTGCACCTGACGAATGATAGCGGAGCTGTCCTCCGTTTGCAGTTCTGGTGTTCCCTGCAAAGATGCCATGATTTCTTCCAGCACACCGCACATGGCTGCTGCCGTATTACAGCTTAAAATCCGATTGATACCGCGCCCAATCTCGTTGAGGTCCTGTATGCCGTAAGCACGGTACATCTGCGCGAGCAGATCATACAGGACGTGATACATATACATCTTGCTCAAAGAACGGTTCTGCCCAAGCTGCTGTATCAGGCGTTGTACCGCGGACAAAAAAATCTCCGGGCGATGTTCGTTCAGTGCAGCCTGCACCTCGGCACGGAGCTTTTCTACGGCTTCCGCATAGTAGCTGACCGACGCACCGATCTCCTTCTCCAAAAGGAGCGCATCGGGTGCTTCATACAGTTCGTTGCGAATTCTTGACAACGCCTGCGCACGGGCAGAGATATTCTCCAAACCGGCAAAATCTATGCCCAGCAGCAGCGATGCTTCGCAGCCATTCTGCCGGAGCTTTTCCTGTATGCCTTTCAGCTTATCGCCTAAACGGTCAGACAAATCATACTTGCTGTAAAAGAGGACGAATGCTTCATCGGGGTACGTATTGATGTATTCAAACTTATACTGCGTACAGTCCTTCAGTATTTGACAAAACGCATCTTCATGGGTAGCAAAGTAGTCATTCTCGGTCTGCACATGAAGCAGGCAAAGCGTCTGCCCGGGAAACAGTTCTTCCGTACTATGTGCTTTTCCTAAGCCTGTCCCTGTCACAAGACGGAACAAAAGCTGTTGACGATATTCCTCGCCGCGCTGCTGCTCATCCTTTTTCTTTTCAGCCAGTTCATTGCACTGCGCCAGAATCTGTGCCATAACTCGCTGGAACTCATCGACCTCGATGGGCTTGAGCAGGTAGCTGACAGCCTGGGCGGCCATCGCCTTTTTGGCAAACTCAAACTCCCCGTAGGCGCTGAAAACCAGAATGCGTACATCGGGATATTTTTCAAAAGTGTGCCGTGCCAGCTCCAAGCCGTCCATCTGCGGCATTTTTACATCCGTAAGTAAAATGTCGATGGGGTGGGTGCGCATATATTCGAGCGCTGTTTTCCCGTTGGTTGCCTGTGCGACCTCCAACGGAAGTTTGTATTTTTCAATCAGGAAAGAAATGCCCTCGCGCTCGATGGATTCATCATCGACGATCAAAATCTTGTACATCTTGCACCTACTCTGTCTAATTTTGAGGGATAGCATTTTGCCCTTTCACATTTAAGTATACAGTATGCGCAAAATTATTCAAGGTACATTCTCAAATTATGTGGATTATTCTGCACAATGACTATCGGAATGCCCGTACATCACTATTGCGGTACGACCACTAGCTGCAAGGGGTTCATTCTCACGCTATTTTGCATTACTTCAAAATGCAGGTGGTTGACGTAGCTGTCATTCCAGCCGCTGACCAGCACCGTGCCGCCGCGGGCAGCTAAGATGGGGGTACCCTCCGGCGCAGGAATGTCCGTGACGCAGTGTCCAGCTCCTTATGCGTTAGACGGAGGGCGCTTGACTGGCGGCCACCTTCGCCGCCACAAACCACCGCCCATCTTCAAACCACAATTCACGCTCTTTGCCTTGAATCATACAGGTATACCGGTCCCCAACACCGCCCACATCGGCGGCGCGGCGGCAGACGTCCTTGATCTTGTCGATTTTGTAGACCTGCCCTTTATCAAAAATAATCTGCAAGGGTCGCAATCGTCCCTCGGTGCTGAAGCGCACATCGACTGCCACATATCGCTTCTCTCTTTGTACCATTATGGTGCCTCCTCAAGCTGTATGAAAGTACCCAACCGGGTGAATATTATGGTCATCGTAGGCGTTAATGCCGCCCAGCACCGGGTCTGTGTACACGACCGCCCGCTGTACACTGCGGTAACCGTATCGCTGGCGCAGGGTGTCCACGGCTTTGTCGATGTGCTCCAGCTTCTCGCGCTTTTCCTCATTGGAGAAAAAGCCTAATTGCACTGCGCAGTCTGCGGGGCACAGGTCGGCACCGCGCACACCGATGCCGCGCAGGGGCTTCGGCCACGAATAATTGCGCTTGAATAAATCAAAGGCAATGCGGGCAATTTCAATACTTACATTGGTGGGGTTGTCCAGCTTTCGGCGGCGCGTAAAGCCGGACAGTTCATTGTCCCGCACATAAATCTCCACCACATTGCACTTGCTACCGAGGTCGCGCATACGCATGGCAACGCTTTCGGAGAGCAGCACAAGCATCAGCCATACATCTTCGTCCGTAGTCAGATCACGCGGCGTTGTAGCACTGTTGCCAACGCTCTTGATGGCGGTATGCGCATTTTGTTTGGCAACAGGGGTCTGATCCAGCCCCCGCGCAAATGCAGAGAGCGTATAGCCCATCACACCAAACCAACCTTTGAGCGTTTCGGGATTTGTCTCGGCAAGCTGCCCGATAGTGCGAATACCATAGCTGCCTAATTTTCGCTGTGTGGCTGCACCAACATACAAGAGATCTCCCGCAGGCAACGGATATACGATTTCCTTATAGTTTTCCGGCTCAATAATTGTGATAGCATCCGGCTTTTTGTAGTCACTGCCGAGTTTCGCGGTAATTTTGTTGAAAGAAACACCAATGGAAACGGTGATACCCAATTCACGCTTTATACGCACACTGATTTCCTTTGCGATCTTGACGGGACTTCCGAACAACCCTACGCTGCCGGTTATATCCAGCCATGCTTCGTCAAGCCCAAAGGATTCAACTTGATCTGTATAATCATTAAAAACTTCTCGCACATAGCTGCTGTACTTCTGGTATTTTCCATAGCTGGCGGGAACCACGATCAGGTCGCGGCAATGTTGCTTGGCTTCCCATATTGGCATCCCTGTTTTCACACCCATCCGCTTGGCGGGGTAACTGGCGGTAAGTACAATGCCGTGCCGTGCCTCCGGGTCGCCGCATACGGCAATGCTTTTCCCGCGCAGTTCCGGGTGTTCCTGCATTTCAACGCTTGCGTAAAAGCAGTTGCAATCGCAATGCAGTATATGCCGCTGTCCCATATTGTTCCCGCCTCCTATACGCCTATTGTAACACCACATTGTTTCTCTTTCAAGTGCATTTTACAGCGCTATAAAAGAAAATCCGTGTAATGGTACACTTGACTTTACATACAAAAAGCGGTACAATACAGTTGAGGTGATATACCGTGAGCAACTGGAATAAGCGTATTCGTGCTGCGCGCGAGGCGCAGAAGATGACCCGTGAGATGGTCGTGCAGAAAATGCAGCAGTTCCTGCCGGAATCCGAGAAGGCCGTGACCACACGTTCCTTGATGTCGTGGGAGGCCGGCGAGCGCGAACCCCGCGTTACCGTGGGTGTGGCGCTGGCAAAGGCTTTGGGGTTTGAGGATGTGGCAGTTTTGTATCTGGATTCCGAACCCAAGCTGAATCAGGCGGGGCAGCAGCGTTTGGGGGAATACCGTTCCATGCTGCTGCACACGGCAGAGTTTACCGAAAAACCGGAACCGACACTGCGATTGCTGCCGGTCTATTTACAGCCTGCCTCTGCCGGTACCGGTCAGTGGCTGGACGATGACGCCCAAGAGATGACCGAAGTGGACGAATCCGTACCCGCCAAGGCGGAGTTCGGTGTCCGCATCGCCGGTGACAGTATGGAGCCGCGCTTTGTGAACGGGCAGACAGTTTGGGTCAAGGCTGCACAAGATGCCAACAACGGCGATATTGTGCTTTGCACCTTGAACGACCAAGGCTATTGCAAAAAGCTGCGCAAGGACGAAAACGGCATTGCGCTAATCTCGCTGAATAAAAAATACGCCCCCATCCCTGTGAGGGAGGAGGACGAGTTCAGAATCGCCGGTATTGTAGTAGGATAAGGAAGGAGCGTCGCGTATGTGTGGACGGTATCAGTTTTCTGCCGATGAATATAAAGAGATTCGCCGGATCGTGCGCGATGCACAGCGCCGCAGCGAGGGAAATGAACTCAATTTCCCAATGGCAGGAGATATTTGCCCCTCGCAGGTGGCACCGGTGCTGGTTTCACGCGGGGAGAAAATCGTGGGCGAGTTCCAGCAATGGGGGCTGCCCGGTTTTCGCGGCAGGCAGCAAATCATCAATGCCCGCGCCGAAACGGTGACGGAAAAACCGATGTTTCGCCGCAGTGTTGCCTTCCAGCGCTGCGTGATTCCCGCCACCGGCTTTTATGAGTGGGACAGCGCCAAGCACAAATATTTTTTTCAAATGCCGGGACAGCCGATTTACTTGGCGGGCATTTATGATAATATAAATGGTGTGAACTGCTTTATCATTCTGACCACCGCGCCCAACGATTCGGTAGCGCCCATCCACGACCGTATGCCGTTGTTGCTCTCCCACGAGCAGGTGCGCCCGTGGTTGGTGGACGCCGGTGCGGCGCTGGAACTGCTTTGCAGCCGCCCACCGCTGCTACAGCGCACAAGCTGTGACGGGCAGTTGGGCTTTGATGATCTTGCGTGAGAGGGTTCTATGGATCAAATTGAGAAATTTGTAAAGGATTCGGGGCTGAGGATTCCTGCCTTTGAAAGTGCATTAGTTTGTAGAAGCTAAAGAAATGTATTACGATGATACCGGGTGGACAGAGTTCAAAATGTTTGAGTTAAACTTATAACTTCCAGTTTGTAGAACAGATCCGCAACGAACAGCAGCAGTTAGGAGAACCCCATGATTTTACACATAAACAACAGTGAGTATGATTACCACACCTTGGTCAAGGTTGCGGAGATGGCAGGGCTTGCGGGCATTGTCGGCTTTCACGAATCCGAGGACGGCTATATTGTCAGCTTTCCGGATACAGAAAACACGCAGGCGCTTATTAACGACTACAAAGCGCGTCTGCGTGATTTGGAAAACAATATCTGGCAGCACTAACTGCTTTTCTTTTTTCTGTGCGGATAAATTCAAAATCGCGCTTGATTTAACCAATTATGCTTGGTAAAATTGGGTTATCAATCCGACATCAATAATTTTATACAGCAGAACAAGTATTACATACATCATAAAACCCGCAGAAAGAAGGCTTGCTTATGTCTGCAAAAACCATTACCTTTGCGCCGCGGCGCAAGGGCGGCGATGCCCCGCTGGTCATCAACGCCGACACGATTCGGTATATCCAAATGAAGCGCAACTACGCCGAGGTACATCTGACGAACGGCGCGGTCTTTACCTCGCGCATCACCATGGAGGAGCTGGAGCAGCACTTGGGCGAGGACTTTATTAAGGTACACCGCAGCTGTCTGGTCGCGGTGCGCGCCATACACAGCGTGGAAAACACCATCGTTCTAAACAGCGGCGAGCAGCTGGAATATGTGGTGCGGCAGAAAAAGCGGATATTGGAGCAGCTGCAAACCCAGCAAAAACGGCTAATCCTGACCATGCAGGACGACACCGCGCCCGCCAACGCCGAGGAATATCACGAGCATTACAAGAGCTTTGACGCTATGCCCTTCGCCTTTACCGACATTGAAATGGTCTTTGACGAGGAACGCCGCGCCGTGGACTGGATTTTCCGCTATGCCAACCCTGCGCTGGCAAAGCTGGAAAAATTGCCGCTGGAATCTCTGATCGACCATTCGTTCGGCAGCTTATTCGCCAATATGGACGCCAAATGGCTGCGCAGCTATGAGCGCGCCGTTTTCTGTACGGTGAAATGCTGGAAATTTTTGATTACAGCCCGGAGGTGGACACCTACTTAAAGATCACCTGTTTCCCCACATTTGCCGGACATTGCGGGTGCATTTTGTTTAACGTGCAGGATTTATCTGCCGCGCACACGCTGACCGACAGCGAAAAAGCAATGATAATGTACCTCGGCATCTCTTTGGGACGCAACCACTAAAATATCTGCCAAACCGCCTGTTTCGTATTTGACGACAGGCGGTTGCTTTTTATATAAGCAGCAAATTATAAGGAACGGCAATATCTATTCGTCCCAAATACTTGCATTGCAGCGTCGAAAATGTTATTATTAAATGAAAGAACTTTATCACCGGAGGAGCGGACGCGGAAAGGACTATTGTATGAGCAGACATGAGAAAAACGGAATCACCTTAAAGCCGATTCACATTGTTATCGGTGTGGTGGCTGCGGTGGTCATTATTACGGCGGCGGTGCTGTTTGGCTTACAGCAGCGCCCCACGCAGGCAGAAAGCGGCTTTACGCCGGATTTGCAGGAGGGCACAAGCGCGTGGAGCGGCGACACCCTACCGGACAAGACCCCCGAAAGCAGCGGCGAGGCGGTGGGCATCAAGATACCGGGGTATCCGTCCATCAGCCTGCCCGCAAACAAACAGGACGCGGAGGTCGCGCTGCTGAACCCCGAGGGCAACCCCTGCTATTTCACCTTTGAACTGGTGCTGACCGACACCGACGAGGTGCTTTACACCTCCAAGCAGGTCGAGCCGGGGCAGATGATTACCAACATCACACTGAACCGCGCCCTGCCAGCCGGACAGTACAACGCGGAGCTGCGCATCACAACGGCCTCGCTGCAGGACGGCAGCGCCATGAACGGGGCAAATGTTGTGACCGTGCTGGACGTACAGTAACACACAGCGGTACAAGCTGTTCAACAAACCGTTATAGAATAGGAGTAACCCCATGAAAAAACTTGCATCTTTTGTTTTGGCTTTGGCTATGGCTGCTGTGTGCGCTGCACCGGCAATGGCGGAGGGACCCGATAGCTCTGCACCTCCCGCCAGCTCTGACACCAAAATTACACAGGCCACCACCTCCCAGAAGGGCGAAACCAAGGTCAAATTTGACATTGGCGCCGCGTATATGGTTACGATTCCGACTGGGGTTACACTGGATAAAAAGGAAGGGAAAGACGGCGTCACCTACGAAAAAGACCTGACACTGACGGCAAGCAATGTGCGCCTTGAGAAAGGCAAAGAACTGCATGTCACGATTTCCAAGGCTAACGATTACAAGCTGACAGCAGGCGGTGCAGAACTGGCCTACACGATTGATGACAAGACCCCCGGTACAACAGATGTTGTTGCCACTTTTGAAACTAAAGCAGCCGAACAAACAAAAAATCTGCACATCAAAGCAAAGGACCCCGAATTTGCCGGTAAATATTCCGGCACGCTGACCTTTGCCATTGCAGTTGCTGATGCTAAACCCACTACCTAAAACATAGAGGAAGAATCTACCATGAAAAAACTTGCTTCTTTTGCCCTTTCTTTTGCGCTTTGCACCGCCTGCGCGGTTCCCGCCTTCGCAGCGGACACCACCTCCGGCACTGTGAACCCCACCTCCGGCAAAACAACCATCACAACCAGCATCAAACCCACCTATACGGTTGTAATTCCGTCTACAACAAACATCACCTTCAACCACGTCGACACCGACCTGAACGGCACCCTGTACCTCAGTGCAGCCCAGCTTGACCCCAACTATAAGGTTACGGTTTCCGCAACGGCAAATGAGCTGGTGAATCAGGCGGACAAAACCAAGACGATTCAGTTTACCCTGCATGAAGGCGGCAATTCCTTCACTTCAACAGCGTTTACTGATACGACCAAGAAAGTCCAACTCAGCGCCCATATCGACCAAAAGGCTTGGAACGCCGCCCCCGCCGGCAATTACGAGGGCTCGGTAACCTTCACCATCAACTACGAGCCAATAAAGTGAGGTGATGTCTGTGAAAAAGTTAGCAGGTCTGCTATGCGCGCTTGCACTGGTTTTCGGCTTTTGCCTGCCCGTCTTTGCGGATAACAACGACAACACGGTAAAAATCACCACCACAGTGCCCAGCACGCACACCATTACCGTGGCACAGGCAGACGGTGCCGCCGTGTTCTGCAACGGCCAGCCCGGCACGGCCTTCACGGTTGAGCGCCTCAGCCAGCCGCAGCTGCTTGTCCGCCCGGATTCCGGCAGGGTGCTTACCCGTTTGCTGGTCAACGGGGCGGATGTCACCGGCTCTGTGCAGGGCGGCTATTACACACTGCCCGCCGTGTATGAGGATTTGACCCTGCAGGTAGAAACCGGCGCCGCAGCGCCCGTTTATGGTGACCGCTACACCGTGCAGGGCAAGGTGACGCGCAACGGTGCGCCCGTTTCCGGTGTCACGCTGGAGCTGCGCTCCACCTTAAAAACCTGTGTCACCGGCAGTGACGGCGGCTTCCGCTTTGACGATGTCGAAACCGGCCACCACACCATGACCGCGCTGGAAAACGGCAAGGTCGTGGGGTATATGGCGTTCTATCTGACCGAGGATATAACCACCTACCTCGGCGTAAGCGGCGGTGCGCATGTCATATATGTGGACAAAAGCGGCATCGGTGCAGATCTGGTGCTGCAGCTTGAGGACAACGGTCTGTTGACCCCGCTGCAGGCCAGCACAATTCCCGCGCCGGTAAGCGCGCAAACGCCTGCCGGTGAAACGCCGCCCACCACGCCCCCGGCGCAGATCACCGCGCCCACATTCCGTATTCCGCAAACCGGCGATGCCGCCCGGCCCGCGCTTTTGTTGGTGCTGGCGCTGTGCTCCGCCGTGCTGTTTATGCTGTTGTGGCGCAAAAAAGGCAAAAAGTAACTGCACTGCCTTAAAGCCGGGCGGCTTTGCCCGTCCCGGCTGTTTCCTATACATAAGGAGGACCAAATGAAAGCAAAACGGATACTTGCGTCTGTGCTAAGCGTGGCTTTGTTGTTGCAGCTAAGCCCCCTGGGCGTTTTGGCGCTGGACGAGGGTCTGCCGCAAACGCCACAGGTAAGCACCGTGCAGGAAAACCTCGACCCAGCCCCCACGGAAGAACCTGCCCTTGTGGAAGAACCCGCTCCCACGGCAGACCCTGCCCCCACGGCAGAGCCTATCCCGGAGGAAACGGCTGCGCCAACGGCGGAACCGACCCCGGAGCCTACGGCAGAGCCCACCGCCACACCGGCGGCGGAGGAGCCTGCGCCGGACGCTGCGGCAGCGCCGACCCCGGAGCCGACGGCGGAACCCACGGCAGCCCCTGACCCTGCGGCAGAGGTGCAGGCGATGATCAACGCCCTGCCGGACGAAGTGACGGACGACAACGCCGAGGCAGTGGCACAGGCGCTGACGGACATTGACGACGCCAAGCAAAGCCTTACCGATGACGAATCGGCAGGGCTGGATTGGACGCGCTATGACGCCGCCGCCAACGCGCTGTTGGCGCTGTGGGGCGAAGCCCCCGCCGATGCGGTGGAATTGCTGGATAACTACACCGAACCCCAAAAAGACGGCGACTGGTATCTTATCAACAGCGAAGAGAAACTGCGCTGGTTTGCCAATGAGGTAAACAACCACAGAACCACGATAAACGCCCGGCTGACGGACAACATCATCGTCAACGACAAAGTATTTGACGACGACGGCAACTTGATTTCCGGCATCAAAACGTGGACGCCTATTGGCACAGAAACCAATCCGTTTACAGGCAAGTTTGACGGCTGCGATTTCACCATCCACGGGCTGTACATTAACGATAGCACAAAGAAATACGTTGGCTTGTTCGGCTACGTTGGCGAGAATGGCACCGTAAAAGATGTCACCCTCAAGGATTCCTATGTGTCCGGTAATGAATGTGTCGGCGGCATCTGCGGCTGGAACAAGGGCGGCACTATACAGGGCTGCCACAACACCGGTACGGTTTCCGGCGCACAATCTGTCGGCGGTGTGTGCGGCGAGAACCGCAACAGCGGCATCATACAAAAATGCGATAACGCCGGTACGGTTTCCGGCACAGGGGAAAGTATCGGCGGCGTGTGCGGCGTGAACGCCGCCAACCTGAACAGCACGCCCACCATACAAGAATGCTATAACACCGGTAAGGTTTCCAGCACATGGTTCAGGGTCGGCGGCGTGTGCGGCAATAACAATGGCGGCACCGTGAAAAAAAGCTATAACACCGGTACGGTTTCCGGCGAAGATACTGTCGGCGGCGTGTGCGGTGAAAACAACTACAGCGGCACTGTGAACGGATGCTATACCACCGGTGCGGTTACCGGCGCAACCAATTTTGGCGGCGTGTGCGGCTATAACCAAAACAGCGACACTATGATAAACTGCTATTACCTTGCGGGGACAAGTGCGAACGCTGTTGGCAGAGGAAACGAAGGCACAAATTGCGTATCCAAAACCGAACTCCAGTTCCAAAACGGCGATGTGGCGTTCCAGCTGCAAAGCGACCTTAACATTACCACGCAGGTTTGGGGGCAGCGTATCGGCACGGGCGAAACAGACGACCACCCTGTGCTTAACAGCACTTCTGCTTACACGGTTTACAAAACGCTAAGTACCTCCCACTGTAAGGGCTATTCCAATACGAAAGATGTCAGCCGAGAACACAACTATCAAAACGGCGTTTGCATCTACTGCGGTGATTTGCAACAGGCAGACGAAGTAGACGGCTATTACCAAATAACCAACCAAGGGCAGCTGCGCTGGTTTGTCAACCAAGTAAACAACGAAGGCAGAACCGGCATAAACGCCCTCCTGACGCAAGACATCACCATGGACGACACCGAGTGGACGCCCATCGGCAAAGATGTCAATGGCAAGCAGTTTACAGGCACGTTTGACGGCGACGGTCACACCATCAGCGGGCTGACCTGCACGGACACAAATAAAGATTATGTCGGTCTGGTCGGCTATGCAATCGGCGCTACCATACAAAACGTCACCGTGCAGGGTGCCACCCTTAAAGGTAGAGATTATATTGGCTCCGTGTGCGGTTATCTCTTAGGCGGCACCATTACCAATTGCCACGCGGTCGAAACTGTCATTGGTAACAAATGCTGCGGCGGCATTGTTGGCTACATAATGGGCAATACAAATGTCACCGGCTGTACCAACAGCGGCACCGTGAGCGGCTATAACTTCCTCGGCGGCATTGTCGGACAGGCAAATCGTGCAACGGTGCAGCGCTGTTTCAACTCCGGCGCAGTGACCGGCATTAGATCCCCGATCGGCGGCATTGTCGGACAGGCAATAACTACAACGGTGCAGGATTGCGGCAATACCGGCGCTGTAACGAGAGCCGACAATAATGAGTATTGCGGCGGCATTGCCGGATCTACCAACAGTACAAGCTCTATTAAAAGCTGCTACAATGCGTACAGTACCATTACATACCCTATTTGCGCTTTACCTTCTTCGGATACCACCCTCCTTAACTGTTACTACCTTGCCGACAATCCCGGCACAGACCCTTCCGCCAAAACGGAAGCACAGTTTAACAGCGGCGAGGTGGCGTACCTGCTGCAAAACGGCGAGCGCACCGACACCACCACCACCGTTTGGGGTCAGACCCTGACCGGGGGAAGTCAGCAAGCCTTCCCCGTGTTGAACGGCGACAAGGTATACCAGACCACCCCCTGCACCGCAGGCTACAGCAACACGGCGCAGCAAACATTGGACCACAACTACACGGAAGACGGCGTTTGCAGCCGCTGCGGTGAATGGCAAGAGGCAAAGCAAGCAGCGGACGGCTATTACGAAATTCACAACCAAGGGCAGCTGCGCTGGTTTGCCGACCAAGTAAACAACAACGGCAGAACCGACATAAACGCCCGCCTGATGAACGACATCACCATGGACGGCACCGAGTGGACGCCCATTGGCGAATATTTCGCTGGCAAGCGATTTACAGGCACATTTGACGGCGACGGTCACACCATCAGCGGGCTGACCTGTACGAAACCAGATGCAGATCATGTCGGTCTGGTCGGCTATGCAGTCGGCGCTACCATACAAAACGTTACCGTGCAGAAATCTTCCTTTAACGGTGACACTTATATTGGCGCCGTGTGCGGTTATATCGTAGGGGGCAAGATTACCGGCTGTACCAACAGCGACACCGTGAACGTGCGCGGCAATAACTACCTCGGCGGCATTGCCGCGCACGCAGATAGCACAACGGTGCAGCGCTGTTTCAACTCCGGCACAGTGACCGGCAACTACCCGACCGGCGGCATTGTCGGATTTGCAAATAATGCAACGGTGCAGGATTGCGGCAATACCGGCGCTGTAAAGAGCCCCAACGGTAATGAGTATTGCGGCGGCATTGCCGGATCTACCAACAATACAAGCTCTATTCAAAACTGCTACAATGCGTACCGTACCATTGTACACCCTATTTGCGCTTCACCTTCTCAGGAGACCACCCTCCTTAACTGTTACTACCTTGCCGACAATCCCGGCACAGACCCTTCCGCCAAAACGGAAGCACAGTTTAACAGCGGCGAGGTGGCGTACCTGCTGCAAAACGGCGAGCGCACCGACACCACCACCACCGTTTGGGGTCAGACCCTGACCGGGGGAAGTCAGCAAGCCTTCCCCGTGTTGAACGGCGACAAGGTATACCAGACCACCCCCTGCACCGCAGGCTACAGCAACACCGACGGCACATACAAAGCCCACACCCCCGGCACGGATGGCAAATGCATCGACTGTAAACAGCTATGCATTTCCTACACCGTGACCATCCCCGCCACGGTAACGCTGGGCAACACCGTGACCATCACAGCCGAGGGCGTCATCCTGCCGACTGACAAGCAGTTGAAGGTCGCCGTGTCAACAACTGACAACAAGTTCGAGGTCGCGCAGGTGGACAAGAACAATACCGTCGTTGACAGATGCGAGTATACCGTCACCAACAAAGGCGACACCCCAAACAACCTCAACGGAACCCCGGTAACCCCCGGCGCCACCGTATTGACTGCCGAGAACGGTAAGAATAAAACCGTTTTCTTGCAGTTTAACGCCCCCGCCACAACCTATTCCGGCGAATACAAAGGCACCGTAAACTTTACCGTCAGTGTTGATAACGCATCTTAATAAGGAGAAACCCCCATTATGAAAAAGCTTGTAACCCTGTTGCTCACCGCAGCGCTCGCCATCACCGCCGCAACCACCGCGTTTGCGGATCACCAGATTGGACCCGACGCTAACGGCAACCCGAACCCGGCTAGCAAGGCAATACCCGTTACTTACACGGTAGCCCCCAAATATACCGTAACCATCCCGGCATCTGTAACGCTGGATAGCGATAGCAAGAGTGGCACGGCAACGATTGTAGTCAAAGATGTGACTGTAGACTTTGGAAAAAAAGTAAAGGTTGCACTAAATAAGGGTACTTTTGATGTGACAACCGACGAGGGTGCAACGCTGCCCTGCAAGGTTACGAAAGGCACCAACAAAACTCCTGTTAATGATAATGGTACTGTTCTGGAAGTCGCGCCTGCTAGCAAAAGTGGCAGCGAAACTCTTACGTTTGCCATTACCGATCCCGTTGTGTATTCCGGCACCTACAAAGGCACGGTAACCTTTGAAGTCAGCGTTGTAGGTCCTCAAACCACCAACCCGTAAAGTCATACCCCCCACCAGCCGTCACGCCCCCCGTGACGGCTGGTGCTGTTTTATAGGCACAACGGCAGCAGCGCCCGCGCAGCACAGGGAAAAAGGTGCCTGCTGCAGCTTTCAAAGCCAATCGCAAGTAAAAAAGTGGGAACCGGCCTATATCAGCGCACGGAAACCATATCCATGGGATTCACGCGCACACCATTCTGCATCACCTCAAAATGCAGGTGGAAACCTGTGCTGTCGCCGGTATTGCCTACATACCCTATAACCTGCCCTGCCGTTACCGCTTCACCTGCGGTAACGGCAGTTTGCGTCATGTGGGCGTACCGCGTGGACAGGCCCGCACCGTTGTCCAGCAAAACTTGGTTGCCGTAGCTGTTGTTCCAGCCGGAAATGATGACCGTGCCGCTGTGGGCGGCGAGGATTGGCGTACCCTCCGGCGCGGGAATGTCCGTACCGCGATGGCCGGAGTTGCCGTAAGCATCGTCGTCACCAAAATTGCAGGAAATATAGGTGTGGCCGGGCAGCGGCCAGCATA